>MDSV01020766.1_pt1 | contig 13916 bp, 17 predicted proteins | sample 810851 | NCBI WGS metagenome assembly MDSV01 (sample SAMN05326640, study PRJNA326480) | marine metagenome | isolation source: seawater | place: Atlantic Ocean: North East | collected 2012 | reverse complement strand
TCAATGATGGGTTTTACAAAAGCCTATAATGCTGCCAAAAAAAATTGTGCTTAAAAATAAAAAAAAAAATAAAATTGTCCTCGCATATTCAGGAGGGTTGGATACCTCTATAATTCTTAAATGGCTTCAAAAAAATTATAAAGCTGAAATAATTGCCTATACTGCAGATATCGGCCAAGTAATGAATAAAAATAAAATTATAAAAAATGCAAAAAAATTAGGAGTAAAAAATATTATAATTGAGGATTTAAAAAATACTTTCGTAAAAGATTATGTTTATCCAATGATTAGAGGACACGCATTGTATGAAGGTTCATATTTGTTGGGAACCTCTATAGCAAGACCCTTAATCGCAAAAAGACAAATTGCTATTGCAAAAAAATTTAAAGCATTTGCTGTTTCCCACGGATCAACTGGTAAAGGTAATGACCAGGTAAGATTTGAACTCGGATACTATTATTTTGGACAGAAAATAAAAGTTATAGCACCTTGGAGAATTTGGAAATTAAAATCTAGAACAGATTTAATTAAATATGCAAAAAAACACAACATACCAATACCAAAAGATAAAAAAGGAGCACCACCGTTTTCTGTAGATGATAATCTTTATCATACATCTACTGAGGGAAAAATTTTAGAGGATCCAAAAAGACAAGCTCCTGAATATATTTATCAAAGAACAGTATCGCCAGAAAAAGCGCCGAACAAACCATCTTATGTAACTATAGGATTTAAAAAAGGTGATGCATTTTCTGTGAATAATAAAAAATTATCTCCAGCAAAACTGCTTCAAAAGTTAAATTTAGTTGCTGGTAAAAATGGAATTGGAAGAGTTGATTTAGTTGAGAATAGATTTATTGGAATTAAATCTAGGGGAGTTTATGAAACTCCTGGTGGAACTTTATTAATGTTTGCACATAGAGCAATGGAGTCTGTAACTTTAGATAAAAAAACTATGCATGAGAAAGATGAAGTAATGCCAAAATACGCTGAGCTAATTTATAATGGTTTCTGGTTTTCTAAAGCTAGATTTAAATTACAAAAAATTGTTGATTTAAAAAAAGACCAAGTAGGTGGTTCGATCAGATTAAAATTATTTAAGGGAAATGTTACAATAGTTTCTAGAAATAGTATGAATAAAGCCTACTCAATAAAAAAAGTCTCTTTTGAAGAAAATAAATCTTTTAAGAAGTCAAAAGTAGAGAAATTTATATCGGGTGCGGCAAGAAAGCTTAGGTCTTAGAAAAAATTTGTATATATAAAAACTCATGAGTATGAACGTTGTTATTAGAAATATTCAGTTGGTAGCAGTAATATTTATTCTTGTAGGAACAGTACTTGCATTTGGTTTTGAAATAAACGAAATGTACAAAGTGCAAAAAGTTACTTTAGCAGACCTTCTTTTAATGTTTATTTATATCGAAGTAATTGGAATGATTGGTGTTTTTTGGGCTAGCAAAACTATTAGGATAACTTATCCTGTATTAATCGCAATTACGGCACTAGCTAGACTTATAATTTTACAAGATAAAGATAGCGCATCTATAAATTTAATCTATCAAGGTGCTTCGATACTTCTATTGGCTTTAGCAGTATTTTTTTTAACATTAAGATATAGCAAAAAACTTGGAATGGATAAAAAAAATCCTGGCGAAGAAGCTTAGTAAAATGAAACAACTTTTTGCAATAGTATCATATTATTTATTTGGCTATTTAATTTTCTGGACATTTTTACATGAAACAAATCTTTTTCCAAAGGTTTGGGTGCAGCAAAACTTTACGATTGCTATTTATCTTTGGCTATTCTTTTTTATTATTCCATTATTTTTAATAGCTATTAGCACAGATTATATTAAGAGACGTATAATGGATTTTAAATCTTTAAATTCAGATACTAGATGGCCACTTTATATTTTATTGTTTGGTGTCTGGGATCTAATGATTGGGTTTGCATATTTACTTTTTTCATATTTTGAAATCACTCATGTAACAATGATAATAGCAAACGGTCTTTTTATAACGGGTACTTATCTAACTTTTTTAAGCTTTTCTATCGCAAAAAAATTACAAGTTTCAAGAAAAAATTAATAAATGTCAAAGAAAATTTTAATATTTGGCGCAACTGGATCAGTTGGAAGTTCATTAACAAAATTAATGAAAGATTATTCGATTGATACACATATAATTGGAAAAGATGAAAGCGAAATTTCTAAACTCAAAGATAAAACGGGCTTTAGTCACAGCATTGCAGATGTAACTGACCCAAGTTTTATTGAAACTGTTGATAAAGATCTTAATGGAATTGAGATTGCAGGCATAGCTTATTGCGTGGGTTCGATTGATTTAAAACCTTTAAATTTAGTATCTAAAAAAGATTATTTAAAAAGTTTTGAGCTTAATCTTTTTCCAATCATAGAAATTATTAAAAAATTTAAGGATAATCTAAAAAAAAATAAATCCTCTATTGTTCTTTTTTCAACTGTAGCAGTTAAACAAGGTTTTCCTAATCACAGTATAATATCTCCGGTTAAAGCATCTTTGGAGGGTCTAACTGTGTCACTAGCAGCAGAATTGGCACCTTACGTTAGAATTAATTGTATTGCTCCAAGCTTAAGTAAATCAAAAATGGCTGGAAAAATTCTAAGTAATCCCAAAATTGCAGAGGGTATTGCAAAACAACACCCTCTTAAAAGATTAGGAGAAGGAAGTGACTCTGCTTCTTTGGCAAGATTTTTATTATCCGATGAAAGTTCGTGGATCACTGGACAAATAATTGGTGTTGATGGTGGAAGATCAAACGTAGGCTAAAATTTTATTTAGTGTTCGTGCTTTTCGATTCCGTGTTTTTCAAGCAAATCATGCATTCGTTCATGCTCTTTATAGGTTAAACTATAAAAAATAATTACTGTAACAATTGATCCAACCACAACTCCCTGTACAAATCTAAAAATAGTTTTCCGGTTTCTGTTTTTTGTGTTTTCTGTCATCTTTTTTCCTCTTTGCTTTGCCTGATAAAATTTAAAAACTGCATATATAAGTAATAATACACTTAAAATCCATGATATGGGGTGATTAACAACTGCTAAAAGGGAGCCGCCGAAAATAGCAGCTATAAAACCAGATATCCAACATATTGGGCACATAACTTTTTATATAATAATTTTTTTAAAAAATATCTGTGACATACATACTTAGTATTCCGTGATACTTCCTAAATAATTTAAATTTTTATCAGTTATAACAATTTCTCCTGAGGATACTGCTTTATTCAGAGTTTCTAAGATTACTACATAGTGTGTAACTAGAATTAAATTCTTTTTGCTATCCCAATTATTTAAGTATTTTAATAAATTATTCATCTGATCTTCCTTATTGTGTTGAAACCTGGATGAAAAAAAAGAGTTTAAAGCATTAAAAGTTTTATATTTTTTAAAAGCATATTTTGCTGTGTCTTTACATCTGCACCATTCACTAGATAATACTTGATCGATAGGGATGCTATTTCTTGAAAAAAATAGGCCAATATTTTTTGATTGCTCAACTCCTTTCTCATTAAGATTTCTTTGGGTATCACATTCATCTATACTAAAGTTTTCAGGATCACCACTACCAGGTGCTATGGCATGTCTAATAAAAATAATTTTTTCACCTTGTTTTAATGATTCTGTGATTTTTTTATCTGCATACAAATTTGAAAGCGGGAGAACCCCTAGAACTAATAAAATTAGAATTTTTTTTACTCTTTTGAACATTTTTTTGAACAATATTTTACTTTATCCCAATTTAATTTCCATCTCTTCCTCCAAGTAAAAGGTCTATTGCATACTTTACAGATTTTTTTTGGAAGGTTTTGTTTTTTTATCACACTAAATAGTATTTTGTTTAATAAAGTTTTGCGCTGCCTTTAAAATTATTTTTTTTCTATCTTCTTTAATTTTATCAAATATCCTTACCATCATTGAAAGTCTTGGATTTTTTAGGAAAAATTTTCTATTTCTATTTATAAAGTTCCAGTAAAGGCCATCCATTATATTACACCACTCACCTTTTTTAAAATCCATCATCTTTAAAAAATAACTAGAGCCACAAATGTATGGTTTGGTTGCAAATATTCCACCGTCACTAAAAAGACCCATGCCATAAACATTGGGTGCCATTACCCAGTCTGATGAGTCTACGTACATTTCCATGAACCATTTATAAACTTGTTTTGGATGAATTTGGCAAAGATTCATTATATTTGCTTGTATCATTAATCTTTCAATATGATGCGTCCATCCGTAATTTACGGCATTTCTAATTGAATGATCTAGTGGTTCTAAACCGGTAGTACCATTATACCAGGATTGTTTCATTTTATTCTTATGATTAAAGAAATTAGTATTCTCCATTTTTGCATTATAGTTTTGGTAAATTCCTCTCATGAACTCTCTCCATCCAATAACTTGTCTAACATATCCCTCTAGAGAGTTTATTCTGATTTTGTTTTCAATTTTTTTTATTTTTTCAATTATTTCTAAAGGCGTTATTAATCCTATATTTATTAACGGACTTAATGCGCTGTGAAATAAAATATTAGATTTTTTACTTACTGCATCTTCATAATCTCCAAATAAATTTATTTTGCTTTTTAAAAAATGATCTAATAATTTTTGAGACTGGTCTCTTGTAGTAGCAAACCAAAAATTATTCGTAGAGCCTGGATGATTTTTAAAATTTATTTCGATAATTTTTTTTAAGTCCTTGGTGTGTAGGGTTTCTTTTGAAATTGGATGTTTTGGTATAGAAATTTGATGAGGAAGTTTTTTTCTATTATCTTCATCAAAACTCCATTTTCCACCTTTAGGAGTTTTATCCTTATTCATCAAAATACCTGTTTTGGCTCTATTGATTTTATAAAAATTAGCCATAAAAGGTTTTTTTGTTGCTTTAAGGTAATCCTTAAACTCAACTCTTGATGTCAAAAACATAGGAGACTTTATTTCATTAAAATTAATTTTTTTCTTTTTAAAAAAACTTTTTAATCTTTTCTCAAAAAAAATATCCTCTATTTCAAAGAAACTTACTTCTTTAATTTTTTTTTCTGTTATTGTTTTTTCCAGTTTTTTTTCATAAGAACTTTTAAAATCTTTATAACAATCATTATATACTATTTTAAATTTTTTAGATTTAAGTTCATCTTTATACGAACGCATAGATGATAGAAAAAGAAGAATTTTAAGTTTGTGGTGTTTTTGAAATGTGCAGAGTTCGTAGTCTTCTGCCATATAAAATAAATGATCTTTATACTCATTCAAAATTTTTGGATTAAATAATTGATTTCCTAAAATTAAAAATAATTTCATAGAAGATAGATATATGGTTTATTTATTTTTAAGAATTTGTTCTTTTGAAGCACTCTATTGTATTTTGAAGCAAACATGCGATTGTCATTGGCCCAACTCCTCCTGGAACCGGAGTTATAGCTTTTGCTACCTTAGAAACTTCTTTAAAATCAACATCTCCAACAATTCCTAGATCAGTTTTGTTTATACCTACATCGATAACAATTGCACCCTTTTTTACCCAGTCTCCTTTTACTAAATTTGGCTTTCCCACTGCTGCTATTATTATATCAGCCCTAATACATTCTTTTTTTAAATCTTTTGTTTTTGAATGAGTTACTGTAACAGTGCAATTTTCTCTAAGAAGTAATTGTGTCATTGGTTTGCCATTTAAATTTGATCTTCCAATTACTACCGCATGTTTGCCATTAAGATTGTTTTCTATTTTTTTTATCAATATATAACAGCCCATTGGTGTGCAAGGTACGCTGCTATCATAGCCAGAAGATAAATTACCCACATTAACTGGGTGAAAACCATCTACATCTTTTTCTGGCAGAATGGTTTCAATGACTTTCTTTTTATTTATATGTTTGGGTAGGGGTAACTGGACTAAAATACCTGAGATTTTTTTGTCATTATTTAGTTCGATAATTTTATCCAAAACAATTTTTTCTTCTACGTTTGAGGGGTATCGAATTACTTTTGAATTTATGCCAACTTCTTTAGAAAATTTCTCTTTATTTTTAACGTAAATTTTACTTGCAGGATCCTCTCCTATTAAAATCACAGTTAAGCCTGGAACTTTATTTGAAGCAGATTTAAGTTCAAATATTTTTTTTTTTACTTCCTCGCGAAGTTCAGCAGCTATTTTTTTTCCATCAATAATCATATTTAAAACATAGAAGGTGCTAAGTATTCAAAAATTAAATTTCTCGCAAACATTAAAAGTAAAATTAATACTACCGGTGAGATGTCTATACTTCCTAGATTTGGCAAAAAATTTCTTATTGGTCTTAAAAGAGGATTTGTTAATTTGTAACTGATATCTAACAAAGAATAGACTAGACGATTAGAGGTATTTAAAACACTGAAGGCTACCAACCAACTCAATAAAGCATTTATGATTAAAATCCATATATAAATACTAATTACACTATCTAATAAAATTAAAATAGATTTCATTACTTTTTCTCCACATAAATAGATTGGCTTGGAAAAGCAAAAGAAGCTTTATTTTTTTCAACTATCTCTTTGATCGCAATAGCTAATCTCTCTTTTACTTTTAGCCATTCTGACCATTTGTCTGTATTAGTGAAACACCTAACATACATATCTATCGAGCTGTCTGAAAATTTATCAATTCTAACAGCGTGCATTGTATTATCGCTAATTTTATAATCTTTAGATGTGGTAATATATTTATCTATTTCGTCACGAATTTTTTTTAACTGATCGACTGTAGTGTCGTACTGCAAAGTAATTATCCAACTAATTCTCCAATTTGTGGTCTCACTCACATTGATAACAGCATTTTCTGCAAATTGAAAATTTGGAATAACAGCAACTGATTTATCAAATTTTCTTACAACTGTTGATCTAAAGCCGATACGTTCAACTACTCCCTCTATTATATCCTCAACAATTATCCAATCTCCAACTTTAAATCTTTTTTCAACTAATACTAAAATTCCTGAAATTAAGTTCTTAAATAAATCTTGGGCGCCTAATGCAACTGCAACGCCGAATAGACCTAAACCTGCAATTATTGGACCTATCTTAATACCCCAAAGCTCTAAAACAGCTGCTGCGCCTAAGATTAAAATTAAAATTTTGAATGCTTTTATTATCCAATTTAGTAAGTCTTTTGACAAAAGATCTTCTACTGTTTTTATCAAAACAGAAAGTGGGCCAATAATTTGATGCAGCGACCAAAAAATTAATATTGTGATTAATGTCCTATTTGCGTTGTCTATAAAATTTTCTGTACTGGATCCAAAAGATACATAACTAGTAGCTATAAAAAAACCTATTACAATTGGGAAAAATTTTGTAGGCCCCTTCAGTGACTCTACTAATGAATTATCAAAACGATTTGATGTTTTGGAAACATATTTTTCAATCCTTTTAATAATAAATTTTGCAAATAAACCTCTTAATAAAAGAAATATAAAAAAAATAAATAGTGCAATAATAATTTGGGAAATGTTGACTCCCGAAATTCCATTTTTCCAAACCTCTGAAAATAAATTTATAAATTGTTCTATTTTATCCATTTTTAATTTGATCTATTTTATTTAACTCCTCACCAGGATTAAAAATTGCCGTTTTCCAACCTTTTGATTTCAAATATATTTCAATTTTTTTACTTATACACATAACTGTGCATTGTGTCATTAATTCTGAAAGGGAGTATTTTTTAACAATTTCATCAAAACTCTCTGCACTTCTATTCGAGTAAATAAGCACAATATTTGGAGGGTATTTTTTAATCAGCTCTAAACTCTCATTATTAATGTCTGTAATTTTAGTTGAATTGTAATTTATAATTTTATTTACCTTAAAACCATTTTTTTTAAGCTCATTATCCAAATCAAAAGAAATTGTATCTCCACATAAGTAAGCTAATTTTTTGGGTGAATTTTCGGAATTAATAATTAAATTTTTTAATGCATTTACAGTTCCTGAGGCAGCAACAGTATTATTAAAACCTTTCAATCTTAAAGATCTTTCTGTCAGGTTTCCCACACAAAAACATTTGATATTTTTATTTTTATTTTCTATTTTTAAATACCTTACTGCATTTGCACTTGTGAATATAAATCCATCATAATCATTTGCATTTAATGGTGTCATATTCGATGATTTTATACTTAGCGTCGGCAAATGTATAATTTTATGATGTGATGATAGAAAATTATTCATAAGATCTTCTGTATCTATTAGAGGTCTTGTAAAAATTATATTCATCTTTTTTTAATAAAATTTTTTCCAGATTTTTTTAAAATTTCTTCTCCTGCTAACTTGCCTAACAACTCTGGCTCACTTTGACTTCCTACTTTCATAATATTAAAAACCTTAGTACCATCATCTGAGAATAGTTGTGCGTTTAATTCTATATCTTTTTTATTTAAAATTGCTGTACATCCAACTGCTGTATCACAATCTCCACCTAAAGCTCTTAAAAAACTTCTTTCTGCTAATGCGCATATTTCTGTTTCTTTATGATTAATTTCTTTCAAAATTTTTTTTATATGATCGTCTTGAGCTCTACACTGGACTGCAATTATTCCTTGTCCAGCTGTTGGTATAAAATCTTTCACTGAAAATATTTCTTTAACATATTTTTCAAGATTTAATACTTTAAGTCCTGCTAAAGCTAAAATAGCTCCATCAAATTCTCCATTTTCTATTTTTTTTATTCTAGTGTCTACATTCCCCCTTATACTTTCTACTTTAACATTTTTGTTAAATAATTTTAATTGGAGTTCTCTTCTTCTAGAACTCGATCCAATTTTGTTATTTTTTAATTCAGATAACTTTCTAAATTTTGTAGAAACAAAAGAATCTCTTGGATCATTTCTTTTTAAATATGCTTGAATGTTAAGTCCTTCTGTTTCAATTGAATCCAAGTCTTTCAAGGAATGGACAGCAATATCTATCTCTTTGGTGATCAACTTTTCTTCTATTTCTTTGCAAAATAAATTTTTACCGCCAATTTCAGATATTTTTTTATTATCAAATAAATCTCCAGAGGTTTTTATGATTTTTAATATTATTTCTTTATTTATTAAAGGTTTTGTACCTAATAATAAATTAATAACTCTGTTAGCATACGCCGTCGAAAGTTTACTTCCTCTAGTGCCTAAAATTATTTTATTACTCATTTATATATATAGATTTATATTTTATAATATCTAATAAATGAAAAAAAAACTTACTTTTTTGGGAATTGAAACGAGCTGTGACGAAACTGCTGCATCAGTTGTACAAGAAAATACAGATGGTACTGCCTTAGTTTTATCAAATATAGTTTCTAGCCAGATTAAAGAACATGAAAAATTCGGCGGTATAGTGCCTGAAATTGCTGCAAGAGCACATATTGAAAATATCGATTTCATAATTCAAAAAGCAATTAATAAAAGTAAAAAGAGAATTAAAGATTTAGATGGTATAGCTGCTACCAGAGGGCCTGGTTTAGTTGTTTGTTTAAACATAGGTTACAACATAGGAAAAAGTATATCAGCTTTTTCAGGAAAAAAATTTTTAGCCATTAATCATTTAGAAGGACATGTTTTAAGTCCTGGGATAGAAAATAAAATATCTTTTCCATATTTGGTTTTATTAGTTTCAGGTGGGCACTCACAGTTTTTAATTGCGAAGGGACTAAATAATTACAAACAAATCGGAACAACAATTGATGACGCAGTAGGAGAAGCTTTTGACAAAACGGCTAAAATTTTGGATTTAGGGTATCCAGGTGGACCCAACGTAGAAAAATTCGCGAAAAAAGGAAAAAAAGATAGTTATATACTTCCTCTACCTATTATAAATAAAGGTGGTTGTAATTTATCTTTGGCAGGTCTTAAAACGGACGTTTTAAGAAAATCTAAAAATATAAAAACAAATCAGGAGAAATATAACTTAGCTGCATCTTTTCAAGAAACAATAAATAAAATTTTGATAAAAAAAACTGAAACTGCAATGAATGAATTTAATAATGAAACTTCAAGTAAAGCTTTAAGGTCATTTGTTGTGGTTGGTGGTGTTGCGGCAAATGAAAGTATTAGAAATAATTTAAAAAAATTATCAAAAAAAATGGGTTTTAAATGTATATTTCCATCAAAAGAATTTTGTGGAGACAATGCTGCAATGATTGCTTGGGCTGGAATACAAAGATTTAAAAAAAAATTATTTGAAAAAGAAAATGAAATTGTAAGATCAAGATGGCCTTTAGATAAAAGTGCCCCTTTTCTTAAAGGGCCTGGTCTTAAACTTTGATGCAATATTGGTTATTAAAATCTGAACCAGATGTTTGGTCAATTGAACAACAAAGGAAAGCGGGCTTTAAAGGCGCCACCTGGGACGGAGTTAGAAATTATCAAGCGGCAAATAATTTAAAAAAAATGAAATTGGACGATCTATGTTTTTTTTATCACTCAAATATTGGTAAAGAGATTGTGGGAACCGTAAAAGTTATAAAAGAAGCTTTTATTGACCAAACTGATAAAAATAAAAAATTTGTTGCTGTTCAAGTCAGGTTTATAAAAAAATTTAAATTCTCTATTTCTCTTCAAAAAATTAAAAAAAATAGGGCTATTTCGCACTTACCCCTTATAAAACAAAGCAGATTATCAGTGATGCCTATAGACTATAAAAGCTGGAAAATTATATGCAAGATGGGTAAGATAAATTTTTAATTTCGAAATTAAAATAAATAAAATGTCAAAAAGAAGAAGAAAGAAAAAGTCAAAAAAAAGAAGGAAAAAACCTTCTAAAAAAAGAAGATTACTTAAAAGAAAGAAAAAATCTTTAAAAAAGCAAAAATTACCCAAGAAAAAATTTTCTAAAGAAACCAGAGATGCTGAAGGCAATTTAGTTTTTAAGGTTTCTGAAAAATGGTCAAAACAAGCCTATGTAAACAAATCATTATATGAAAAAAAATATAAGTTATCTATTAAGAGTAATGATGATTTTTGGGCAAAAGAAGGAAAAAGAATTAATTGGATAAAACCTTATACAAAAATAAAAGATGTAAAATACAGCAAAGAAGATGTTCACATCAAATGGTATTATGATGGAACTTTGAATGCATCGTCTAATTGTATAGACAGGCATTTAGAAAAAAAAGGAAATAAGACTGCTATAATTTGGGTAGGTGATGATCCAAGTGACTCAAAAAAAATATCTTACAAAGAATTACATAAAAATGTTTCTAAAGCTGCAAATGGCTTAAGAAGTTTGGGTATACAAAAGGGAGATCGGGTAACAATTTACCTAACGATGATACCTGAGTTAGCCTACACTATGCTAGCTTGTACAAGGATCGGCGCTATACACTCTATAATCTTTGGGGGATTTTCTCCTGACTCGATAGCAACAAGAATAAATGACTGTGAGTCTGACTACGTTATTACTGCAGATGAAGGTGTTAGAGGTGGAAAAATAATTCCATTAAAGAAAATTGCAGATGAAGCCATGATGCAATGTCCAAATATTAAAAAGTGTGTAGTTGTTAAAAGAACAGGAAATTCTGTTAATTGGGATAATGAAAGAGATATATCCTATGACGATATGATAAAAAATGTGTCTGACAAATGTCCTCCGGAAGAAATGAATGCTGAGGATCCTATGTTTATACTTTATACTTCTGGCTCTACAGGAAAGCCCAAGGGAGTTTTGCATACTACTGGGGGCTACATGGTTTATGCTTCTATGACACATCAGTACATATTTGATTATAAACCAAAAGATATTTATTTTTGTAGTGCAGATATAGGTTGGGTTACAGGACATAGTTATATTATTTACGGTCCACTTTCGAATGGTGCAACAACTGTTATGTTTGAAGGTGTACCAACCTATCCGGATAGTTCGAGATGGTGGCAGATTATAGATAAATATAAAGTAAATATCTTTTATACAGCTCCAACAGCAATTCGAGCACTTATGAGAGAAGGAGAAGCTCCTGTAAAAAAAACAAGCAGGAAATCACTAAAATTGCTTGGTACAGTTGGAGAACCAATAAACCCAGAAGCATGGATGTGGTATTACAAAACTATTGGAGATTCAAAATGCCCAATCGTTGATACATGGTGGCAAACTGAAACAGGTGGAATACTAATTTCGCCACAGCCTGGAGCGATTAATTTAAAGCCAGGATCTGCTACTAAACCTTTTTATGGAATCAAGCCCGCTATTGTTGATGAAAATGGTAAAATAATAAAAGGAGCAGGCAAGGGTAGATTATGTATGCTGCAATCTTGGCCAGGCCAGATGAGAACAGTTTATGGAGACCACGAAAGATTTATAAAAACATATTTTTCACAATTCGACGGTAAATATTTTACAGGTGATGGATGTAGACGTGATAAGGATGGATATTATTGGATAACAGGAAGAGTGGACGATGTAATTATAGTTTCAGGACATAATCTGGGAACTGCAGAAATTGAAAGTGCCTTTGTTGCCCACACAAAAGTTGCTGAAGCTGCTGTTGTTGGTTTCCCGCATGACATTAAAGGAAACGGACTTTATTGTTACGTCACTCTAAACGCTGGAGAAAATCCAGATGGAGACTTAGAGAGAGAACTTAAATTATGGGTTCGTAAACAAATTGGCCCAATAGCAACGCCAGATCATATTCAGTTTTCCCCAGGGCTACCTAAAACTAGGTCGGGAAAAATAATGAGAAGAATTCTAAGAAAAATTGCAGCAAATGAACACCATGATTTGGGGGATACAACTACATTGGCTGATCCATCTGTAATAGATTCTTTAGTAGATAATAGAAAGAATAAATAAATTTTAATTGTTGTTAAATTTATTAGTTAATCTTTTAAACTCGTTTTGAACATTATTCCATTTTAAAAACATTGAATTGATTACAATTTTTTTATCTAATTTTTTTAAATCCTCAGCAATAGGAGACCAATTATAAAGTTCATTACAGCTAAACTCAAAAGGTTTTGTATTGCAATAATTTGACCAATCAATATTAGGGTATCTTAAGTTAAATTCTTTTGTGGCACTTTCGTATGCAGCCGTAATCATGCCATTTGTTTTTTCTGTATTTAAAATTTCAAAAAAAACTTTATTTGCATTTTCTGCTTTTGTAATTTTTTTTTCTTTATACAGAAAAGAGAAGCAAAAAAATGTACAATCAATTAAAGATGCTGAGTAAATATGCCATTTGGCAATATTTATAGAATTTAAAAAATCTTTATTCTCAAACATAATCACATGTTTTGCTCCCATCCTTGTTTTCAAATATCCGTACAATGTCATTTGGCTAACTTGAGCTGATTGTTCTTGAATAAAATTCTTAACTTGATCAACAGATCTTATCGGACGGTATTTTATGAAGATCCGCTTCAAGGGAAACAGGTATTTTTGTATATCTTTAAGATTCAATTTCACGTTGTATTACTAAACTATCAAACTATTTTATCCATTAAAAGGGGGTGTTTTTATAATTTCAAGAGATTTTTAGACTTTTAATTGACGTTTATTTGGGTATGCTTCCCGGAAACTCTTAACAAATAAAGGGAGGAAAGACATGTCAAACAAAGAAGCACATTGGCAAAAGACCAAAAACCATATGTTTGTAACATTGGCTATTTGGTTCTTTTTCTCAATAGTAATATTTATGTTCGGCGAATCGATTAATCAGGGATCGTTTCTTGGTTATCCATTAGCTTATTATATGTCTGCTCAAGGATCTCTTGCTGCATTCGTAATCTTAATCTTTTGGTTTGCTAACAAACAGGAAAAAATCGACGAAGAGCATGGTTATGGTGGCGAAAGGGAGGATGACTAATGTTTAAAGGTGGTTTTATACAAAACCTTCCAAAGATCTACGGTCTATACACT
>MDSV01188753.1_pt1 | contig 13917 bp, 12 predicted proteins | sample 810851 | NCBI WGS metagenome assembly MDSV01 (sample SAMN05326640, study PRJNA326480) | marine metagenome | isolation source: seawater | place: Atlantic Ocean: North East | collected 2012 | reverse complement strand
TTCATTATATATTAAATCTAAATTTCCTAATTGTTGAAAAATTTTTTTAATGATTGATTATGACTCATTATTTTTAATTATTCTATTAACAGTCTAGTTTATTTAGTAAAAAAATTATCCAAAAATTGCCAATTGGTCATTTTATAACCTTAATTCAATTTGGTCTGAATTGAATAAATGTTTTAAATCATAAATGATATGATTTGCTTTACACAATTTTAAAATAAAGTCTATTCCCATAGCTTTAAATTTATCATGGGCCACTGCTATTACTATAGCATCATATAAATTTTCATTTAATTTTGATCTAGGTAAAATCCCATATGTATTTTTTATTTCACTAGAGTCTGCAATGGGATCATACAGATCCAATTCACATTTATATTTTTTCAATTCAAAAATTACATTTTGAATACCAGAATTACGAGTATCAGTACAATTTTCCTTAAAAGTTAGTCCCATAATTAAAATTTTAGCTCCTCTAACTTTAATATTTTTTTTTTTCATTTCATTAATTAATTGGGAGGCTACGTAATTGCCCATATTGTCATTAAGTTTTCTTCCAGATAGTATTATTTTAGGTTTATAACCTAATGACTTTGCTTTATGTGTTAGATAATAAGGATCTACGCCAATGCAGTGACCACCGACTAAACCAGGTTTAAATTTTAAAAAATTCCATTTACTACTTGCAGCATCTAGAACTGCCTTTGTATCAATATTCATTTTGTTAAATAATATTGATAATTCATTTACAAGTGCAATATTTAAATCTCGTTGCGTATTTTCGATTACTTTTGCTGCCTCTGCAACCTTAATACTTGGAGCCTTATGTGTTCCTGCTTTTATAATTTCGTTATATAAATCATCAACAAGATCAGCAATTTGAGTTGTTGAACCTGAGGTAATTTTATTAATATTTGCTAAAGTATGTTCTTTATCGCCAGGGTTTATTCTCTCTGGGCTATATCCACAAAAAAAATCATTATTATAAGATAGCTTTGAAAATTTCTCTAGGACAGGCACACACTTTTCTTCGATACAGCCTGGATAAACTGTAGATTCATAAATAATTAAATCACCTTTTTTTATAATTTTACCAATCATTTTAGATGCTTTGAGTATTGGTAACAAATCTGGTTTTTTAAATTTATCTATAGGTGTTGGGACAGTAACAATAAAACAGTTTGCATTTTTAATATTTTTTTCATTACTGGTAAAAGTTAATTTTTTTGATTTTTTTAATTCATTATTATGCTCTAAGTTTTTATCGATACCTAGGTTCAATTCTTTAATTCTTCTTTTATTAATATCAAATCCTATAACAAATCTTTTTTTTGCAAATTCTAATGCCAAGGGGAGACCAACATATCCCATTCCAATAATTGCTATTTTAATATTTTTAGTTTTATTGATCATATTTGGTAGTAGTCTTTGTACCATTTGACAAAATTTGATACTCCATCAATTACTGAAGTATTAGGTCTATAGTTGAATTCTTTATTTAAATTATCTGTGTTAGCATATGTATCTGGTACATCTCCTTTTTGTAGAGGTAAATAATTAACTTTTGCCTTTTTTCCTAGAATTGTTTCTAAAGCATTAATATAATCCATTAATTTTACTGGCTTGCTATTTCCAATATTATAAATTCGCCATGGTGCTTTACTTGTTGCAGGATCTGGGGAGTTGCTGTCCCATTTAAGATTGTTAGTTGATGAAGCGTCTAATGTTTTTATTACCCCCTCTACGATATCATCTATATAAGTAAAATCTCTCGTGTGATTACCATAATTGAATACATCTATAGGTTTTTCCTCTAGGATATTTTTGGTAAATTTAAATAAAGCCATATCAGGTCTTCCCCAAGGACCATAAACTGTAAAGAATCTTAGACCAATTGTAGGAAGTTTATATAAATAACTATATGCATGAGCCATCAATTCGTTTGACTTTTTAGAAGCTGCATAAACGGATAAAGGATGATTAGAGCTATCATGTTCTGAAAAAGGCATTTTAGTATTAGCTCCATAAACACTTGAAGTGCTAGCATACACTAGTTGGTTGATATTATTTTGATGACAGTTTTCTAAAATATGAGCGAAACCAACGATATTACTATTAATATAAGCTAATGGATTCTCCATCGAATAACGTACACCAGCTTGAGCTGCTAGGTTGATCACTTTTTCTGGTTTATCATTTTTAAATATTTGATCTAAGTTGTTTTTATCAACAAGATCTATTTTATAATGTTTATAATTCGAAAAATTTCCTAATTTCTTTAGTCTGGCTTCTTTAATTTTAGGATCATAATAATTGTTAAGATTATCTATACCAACAACTTCATTTCCATTTTTTAATAATTTTAAGCAAACAAAAGATCCAATAAAACCAGCTGAACCAGTGACAAGAATTTTATTTTTATTGTTGTTCATATTTAACTAAAATTTAAAATACCATATATTAATAATACTTACTTTATAATTGATAATTTAAATATTAAAATAATCCAAACGATATAAATATTATTCCAAATATCAATTTTATTTATTATTAGCATCTATCCATGCTTGAAACATCAAAACACTCCACAATTCATTTTGCCAATTTTTTTTAAAATTTTGATGTTCATTCCATTTATCTCTAATTAATTTTGGATTAAAGTATCCATCTTGCTTTAATCTTTTTTCATCTAGCAAATTTTCTGCCCACTCTCTTAAAGGACCACGTAACCATAAATGCAAAGGTATTCCAAAACCCATTTTGGGTCTCTCAGTCAAACTCTTAGGAATATATTGATTTAAAATTTGTTTCAAAATCCACTTTCCATTATCATTTTTCAATTTTAATGAATGAGGTATTTTCCATGCATATTCAACAAGTTTATGATTTAAAAAGGGAACCCTTGTTTCAAGTGATGATGCCATTGCTGCTCTATCAACTTTGACAAGTATATCATCTGGCAAATAAGTTAATAAATCTACTGTCATCATTTGTTCATGGTTTTTAAGTTCATTAATATTTAAATTGAAATTTTTTAATGTTGTGCTTGGATCTTTGCTATTTAAAACCACTTCGTTTGGATTCTGCCACTGTGAGCAAAGTATATAATAAAGATTGATTAAAGTATTTGCTTCAAGCGCATTTGCACCTTTGTGCATTTTGTATCCAGAATTATTATGTGAATTTATTCCGGGTAACAATTTGAATAACCTATACCAATCATTTTGAGACAATGATTTAATTCCAAAAGCTATTATTTTTCTTAGAAATAAAGGTATAAGTCTAAATTTAATAAACCTGGAGTTGGTTAAAACATACCTATTATATCCACAGAATAATTCATCACCACCATCTCCTGAGAGTGCAACTTTCACTTTTGTTTTTGCTAGTTGTGAAACCAAGAAAGTAGGAATCTGAGACGAGTCAGAGAAAGGTTCATCATATATCATAGGCAATTTTGGAATTACATCCATTGCTTTTTTTGGAGAGATATTTAACTCTGTATGATCTGTTCCAAGATAGTCTGCAATTTTTTTTGCATATTTACTCTCATTATAATCTTGTTCATTGAAACCAATCGTAAAAGTTTTAACTGGTTGACTGGATTGTAATTGCATCATTGTAACAATAGTTGATGAGTCAATTCCTCCTGAAAGAAAAGCTCCAAGGGGTACATCAGATATCATTTGTTGCTTCACACTTTTTTTTAAATGTCTCTCAAAATTTTTTAGAATATTTGTTTGGTTCGTCTCTATTTCATTTTTACCTAATTGAATCGCATTCTCAGTTAAAGACCAATAAGCTTTGGAATTTGGCATCATACCTTTCTTTAAATCGTATTCTTTAAGTTCTAAAAAATGGCCAGGTAATAATTTTTGAATATCTTTATAAATTGAATAAGGAGCTGGAATATAATTATGACGTAATTGAAGGTTGATTGCATCAGAATAAATTTCACCTAGAAATTTAGGATGTGCTCTTAATGACTTTAATTCAGATGCAAAAAGAAAAGCCTTACTTTCTCCCTTACCTTGCCATCCAAAATAAAGTGGCTTCTCTCCCATTCGATCTCTTGCTAAAATTAAACTTCGATTTTTTTTATCCCATATTGCAAATGCAAACATTCCAACAATTTCATTCAAAACTTTTTCAACATCCCAAATTTCTAGAGCTTCAATCAATGTTTCTGTATCAGTTTCGCTTCTCCATTTAATTTCAGAATTGATTTCTTCTATCTTCTTTCTGATTTCTAAATGATTGTAAATCTCTCCGTTGTATGTCAAAACAAATCTGCCAGAAGATGAGGTCATTGGTTGATTGCCTGCTGAAGATAAATCTAAAATAGATAATCTTTGATGACCAAAAAAAATACCAGCATTTTTATCTTCCCAAATATTATTACTATCTGGACCACGATGATATATGGCTGCATTCATTTTTGATATTGCATTATCAAAATTTGATAAGGTTTTTGAATAAAAACCAGAAATTCCACACATATTTATTTATTTTTAATCAGAATTGATTTTATCATCATTACTATAATCTTAAATAACGATCTTAATTTAAGATTTAATAAACCATTTCTTAAAACAAACATAAAATTTTCTTTTGCATCAATATAATTATTTTTTAAATAGTTATAATTACCTGAAATATATCTTAATTTAACTTCTAAATTTGTTTTTTGTTCAGTATTAAATAATTTCATAAATTCAGCTACAGCTTCTCTTTGTGGAATTGACATATCTTTTTTAGAAACACCACCATCATGGATAAGATTATAACCCAATTTATTTTCCAAATACTTAAATTTATCTGTAATTTGAGCTATTCTTAACCATGTGTTGTAATCCTCGGATCCAACTAATTTCTTATTTTCGTTAATTCCACCAATTTTGCTCAAAATATTTTTTCTTACTACAACAGATGAGTTGCCGATTGCGTTACCTTTTTTAATTCCACCCAAAAGTAAATCAAGTAAAATAGGCTTATTCAATTGTCGACCTTGAAGGGAATTTTTTTTTAAATATGACGGATATTTGTAATAATTAATTTCTAAAGCATGATGAATAAAATCAACTTCATTATTAATGTTACTAACACAAAGCTGAAGCTTATCTGTTGTCCACCAATCATCTGAGTCCAAAAATGCGATCCATTCTCCTTGAGCATTTTGGATTCCGAAGTTCCTGGATTTAGCAATCACACCATTATTTTCAATTTTGAGGTACTTAAACCTTTTATCATTATATCTATTGACTATTTTTTGAGTATCATCTGTTGAATAATTATCAATAATAATTGCTTCCCATTTTTCATAAGTTTGCTTAACAATAGAATTTAAAGCTTTAGACAGAAAAGTAGAGTGATTATAAGTTGGTATTATAATCGATACAAGGGGTATTAATTTTTTATTCAATAGCTAGCTTTCTTTTTACTTCTTTTATTTTAAAAAAATTAAATTATTAAAAAAATTACTATTTCTTACTTAATAAAGTTTTTTTAAATTTTTTAAAATTATATCAATTTCATTAAAAATTTTTTTATCATTTGGTTTTAGTTTAAAATTTCTATAGGTATATATTATAAATTTTTTTGGCAAACTAAATTTTTTAACTATAACTTTAACTTTTAAATTTAGTATCAATTTAAATCTTTTTTTTATAATTTCTGAAATATCCTTTAAGTTAAAATTTTTATAGCCGATGTTAATTATAGAATTTTTAAAAATTCTTTTTTGTATTATTGTGTTAATCACTCTTACAAATAAACCTGAAGGAATATATGTTCTTTGAACAGAACCATTTTTAATTAAAATCTTTTTACTTTTAAATCCTGAAATACAAAATTTATGAATTATATTATTATTTATTTCTCTTAAATTTTGGTACTTTTTAAACCCAAATACATTTCCAAGTCTTAAAATTGTATACATTCTTTTTTTATTTTTAAATTTTTTAATAATTATTTTTTCAGACTCATAATGTGATCTTGAGTAAAAGTTTTTCTTATTTATTTTTGAATTAACCGATAGATTGGTATTACCATAACCATCATATACATGCATTGATGAAACATAAATTAGCTTTATGTTATATGCTAAACATAAACTACAAATTTTTGAGGTTATTTGATTTTTTTTTTTAATTAAATTATTGTTTTTTTTTAATTGCTCTTGGCTAGGTCCTGCAAGATGGATTAAAAAATCAAAATTTTCTAAGATATTTAAATTTTTATCGTCAGATGAAAGATTAATATAGTTTTTATATTTTTTTTTTCTTGAAAAAAAAGTAAATTTATTTTTTTTTATTTTATTTTGATTTTGAATAAGTGATGCTAGGTATCCTGTGCCTCCTAGAACTGCTATTCTAGGCATTATTCAAAAGTTTCTTTTATGCAAGGCTGCATTTATTTCCAATCATATGGGATAAGATTATTATCAATATCTAAAGAGATAATATGTTCTGGGTTATGAGGATGATCAGCGCAATTAATAATTAAAGAATTTAGATCTCCAACGCAACAAAAACCATACCATAAATTTGGAGGAATTGTTAAAAGTTTGTAATTTTTATCTCTATCAATTTTAAAAATATTTAATTCATTTTTAGTAATTGAATTTTCTCTATCATCAAAAATAACAAATTTAACGCTTCCTTTAATAACAGTTAGATTTTGTGTTTTAACACTATTTTTTTTCCATGCCTTAATTTTTCCAGGATAGACCTCCGAAATATAACACTCACCAAATTTCTTGAAAAATGGGTCTGTAGATTTAATAACATGAAAAATATTCCCTTTGTTATTTTCAATTTTTGATAAATCTCTAATTGCAACATCTTTAATAACTTTAACATTATTTTGCATAATATTCTTTTATTTGACTTTTTGTTATTTCAATTTTCTTTGATTTATCAAATTTGTACCACTCAGCTACTTTTTTAATTGTATATTTTGTATTCCATTTAGGTTTCCAGCCTAAAATTCTATAAGCTTTATCACAATTTAATTGTAACAATGAAGCCTCATGTCCAAAATTATTACTTTTATTAATTACAATTTTACCGTAACCAAAAAAATTTATAAATTTTTTGGCAATCTGTTCAACATTCATATTATCTTGATTTCCAGGGCCAAAGTTCCATGACCCGCTAAATTTCTTGGGATTTAAATAAAGTTTTTTTGCTAACAAAATATATCCTGAAAGTGGCTCCAATACATGCTGCCATGGTCTTGTTGATTTAGGGTTCCTAATATTAATTTTTTTTAAATTTATTATTGATCTAATTATATCAGGTACAAGCCTATCTTTGGACCAGTCTCCTCCTCCAATTACATTACCAGCTCTTACTGAGGCTGCTCCAACTTTTTTATTTTTGAAAATAAAAGATCTCAAATATGAAGAAAAAATTATCTCAGCAGAAGCTTTTGAAGCACTGTATGGATCAATACCACCCAAAACATCTGTTTCTTTATATCCCCAAATCCATTTATTATTTTCATAACATTTATCAGATGTCACATATATTATACTTTTTACACTTTTTAACTGAATACAACTCTGAAGTATATTTACTGAACCCATAATATTGGTTTTAAATGTTGTTGTTGGGTCTTTATAAGAAAATGATACTATTGCTTGTGCTGCTAAATGAAAAACAATTTCTGGTTTAAAAGATTTGATTTTACTATTTAATTTTTCGTAGTTAGTAATATCAAGCAAAATATGCTTATCAATAGATTTCTTTATTTCCAATTGATTAAATAATTCATTATTTTGGATCTTGTCAGAAATACCCATTACTTTGGCACCAGATTGGAACATAATAAAACTTAACCAGGCCCCCTTAAATCCTGTATGACCTGTAATTAAAACTTTTTTATTTTTAAAGAATTTTAAATCCTTTAACATTCTCTATAATTTCCAATTAATATTTTTATTCAAATACATTTCATTAAGTAATCTATGATCTCTACTTGTATCCATTGGCTGCCAAAAGCCATCATGTTTGAACATCATCAATTCTTTATCATTAACAATCTTAGAAATAGGATCTTGCTCAAAAACAAGATTTATATCATCATTAAGATATTCAAATATTTTAGTTTTAGCCATAAAAAACCCACCAGATACACGACCAGAGGATGCTTGTGGTTTTTCATTAAAAGCCTCAACCATTTCACCATTAACTTGTAGTTCTCCAAATCTACCTGGTGGTCTTACTCCAGTGACAGTTAAGGATTTATTATGACCTTGATGAAATTCTTTTAATTTAATTAAATCAATGTCACTTACAGCGTCTCCGTAGGTCAACATAAAATCACCATCTACTAAATCACGAATTTGAGAAATTCTACACCCAGTCATTGAATGAAGCCCGGTATCTATAAGTGATATTTTCCATTCATCATCGTGAAAGTTTGAATGATAAATAATTTCATCAGATTTATTTAATGATAAAGTAAAATCATTAACTCTACTTTTATAATTTAAAAAAAAATCTTTTATGACTTCACTCTTGTAGCCTAAACATAAAATAAACTCTTTAAAACCATAATATGAATAGTGTTTCATGATGTGGACTAATATTGGGTATGGTCCAATCGGTATCATAGGTTTTGGAATTTCATCTGATACATCCCTAATACGTGTTCCAAACCCACCGCACAAAATTACAACTTTCATATATATATAATTAAATTTTAAGAAACGATCCTATATGTTTATATTTATTAATTAACATATTTCTACCAATTTACGATACTACAATTCTCTATGAAAAGTGTCAGTTATTTCTAATATTTTGTCAATTTCAGCTTCATTTTTTTTATAAAAGTTAATATTTACTGTTTTGTTTCCAAAATTTTTAATTAATATCCTAAGTTTCATTCCAAAAATTGATGTTTTCAGTTTCTTATTAATATAGGAAGTTATATAAAATGATTTTATTAGTTTTATGAAAATTGCAACTATTTTTTTAAAAAAACTTTTATTCACAAGACCAGCGTGATTATTTTTATTTAAAATATTTTGTATTATTTTTTCAAGGATTTTTGATGCATCTTCAGAGGAACAGTCCATATAGTAAAGTAAGTTACTTATTGCCCTTTTTTTAAATTTTTCAACATCCTTTTCAAAAAATTGATCCTTATACCATTTTTTAAAAGTATTTTTTCTTGAGCCATCAATTTTATTCTCCAATGACTCTAATTCTTGAGATCGTATCCAAAATAATTCATCAATTAAATTAATTTGACCCAACAACAAAGTATTAATTGCATGCTCATATTCAGTTAATTCGGGACATAATGATGTATCTATGCGGGACCAAATTTCTTTAAAATGTTTTTGTTTAAATACTGCATAAGGTGAAAATGAACGATATGAATTAAATGCAAAAAGAAGTCTCTCCTTGGGATTTGTATGTCTTATAGAATAGTTTTTTAAACTAGATCCATATTCAACGAGATAAGATTTATTTTTTGACTTGTTATAATCAAGAGCAGCAATTTGACCAAAACATGCAGACAAACTCTGATCATCATTTAAAATATTTAGTGCCTTTTTTAGGCCAGAGAAAATTAGAAAATCATCCTCTGCTAAACACATTGCATACTTAGATTGAATTTTTTGTGACGCAAATTTAATCCTTTCAACATATGACAAATCAGCAGAATGAATATAATCAAAAGGCTTCAAATTTTTTAATTTATCAATTATTTCTTTTTGAATTTTGTTTTCACTACCGTCAGCAATAATCAAATTAGCAGAACAATTAGATAAGTAGATTATCTGTCGTATTAAATAAGATGGTCGATTAAATGTTGGTATTACTATAGTTAATTCTGATAAATCAGTAGGTGAATTCGCATTATTTAAAAATTTTGAAAAGTTTTGATCAAGTAAAATATTTAAGTCTGATCCAATCATTTAATTTCTCTCAATCTTGGTACTGCAACATATAATTTACATTTCCATTTTTTTGTAAATCTCAAACTTCTTTTTATTTCTCTACTTAGATTCCATGGTAAAATTAATATAATATTTGGTTTCATATTTAATAAATTTTTTTTACTTACTATAGGTATTAAGGAGCCAGGCATAAATTTACCCTGCTTTGACTTTGCATCATCACATACAAATTTTATTTGATTATTTGATATTCCAATTGAATTTAGCAATGTGTTACCTTTCGCAGCAGCACCATAGGCTACAATTGTTTTTTTAGTTGCTTGTATTTTTTTTAAAAAATTAAGTAAATTATCCTGAATTTTTTTAACTTTTTTTTGAAAATTTTTATAAGTTGATATTTTGAATAAACCAAAATTCTTTTCTTTTGATAAAAATTTATTAACTGAATTATTAATTTTTCTTTTTGATTCTTTATGACATAAATATACTCTTAAACTTCCTCCATGTGTTTTGATTTGCTCAATTTTAAAAACTTTAAGACCAAATTTTGATACAATTTTTTTAGTAGTTGTTAAAGATAAGTATGAAAAATGTTCATGATAAATTGTATCAAAAAGTGTATTCTTTATTAAATTTAATAAATGAGGAAACTCAATAGTGACAACTCCATCCTTTGATAAAATTATTTTAAGGGCTTTTACAAAATCATTAATATCTGGAACATGTGCAAAAACATTGTTTGCACAAATTAAATCAGCACTACCATATTTTTTCAAAATCTTCTTAGCCAATATGGTATTAAAAAAATCTTCAATAGTGTGAATTCCTTTTTTCCTTGATATTTTTGCTGCTATCTTCGTTGGTTCAATTCCAATAGATTTAATTTTACTTTTTTTAAAATTTTCAAGTAAACATCCATCATTTGATGCTATTTCAATAACCTGACTATTAACATCTAATGAAAGGGATTTAGTAATTTTTTTAGAAAACTCTTTGCAATGCGTTTGCCAGGTTTTTGATACAGATGATAAATAAGCATAATCATCATTAAATAGAGTTTTTGATTTAGTATAATCCAAAGTTTGAACAAGATAACATTTTTTACAAATTTTTACTTTTAATGGAAAAGTTTCTTGAGGTTTTGATAGCTCTTTCTTAGTTACATAGGCATTAGATGGCGAGCATATCCCTAAATCAATCAGGTCTTTTTTCAAAATTGTATTGCAATGTCTACACCTCAAATTACTATCCCTTTGAAACTTTGCTCTAGAAATAGATGTTTTTTATCTCTATCAGATAAGTACTTAACTTTATTTGGCCATTTAATATTTATTCTTGGATCATTATATAAAATTCCTCCCTCATTTTCTTGTGAATAAAATTCTGAGTGAAAATATAGTATTTCACAATTATCTTCTAAAGTTAAAAAACCATGGGCAAAACCTTTAGGTATAAAAACACATTTATTATTTGAGTCCGATAAAACTTCACCGTGCCAATGTAAAAAGGTAGGAGAGTCTTTTCTAATATCCAATGCAACATCATAAACACTTCCTTTTAAGCATGTTATAATTTTTTCTTCTGCAAAAGGCGGAAATTGAAAATGAAGACCTCTTAGAGTTCCAGCGTGATATGTAAAATTTTTATTAATTTGAACAACCTCACTCAAAAATCCAATATTTTTGAATTCATTTTTACAGTATAGTCTCTCAAAAGTTCCAACATTATTCTCAAATTTTGATCTTTTTCCCACTAAAAGTTTAGATATTTTGGTGTCAGAAAATTTGAATTTCATATCTTATATTTCTTTTATAAACTTATTTAATTCATAGATCTTGTTATTTTTAATCCTTGCATAACGATCACAAAAAAACTTTCTTGTTTCCTGTACTTTGTCTGATCTCCACCATGTGTCTATATCACCCCAGACTAAATTAATATGATTTGATGCAGATATAGCACTCGTATGAAATATTCCTGCAGATTTTAGTTTATCAAAATACTTAATAGATGTCTCTCTCAACTCAAAATATTTATTGTTCCAAAAAATCATTGTTGGATAATTCATTAATAATGTCTGTAAATATGAAGTTGAATTATAAGGGGAACAGGCTAACTTGCATCTGTTTAATTGTTTTAATAATTTTAAATTTCTTGTATCTATTTCAATATTCGGAAAGCTTTTTTTTATTCTATCAATATAGTTAGTTTTATAAAGATCATCTGCACTTTTTGAAACCCTAAATATAAAATTTTTCTGAATATTTTCATCTAAATTATTAAAAAAATCTATGTGCTCATCCATATATTTATAACTTTGTGAGGCACCCGCAGGCCATGCTTGGGTTTTGCATGGATATCTTTCTATAGGATGTGTGATGAAAATTCCTTTTTTATTTATCTGGTATCTTGGCCCTTTACTTTCAAGGTTAGTGAATACAAAACCATCCTTTACCTTTTTATTTTCTGTCCTCCAACCCCAAGTCAAATAATTATCAGATATATCTATCTGGTGTTCCTCAGGGAGATTCCATTTTCCCATCCCATGAGCACCTCCATGTTGACCAATTATAAGTTTACTTCCATTAATAACTTTTTTTGCACTATAGAGTTTAAAAGTTTCATCAAATTCATAAGCGTTTGCCGTAAATATCTTTTTTGGATCATGTGGCCATTTTAGATTTTTTAGAGTCATGTCTAATTTATTAAAAGATTCTAAATAAATCGAAGGCATATGTTCTTTTATCATAAACATTAAAACATTTAAAAACTTATCATCGAATTGATTTGAATTTTTTATAAAATTATCTCTTCTAAGTTTATTAATATAAAAATTATTTTCAGGGGTATATAAATTAAATGATAAAGATTTGTTTAAATATAAATTAAGTAATATTTCATCTTTAATCGATAAATAACTATTTTTAACAAAATATTTGTGTTGATTTGTATTAATTAATTTTTTTGAAAGAGACTCAAATTTTTTTAAAAAACTTGTTATTGGACTTTTTTTTAACTTTTTATCTAAAAATTTTAGATATAAGCTCTCATTTTTTGTATCTAAGTCTATCAAATTGTAATTGATATTAAAAAAATTTTTTAATATTTTAGAAAATATATGGTGATGCCACAAATCATCTCTCATAAATAAAGTAAACATTTTTGTATTTGTTGGAACAAAATTTTCTGAATTCAAATTTAAGATATAAGTATTATCAGGCTTATAAGTATTATTAATTTGAGATAAAACATCATATTTATCAAAAATTATATGTGTGAATTTATGCAACCAAGGTCCTATTAGAATCTTCCAAAATTTTTCAGGATAATTGGTGCGATGATAAATATTCAATTCTTCAGTTAAAAGTGTAATAGCCTTTGAATTTATACTTCTCAAATATTTGCTATCATTTAAATATTTATTCCTATCATCCCAGTGATATTCAGCAATTTCATATTTAAATTGATTTGTTACATTTTCATCAGTAAAAATCTTACACCATTCCCCAGCTAGAAGATTTAATGAATTTTTTGACCAAGTTTCATATACGGGTGTTGTCGCGAGATGAAATGTGGTCATAAGTAAAAAACTATATTCCTAAAATTAAAATTTAGAATATTTTTTTTTATTTTTAAAATACATTTTCAATGAATTATTTTAAGCCACCGGTCATGTATATTATTTCTCCATTTATAAAACTAGCTTTTTTAGAACATAAAAAAACAACTAATTCAGCCACTTCCTCGGTGGTTGCCATTCTACCTAATTTATTTTTTTTTATTATATTTAATATCCTTTTTTTTGAGGAAAGTCTTTTTTGAAAATTGGTTTTAACTGCATTTGGAGCAACACAATTTACTCTTGTATTCTCTAATTCTTTAGACAGGCCTAAGGTAAATCCATGAAGAGCTGATTTCGCTACTCCGTAATGAAGTGAATCACCTTGTCCAAATGTTTTTCCTGCAATGGAACCTATATTTATAATTCCATCTAA
>MDSV01024105.1_pt1 | contig 13918 bp, 9 predicted proteins | sample 810851 | NCBI WGS metagenome assembly MDSV01 (sample SAMN05326640, study PRJNA326480) | marine metagenome | isolation source: seawater | place: Atlantic Ocean: North East | collected 2012 | reverse complement strand
TTTTGCTCAAGATAGTGGACTGCTAAAAAATGAAAAAATTATTACCTATTGGAATGAAGAAAAAGACCAATTAAGGAGTGAAGGAGTTTATCAAACCAATGGCTATTCTAAAATTGGAGCTAAAACTGGCCAATGGAAACATTACTATAAAAATGGAAACATTCAAGAAATACGTAATTATTATAAGGGGGAGTTAAATGGACCATTTGAATCTTACTACCTTAACGGTAATTTAAATATCAAAGCTTTCTACACTATTGGAAAATTAGATTCTATATTTGAAGCTTATTATTTTAACGGAAGTTTAGCTGAGAAAGGAAATTATGATATTTCTCCATCTATTTCATATAGAGATACTTTAAACCTCGACTACTGGATTGATAAAAATGAAAAAATAGTTTCTAGAAAAATTGGTGATTGGGAATATTTTTATGAGGACCATAAAATAATGGAAAAAACCCATTTTTTAGTAGGCGATTCTACAGAATATATTGATGAATTTTACGATAACAATGGTGATACTTTGATAGTAGATGGAAAAGGGCTGAGAAGTACTTTCTACCCTTCTAAAAAAATAAAGTCTATTGTAGAATATAATAATGGAATTGAAAATGGATATTTCAAGTTTTATAAACCAAATGGACAAATAAGAAAATCTGGAAATTATGTTAATGGGAAGAAGTTTGGGAAATGGGAAGAATTATTCATAACTATTGATAGTATTTATCAAATAATTAATTATGAAGACGGTAAAAAGACCGGGGAGTTTAAGGAATATTATCAAAATGGTAAAATCAGCATGGATGGGAAATACTTGAATGATTTAAAAAATGGTCTTTGGACTTATAGTTTTCGTAACGGTTCTATAGACATGAAAGGCCCATTTTTAGACGATCAACAGGACGGGTTCTGGACTTTCTATTACCCTAGGGGGACTGAGTACTACAAAGGACATTTTGTAAATGGTCAGAAAGATGGTAATTGGGAGTTTTTTTACAACAATTCAACCCTTTGGAAAAAAGGGGAATACAAGTTTGATTTAAAAAATGGATATTGGATTACTAAATTTGAAAATGGAGATACGGCAATGGCTGGGGAATATAAAATGGACAAAGAAAATGGACTTTGGAAATCATGGTATGAAAATGGTCAATTAAAAGATATTGGTTTTTTTAATTCGGGGAAAATGAATCAAAAATGGGAAGGTTATTATAAAAATGGTGAATTAAAATATTCTGGTGAATATGACAATGATTATAAAGTTAATACCTGGATATATTGGTCTGAAAAAGGAAAGATTATCGAAAGAAGGAACTACAAGGTAATTTTAAATAAAAGTATTCTTGTGCCTAATGAGAACAGATTGGTTAAAAAGTCTGTTGCAAATGGTAAATGGATAAAATATAGCGAATATGACCAAACTTTAAAAAGTGAAGAAAACTATGTGGATGGAAAACTTAACGGCACTTCAATCTACTATTATCCTGGAGGCATAATTACCAATAGAGAAGTTAATTATAAAAATGGATTATTAGATGGCAGCTACAAAAATTTTAGCAGAAAGGGTAATATCATTAGTGAAACCAATTATAAAAATAATAAGAAAGATGGTGAAGTTAAACTTTTCAGTAAAAGAGGGAAATTGATTTCTCACTTGATATATAAAAACGGTTTAAAAGTGAAAGACGTTCTTAAAAAGATTAGTTACGATTATGGTGCCCCAAATCGACAAAAATAAGTACCTTATAAGAAATATGATCACCTTTTCAAATGCAATTATTTTTTAAAAAATATATTTATTTATTAAGCCTCTCTTTATTATCTTTTTATGCTTTGGGACAACGAGGAACCCTAAAAGGTAAAGTGTTAGATAGAGAAGATGGAGCGTTTTTAGTTGGTGTAAATATTTATAATGAAAATAATATTGGAACTATTACAGATTTAAATGGCTATTATAGTTTAAATCTTCCTGTTGGAAAACAAAAAATCACCTTTAAATATATTGGTTATCAAAAAATTATTAAAGAGGTCTTTTTAAAGGAAAACGAGATACTTGATCTAGACATAGAACTGTCTGACGATATTAATCAGTTAGACGAAATGGTTATTTCTGCTAATAAATATGAAGAGAAATTAGGCAATGTTCCGATATCAATTGCTATTATTAAACCTACACTTATTGAGAATAAAGCTACCAGAGATGCTGAGGCCATTATAGAACAAGTGCCTGGTGTTCAAATCAATGAAAACCAAGCAAGTATAAGAGGAGGAAGTGGTTGGAGTTATGGGGCGGGGAGTAGAGTTCTTGTTATGGTAGATGGGATGCCTATGTTAGCTGGTGATGCCAACGATATTAAATGGGGATCAATTCCCCTAGAAAATATTTCGCAGATAGAAATATTAAAAGGAGCTTCTTCCGTTTTATATGGGTCATCTGCTCTAAATGGTGTTATCAATATTAGAACTCAGTACCCAAAAGATAAGCCGATTACTAAAATAAATATATCAAACGGATTCTATATGTCAGGATATGGTTCAAGAAAAGGAACTTCTTTAATTGAAGGGGATTCTATTTTAGATCAAAGAGACGATCAAACCTGGTGGGATCAACCAAGAGGGTACGTTCAAGGGAATTTTACTCACTTAAATAAAATTAATGAACATAATGAACTTGTTTTAGGCGGTTCATTTATGAAAGACCAAGGTTATCGATATGGCTCAGATGATCAAAGAGCAAGACTTAATGGAGGATGGAAACATTTTTCAAAAAGTATTAAGGGCTTATCTTATGGGTTAAATGTCAATACCAATTTTAATAAAAGCACAGTGTTTTTTCTTTGGGCTGGAGCAGACAGTGTTCTTCATGCATTAGATTCTACTATGAGCGAAGCTTCAACAGAGAGAATAATGATAGATCCTTATATTTCATATATCGGTGAAAATGGTAAAGAACATCACTTAAAAACTAGATTTTTTAGGACTAATAATATTAATAACACCAATCAAGGCTCTTTATCCGATTACTTATTTGGAGAATATCAATTTCAGCAAAAATTTAAAAATAATGCAACGATAACAAGTGGTATAATGAGCTCTTATACTAATGTAATTTCTGAGCTATATGGGAATCATAATTCTACCAATTTAGCTGCTTATGTTCAAGGAGATAAAAATTGGAATAAAATAACGCTATCAGCAGGCATGAGAATGGAATATTTTAAAATTGATGATGTTCAATCAAATGGTAAGCTTTTCCAAAAAGATTTAAATATACCTTTTCAACCTGTTTTTAGATTAGGCGGAACTTATCATCCTTTGGAATATACTTTTATTAGGGCTTCCTATGGTCAAGGTTATAGGTTTCCTTCAATTGCAGAGAAATATATTTCCACTTTTGTAGGAGGCCTAAATATTTTTCCAAATCAAAATATCCAGCCAGAATATGGTTGGAGTAGTGAAATTGGTATTAAGCAAGGATTCCAAATTAATAATTTTAAAGGCTATATTGATTTATCTGCTTTTGTTACACAATATACAGATATGATGGAATTTATGTTTGGATTTTATGATTCTAACGGAGGAGATATTGAGATATCACAAATACTAGCAGAAATTCAAGGTGATTTAACTAAACTTTCCAATTATATTGGGGCTAGAAGTACTAATATCCAAAATGCAAATATTCCTGGATTTGAATTTAGTATTGTAGGACAAGGAAATTTTACTGAAAACTTATCATTTTCAACTTTAGCTGGTTACACTTACATAAACCCAACTCCTATTAATGCTGACTCTATTTACCTATTTACATTTAGTAATCCAAATTTGGAAACACCAGATGCTACAGTACTCAAATATAGAAATAAGCACATGGTAAAAATTGACTTTCAATTAGATTATAAAAAAATTGCTTTTGGGTTAAGTAACAGATACACAAGTGTAATGGCAAATGTAGATGATGTTTTTATCACCCCAATATTGGGAAATGAGATACTTCCAGATTACGGAGATTATAGAAATTCTAGAATGAATGGTGATATTATTTTTGATGCAAGATGCTCCTTTAGTATAAACAACAATTCTAAAGTGTCTTTACTTGTTAATAATTTATTGAATAGAGAATACACTAATAGACCTGGAAATGTACTACCTCCAAGAACAATTCTTTGGCAATATTCTCTAAAATTTTAAGGAAATAATTTTTCTACTTCATTATAAACTAGTTCTGTTTCAAATCCTTTTTGATAAAGAAATTTCATCAACTTTTGTTTGGATTGGAAATCTATTGGAGCTTTCATTGTATGGTACTTCTTAATGGCTTCCTCAGAAAGTAATTTATAATACAGATCATCGCTTATAGATTCTATGGCTTTTTGAATATAAAATTCTTCAATTCCCTTCTGTTTGAGATGATGAATAATTTTATTTCTTCCCCATTTATAAAAATTAAATCTGTCGTGAACAAAAGCTTTAGAAAATCTTTCATGATTAATGAAATTTTGTTTTTTTAATTCATTAATCAAATTATTTTTATCTACAATTTTTAACTTAAACTTTGAACAAGCTTTCAGTGCTTCTCTAGACGAAATTTCTTTTTTAGAGCATTTATTGGATAAGAAAATATATGCTTTTTTATATTCTTCGGAAGGCATTAATTAATTAATATCCAAGAAGAAATTTTAAACTTTTGCTTGATTGTTTTTTGATATTCAATGGCATTTTCTTTTCTTTTAAACTTTCCTGCGGAAACCCTGTAAAGCTTTTTAATAAATGCTAATTGACGAGCTTTTAATGATTTTTTACTAAGTTTTTTTATGAGCTTTTTGGCATTAGACTCATCACTAAATGAACCAATAATAACTTCGAAATTTGAAGATTTAATAGCTACATTAATATTCGGATTGGATGGAGATACTTTATTTATATTTATGTTGCTCTCTTCAACAATAGTAGTATTATTTTTTATTGTTTCTTCTTGAATTGAGATCGGTTCAATATTTTTAATTGGAGAATTAAAATTTATATGGGTTGGAGTGTCCGTCTTTTTATAGTTAAAGGGATTTAAATCAGAATAGCTAAAACTTTTACTATCGTTAAATAAATCTGTTTTTATAGGTATCCAAGCCGAATAAAATAAAATAACAGTAGCAGCAGCAGCAGCAGACCAATTTTTGATTTTTGATTTAGAAATTGAAGATTGTGTAAGATGAATTATTTTTTTGGCAGGTTTTGTTGTTCTAAATTCACTAATATTTATGGGTTTCAATCCAAAAGAGTCTAAAAGTAAATTTTCTGATTGTTGTTTAAAATTTAAAACTCCTTGGTTGCGAAAAAGCATCCCAATACCTTCAAATAAATATTTGCCTTTACTATCTAGTTCATTATTGATATTATCAAGTAATATAGACAACTTTTTGTCAGATTCTTGGAAAGAAATAGCATGAATTTGGGCAATAGCATTTACTAATAGCCCATCGTTATTGGTTAGATTTTTATTAAATAAAATTTGTTTAAATGGTGGGTTAAAAGTAGTATTGGATGAATTGTATTTTGCTGGGGAATATTGAGCAACAAATCCTCCAAGGTTAGGGAATATTACACAATCATGTATTTTAAGTAACTCTAGAATGCTTTTATTAATATCTAACATGTTGAACAAATCAAAAATAATGAATATTGTACCAATTTGCCAAAAATAATTTGAATTAAATAACTCTTATTTCTTAAAACTTTGATAAACTTTTTGAGCTTTAGAAAGGCCAATAAACTTCTCTAATTCTTTAAGTGAAATTTTCTTTATTTCATTTATGGACTTGTATTTTTTTAAAAGCTGAGTAATGGTTTTTTCTCCAATCCCATTAATAGTACTTAAATCTGTTTTAATAAGTCCTTTTAACCTTCTGTTCCTGTGGTGAGTAATTCCGAATCTATGAGCTTCATTTCTCATGCTTTGAATTACCTTCAGTGTCGGTGTTTTTTTATCTAAATATAACGGATACTGGTCTCCAGGAAAGTAGATTTCTTCCAGTTTTTTAGCAATTCCAATGATGGCAATTTTTTTGGTTAAATTTAATTTTTTTAAACTTTTTGTTGCGCTAGACAACTGTCCCTTTCCTCCATCGATTACGATTAGTTGAGGTAATGGTTTATCTTCATTAAGTAGCCTCTTATATCTTCTAAATATAACTTCTTCCATCGAAGCAAAGTCATCAGGGCCTTCAACAGTTTTTATATTAAAGTGTCTGTAGTCTTTTTTTCTTGGTTTTCCATTTTTAAACACAACACAAGCTGCTACTGGAAAATTTCCTTGAATATTAGAATTATCAAAGCATTCCATAATAACTGGCTTTTCTTTGAGCCTTAAATCTTTTTGAATAATTGCTAACAGCTTAGAACTAGAAGTTTCTGGATTTTTTACAGCTTCCGTTTTTAAATACTCTATTTTTTTTGCCATGGCATTTTTCCTTGACAACATAAGCAGAGATTTTTTATCCCCACGCTTTGGAAACAAAAAATTAATCGGATAATCAAAAGATAGATCGAAAGGTAAAATGATTTCTTTAACACTATCAAAAAAATTATTGATGTTTTCTGCTAACATGTAATATAATATTTCAGGATCTGTTTCGTCTAGTTTTTTTTGAACTACAGTTGTTTTTGACTTTGTTATGGCTCCATTCATCACTTGAATAGCATTTACAAAAGCATATTTTTCATGGCTTACTATGTTGAGCACTCCCAAGAAAGATAAATTGGAATCAACTACTACAGATTTTGACTGAAACTTTTCAATGTTTTTAATTTTTCTCTTTATCTTTTCTGCTTCTTCAAATTGATATTTTGAAGCATGATCTTTCATTTCAAACTTCATTGATTTTAAAACCTTAGAAGTGTGTCCATTTAAAACTTCTATTACATTGTTTATCCTTTGTTTATAATCACTAATCTCTACTTCTCCTTGACAACAACCTTTGCAATTCCCAATATAAAAATCAACAGAGGTTTGAAAAACACCACTATCTACCTTTTCCTTATTTAACTGATGATCGCATGTTCTAATATCAAAATTATCTTTCACTAATTCAAGGACTGTCTTCACTACTTTAACAGATGGATAGGGTCCAAAATATGTGGAGCCATCCTTAATTTTTTTTCTTGTATAAAAAATTCTGGGGAAAAACTCATTTTTAATACATATCCAAGGATAAGTTTTATCATCTTTTAATTGAATATTATAACGGGGCTGATATTTTTTTATCAGTGAATTCTCCAATAATAAGGCGTCAATTTCAGAATCAAGATGAATGGTCTTTAAGTCTGCAACCTTTTGAACCATTACTTGAGTTTTTTTATTCTCAAATTTTACTTTATTGAAGTAAGAGGCTACTCTGTTTTTTAATTTTTTGGCCTTGCCAACATAAAGTAAAGAGTCATTAGAATCATAAAACTGATAAACACCTGGAACATTTTCTAGAAGTTTAATTTGTTTTTTTAAATCTAAGTTAGAACTAAACATGAACTGTAAAAATAAGGAAAACCTATTTTTTTCTATTTATTGAATAGTTGATAAGCCCAATAAATGCTTCTTTTGAAGGAGAAGACGGAATATAATCTAATTGTTTTAGGGCTAAATCTTTATAAAAATGCATTTTCTTTTCTGCGTAGTGAATCCCTCCCTCATTAATAACCAAAGAAATAATTTCATTAATTTTTTTAGCGTCTTGTTTGTCCTTCTTAATAGTTTTAATGATTAATTTTTTTTGTTTATTATTCACTTTATTCATGACATAAATTAAAGGAAGTGTTAATTTTCTTTCCTTTATATCGATCCCGGTAGGTTTACCAATTTCATTAGAAAATCCATAATCAAAAATATCATCTTTTATTTGAAATGCCATCCCAACATAAATCCCCACTTGTTCCATATTGGCTATTAACTCTTTATCTTTTGTGACAGAACAAGCTCCAGTGGCACAACAAGCTGCTACTAATGAAGCGGTTTTTTGCTTGATTATTTTATAATATACTTCTTCTGTAATATCCATTTTTCTAGATTTCTCCATTTGAAGAAGTTCTCCCTCAGACATAGCTTTAACTGCTTTACTAACTAAGTGTAATAAATCAATCCTATTTTTGGAGGTAGTAAGTAGCAGTCCCTGAGACAATAAAAAATCACCAACCAAAACTGCAATTTTATTTTTCCAAAGGGCGTTAATTGATAAAAATCCTCTTCTTTCAGAAGCATCATCTACAACGTCGTCATGTACAAGGGTGGCGGTATGTAGTAATTCTATTAATGATGCAGCAATGTAAGTTCCCTCCTCTACAGGAGCAATCATTTTAGCAGAAAGAAATACAAATAAAGGTCTTAACTGTTTTCCTTTTCTTTTAATAATATAATGGGTGATTTTATCAAGAAGTGCCACATCGCTTTTCATAGCAGATTTGAATTTTTTTTCAAATAATGCCATTTCTTCTTTGACAGGTTTCTTAATATCGTCGACGGTCATAATTTTAAATCAAATATCTTAAAATTAATAGTGTCACAAGGTTTTGAATAAACTTAATTTATAATTGAAATATCAGAACCTTGATTTGAGGGTAGTAGTGCACTTGAAATTTAATACTTCTCCATTAATAGAAAAACATTCGAAATAAATTAAATAAATTCCTATAGCTGCTTTTTGTCCAAATTGATTAATTCCATCCCAAGTAAATTTTCCTTCAGTATTAAGCAGCTCATTTGTTAAAATACTTTTTATCAACCTTCCTCTGTTGTCATATACAAAAGCATTCCCTACCATCCCAATTTGGTCAAGTTTATAAGAAAAAATGGCAATATCTTCAAAACCGTCGTTGTCTGGTGAAAATACTTCATTTTCAGCATAAAAATTTACATCAGATTGCTCTGACAAATAATACTGTGAATTGGAATTACCTGGTGTTCCCCATCCTACATTTTCAGCAGCACTGTGCCAAGCTATATTAGGATTAATACTATTTAATAAAACTCTTTCTAATGATACCCCTTCAGGATCATTAATTAATTCAAAATGAAGGTCATCTGAATAACTAAATTGGTCAAGTATTATTGAATCAGCATTTAGAAGAAAAACTGTTGCAGAATCGTTGGGGAAACTTGGCAAGTCCATTTGAATAAATCTTGAAGAATTATTTGAAGGATAATCATTAATTGTTGAAATAGAGTCTTCTGTAAATAGAACCAATTCGTTAGGATTTATTATAAAGTGTTGATTGATTTGCTTTAGGTTAGAAATTCCATTATCATAGTCAGCAATGTAGTATTTAAAAATATCAAAAGAACTGTTACTGTTATTAATTATTTCTACATAGTCAGACCCTCCAGCAAATGGATCAAATAAAATTTCATTTATTAAAATTTCTCCAAATTGAGCAGTGTCAGGAACAATAATTTGAATTGTATCAAAAAGAGAATTTCCTGCTAAATCAGTTATATTTTGAATACTTAAATTGAGCACTTGATTGCCTTTAAATTTCTGTTGAAAAATAAGCTCATACCCAGATGAGGAATTATACACAGACGTTGGGTTTGGGGGATTATTACCTATTAAATTAAAGTTATTTATGTTCAATGCATTATTATCAATAGGTTCTGAAAACTGAATTTCTAAAGTATTTGGAGAGATTACCGAAGCATTTTGAACTGAAGCAGGTAGTGAATCAATAATAATATTTCCAATTACATTTATATCGTCAAAATAAATATTGTCATTATTTGAAGAAGTATGTTTACTCCATAGACCTGAAAAATTTGAAAAAGTATGAGTTACATCCGTTGCTCCTAGTTCATAAATGAAGTTAGTTCCACCTGTAGAATCGCAAAGTATTTCCCAATTACCATTAATGTCCCTATTCACTCTCACTCTAAATTCTGGATTAATTCCAAAGGATTCATGTAATGATGATGCTAATAATGTAGTAGAAATACCATCTTGACGATAGAGTTTTAATTTGTCCAAGGAACCATTCTCTCCAACCCTTATATAATAACCATTAAGATAACCTTCCAAATTATTATTATTAGAAGCTAAATAATATCTAAAATTATTATTGTTTGATGGAGAAAAATCCATTTTTACATAAAATTCCCATGAAATATTTGACGAAAAATCTAGAGTTCCAGTTTCAACACTTAAATAAGATGTATCTGTGACAGAGGGAGCATTAAGTTGGAGTTTGAAATCTGTATTTACAATAAATTCTGAAGTATCTCCTCCCCATTGAGGGTTATTGTTAAAGTCTCCATCAGAAAAATCTTCACTAAGTTGTCCAAAATGGGGAAACGATATTAATATTAAAATAATTAGAGACCCTAGAAGACGCATGGTATAATTTTGTAGAAATAAATATACTACTTTTGAACAAAGTCAGTGTATGAAATTAGCTATTGTAGGATGTACAGGATTGGTAGGAAGTGTAGTACTAAAAGTATTAGATGAATTGTCAGTTAAAATATCTGATCTTACACTAGTTGCATCACCAAAAAGTAAAGGCAAAAAAATTGAATTTAGAAATAAATATTTAAACATTATCTCTATTAAGGAAGCCGTAAAGAAAAAACCAGATATTGTGATTTTTTCTGCTGGAAGCTCTGTTTCAGAAAAATGGGTACCAAAGTTTTCCGCAGTTGGATCTAAAGTTATAGACAATTCTTCTTTTTGGAGAATGAAAAAAAATATCCCTCTTGTAATCCCTGAAGTAAATGGTGATAATATCAAAAAATCAACCAATATAATTGCAAATCCCAACTGTTCAACAATTCAGTTAGCAGTAGCATTAAATGAAATTCATCGAAAATTTGGACTCAAAAGACTTGTTATTTCAACCTACCAGTCTGTTACAGGAACAGGAGCAGCGGCTGTAGCCCAAATGAATAATGAAAGAAAAGGCTTAAAAAGTGAAAGAATATATCCGCATCCTATTGATCAAAATTGCTTTCCTCATGGAGGCGATTTTTTAGAAAACGGATATACAAGTGAGGAGATGAAACTAGTAGATGAAACGCAAAAAATATTTAATGATAACAATATTAAAATTACAGCTACAGTTGTAAGAATTCCTGTAATTGGTGGACATAGTGAATCTGTTAATATAGAAACTAATAGTTCTTTTGAAATAGCCGACATTATTGAATGTTTAAAAAATACTGAGGGTGTGGTGGTTCAAAATAATTCCGATACTTTTGATTATCCAATGCCATTAACTGCTCAAAATAAAAACGACGTTTTTGTTGGAAGAATTAGAAAAGATAATACCATTAAAAATGGATTTAACTTATGGATAGTTTCAGATAATTTAAGAAAAGGTGCAGCAACAAATGCTGTTCAGATTGCTAATTATATCACAGAAAATAATCTTTTATGATTCTTTGATGAAGGAGAAAATTAAAAGAGAAAAGTCCAGCTATCTTGGTGAAGAATACATTCCTAAATTATTATTAAAACAGGCTCTTCCTGCAGCCATTGGTTTTATGGTGATGTCCATGAACATGATTGTAGACACCTATTTTGTAGGACAATACATAGGAGAATTAGCCATTGGCGCAATTTCTGTTGTTTTCCCAATATCATTTCTCTTTTCATCAATAGGAATGTCTATAGGAATTGGAGGTGGAAGTATTGTTTCAAGATCATTGGGTGGTGGAGATGTTAAAAAAGCATTATTATCTTTTAACAACCAAATAGCACTAACCATTTTTTTAGCTTTAAGCGCTATTTTATTAGGGATTTTTTTAAAAATTCCCATATTAAGTGTTTTTGGTGCTAAAGGGGCTATAATGCCTCTGGCAAATTCATACTTTTCAATTGTGCTAATAGGAATTCCTTTCTTAGCCCTTTCTATGATGGCCAATAATAATTTAAGAGCTGAAGGAAAAGCAAAAATTGCTATGATTGCACTTTTAATTCCATCCATTCTAAATATAATTTTAGACTATATTTTTATCGATATTTTTAATTGGGGGATGGAAGGTGCTGGTTGGGCTACAACCATATCCTATATTGGCTGTGCGATTTACATCATCTATTTTTATATGTCTGGAAGAGGCGAATTAAAAGTAAGACTTGTATTATTTAAAATTAACAGCAAAATAATAAGCGAAATTTTTAGTATTGGCTCTGTTAATCTTGTGAGACAAGGAACTATAAGTTTTCTAGCAGTTATCTTAAATAACACCCTTTACTATTACGGAAATCTTGAAGGAGGAATGGGGGGAGAAATTGCCATATCTGTTTATGGCTTAGCAACTAGAATGACCATGTTTGCATTATTTCCTCTAATTGGAATTGCCCAAGGATTTATGCCTATTGCAGGCTATAACTATGGCGCCAAAAAATATGAAAGAGTTAAAAAAGCCATTAACATTTCTATAATTAGCGGTTTTTTAATTGCTACTATTATTGGTGCAGCTCTTATGTTAGGATCAGAAATAATTCCTCATATATTTACTAAAGATCAAAATCTAATCAAGTTTGCCCCCAATGCTATATTTTGGATATTTTCAGCAACTCCTATTATCGTTTTTCATTTAATTCCTCCTTCTTTTTATCAAGCAATTGGGAAACCCATTCCAGCACTACTTTTGACATTGGTCAAGCAAGGTCTTTTTCTAATTCCTTTGGTTTTAATTTTACCCAATTTCTTAGGAATAAATGGAATTTGGTATTCTTTTCCAATATCTGATGTTTTATCAGCAGGAATCTGTTTCTTTTTTTTAAATAGAAGTTCAAAAAAATTAATTAACTAGCTCGTTTTTATTAGCTAATTGCCCGCAAGCCGCGTCTATATCTTTCCCTCTACTTCTTCTCATATTAACAATAACTTTTTGAGACTCTAAATATGATGCAAAGGCGTCAACTTTATCTTTTTGTGCTTGCTGAAATTTTCCTTGGTCAATAGAATTATATTCAATAATATTTACTTTACTAGGAAAAGATTTTCCAAATTGAACAAGTTCTTTAGCATCAGAAATTTCATCATTAAAATCTTTAAAAATAATATATTCTAATGTTGGCCTAGTCCCCGTTTTATTTGCAAAATAAATCATTGCTTCTTTAAGAGAACTTAAAGAGTTTGACTCATTTATAGGCATTATTTTGTTTCTTTTTTCATCATTAGCAGCATGAAGAGATAAGGCCAAATTGAACTTTACTTTGTCATCTGCAAGTTTTGTAATCATTTTAGAAATACCGGCGGTACTTAGTGTAATTCTTTTGGGGGACATCCCAAGTCCATTTGGAGAAGTTATTCTTTCAATAGAAATTAAAACATTATTATAATTCAAAAGTGGTTCTCCCATTCCCATATATACAATATTCGAAATAGGAGCGTCATATTCTTTTTTTGATTGGTTATTAATCATCACCACTTGATCATAAATTTCATCTGCATTTAAATTTCTGACTCTTTTAAGTCTTCCAGTTGCACAGAAAGCACAATCCAAACTACAACCAACTTGAACAGAAACACATGCTGTCATTCTTTTCTTTGTAGGTATCAAAACCCCTTCAATTACAGCTCCATCTGCTAATAAAAAAGCATTTTTAATGGTGCTGTCTTTACTATTTTGAGCTTCTTTTAATTGGATTGCATTTATTGTGAAATTATCTTCGATAAGCTTCCTGAAAGGTTTTGATAAATTAGTCATTTCAGAAAATACAATTGCTCTTTTTTTCCAAAGCCAATCGTAAATTTGGTTGGCTCTGTAAGGTTTCTCACCAAGATCAACAATCTTTTTGGTAAGTTCTTCCAGGGTTAATTGTCTTATATCAATTTTATTATTCATCAAAAAAAAACCTCGATTACGAGGTTTTAAAAATTTAAAGAATTAGCATAGCATCCCCATATGAGTAAAATCGATATTTCTCTTTTACTGCTT
>MDSV01063529.1_pt1 | contig 13919 bp, 13 predicted proteins | sample 810851 | NCBI WGS metagenome assembly MDSV01 (sample SAMN05326640, study PRJNA326480) | marine metagenome | isolation source: seawater | place: Atlantic Ocean: North East | collected 2012 | reverse complement strand
TGATACTTACGTGTATTTTTTGGCTAAGAAAAATAATTACAAATTTATAAGAAGTAAAGTTTCATTTCCAAAAAGAGAATTTGGTGAGTCTAAATGGGATTTTGGTTTTATTTCTAAAATAAAATTTTCTATTAAAAATATTAAGTACATACTTAGACTATCAAGATATTAGAATATGAAAATTAAGATATGTTAAATTTAATTTCAAGATTGACCTTTCTCCACACTATTTACAGCAAGATCGTAAATTTAATTCCGAGTTTTCTTGTTCATAATTCATCAAAATATATGGCAATTAAAAAAGTACTTACTAATTTAAAAATTGATCAAATTGATGGAGACTGTATTGAATTTGGAATTTTTACTGGTTCTAGTTTTAAACATACAATTAGAACAGAAAATAAACTTAATAAATTAAATACAACAATGTTTTATGGTCTAGATTCTTTTGAAGGATTCCCAGAAAATAATCATCCATATTTTCAAGATAAAAATTTTGAAACTGATTATTCAAAAGTAAAAAAAATTGAAAGAAAATTTAAAGAACAAGCATTTATTATCAAAGGATATTTTAAAGACACTATCTATAAAAACAGTGGTTTAAAACAGATAAAAAAAATTAAATTTGCACTTATTGATTGTGATTTGTATATTTCTGCAATTGAGCCAATAGATTACTTAATTCCGAGACTTGTTAATGGTGCCTACATTATGATAGATGACTATACCAATATTGACTCTGATGGAAATAATATCAGAAAAATTATTAATGATAAATTTAACAATATTGACTATCAAATTGTTGGCTACTTTGGCACAGATGGTGTAATAATCAGATATTTTAAATAAAAAGAATTTATTTTAAATTTGTACAGAGAAAGTGAAATAAACTAACTAAGATTTATCCTCTATTTCCACTATAAACTCTTTTAGAGTAGATAGAGGAACAATATTCTTACTATCAAAATATTTAATGTCTGTGAGATTACTCTCAATCAAATAAAATTGGGAATCGAATTTAAGCGATAATTCATAGTCTCTTACAGTATCACCTATAAATATAAAATTATTTTTGTCTAAGTTATGATTTTTGATCGCTGCTTCAACCAATCCCGTTTTTGGTTTTCTGCAGTTGCAATTAATTTTAAGTTTCTCAACCTCTCCTTCAAATCCTGATTCCGGATGATGAACGCAGATAAAAATATCATCCAGTGGAAGCAAGTCCATCTCAATCAAATTATGCTGAATATGTGAATTAAAGATATTTACATCTTTTAATTCAAAAAAACCTTTTGCAATACCTGGTTGATTAGAAATTAGAATTATTTTATAGTTTTCTTGTTGCAAATATTTCAATATATCTAAAGAAATATTTTTAAAAACCAATTTTTCTGTGTTATTTTCATTTCCTTGGTCTTCAACTAATGTACCATCTCTGTCTAAAAAAACTACTTTATAAGGTTTGCTAATTTTTTTCTTGTAATTAGATATTTCAGATTCGTATCTTTCTTTAGTTCCAATATCTCTTATGTAATCAATTGATATTGATCCTGTGATGTGTAAAGTATTTAAGTTGTTTTGCAGAAAGTCTTTAAATATATCTATAGGAGTTTCATTTCTAGTTTTTTTTATTGAATTTTTTTTTGAAAATAAAAGTGATGTATTGCCAATTGGCATAAATGAATTATTCTTGTTTTGTATTCTTGATATTGATAAAACCCTATTATCTTCTCCTAGTTCGATTAAATCGCTGTCTTCAGGATGATTTGTATAACGTAAGATAAGGTGAAAGTCAGAGTCTTGATGAATAAAAGAATTATAACCTTCTTGTATGTTGAAATTTGTCAAAACATCACCATATAAAACAAAAAATGTATCTTCTAAATATTCTCTCGAATTGTAGAGAGCACCATAGGTTCCTAAGGGGCGTTCCTCAACAGAATAGGTATATTTAATATTTGTTTTTTTCAGATGAGCAAGAACTTGATCACTTCCATGACCTAAACAAAAATGAATCGAGCTTATTCCATTACTTTTTAAATAATCAATTTGATAATCTAATAAGGTTTTATTATCTAAATTTACTAATATTTTAGGTTTTTGATTCAAGACACTTTTGAGCCTTGTACCTTTACCACCAGCAATAATCACTGCCTGTTTTACCACAAACTTATTTTAATTAGTTATGATTATTTGGTGGATATTAAAAGTATTTTCAGTAACTATATTCAATTAATCAATAATATATCTCAAGAATCTGAACTAGAAAATTTAAATACTTTATTTGAACATCTTGAAAACTGCTTTAATAACGATGGAAGAATATTTTTGGCAGGTAATGGTGGCAGTGCAGCTATTGCTAACCACGCTGTAACTGATTTGTCAAAACTTTCTAAAAACGATAGATTATTGAACCCGATATCATTGGTTGCAAATATTTCCCAAATTTCCGCACATTCTAATGATGATGGTTATGAAAATGCATTTGTTTTATCAGCAAAAAATTACAAATTAAATAAAAAAGATGTTTTAATTGTAATCTCGTCTTCTGGAAATAGTAAAAACATAATTAACCTAATAAAACATAGCAAGCAAAATGGCTCTAAAACGTTTGGTTTGCTTGGCTTTGATGGAGGACAGGCAAAAGAAATTGTAGATTTTCCCATTTTAATAAATTCCAAAAATGGATATTATGGACCGGTTGAAGATATTCATATGATGATTTTTCATTTATTTGCTCATAAAATCAAAGCTGATATAAGTGAACTAAATGAGCAGTAGCTATACTCTTGACTTAATATTTAACGCGTTCAATGAAATAGAGAGTATTGAGAAAGACATTAAGGATATTGTTGAGCAATCTTCTACCGTAGAGAATATATTAAATATAATTATTGTCGAAGATGGCAGCACTGATGGAACGAGTGAATATTTAAAAACACTAAGTAAGACTTACCCGATAAAACTCAATCAGTCAAAAAATAGGAGAGGCTATTCAAAAGCTCTGATAGATGGAATTAATAGCAGCAATGCAGATTTTATTTTCTTTTCAGACCTAGGAGGAAAATTTAATTGGAGTGAAATTAAAACTTTATGTGGTGTACTTCCAAATTATGATTTTGTCTTAGGTGTAAGAGTTAATAGGGGTGATCAAATATACAGACAATTCTTAACCAAAGCTTATTCAAAATACATAAAATTTTTTTACGGGGTGAATTCTACCGATCCTGATTCGGGTTTTAGAATTTATAAAAATTCTTTGATAAAAGATATTTTAAAGTTTGAATTGTTCAATAAACATTTACTTAATTCAGAATTTACAGTTAAGTGCCTCAAAAAAAATGCAACATATAAAGAAGTGGAAATCAACTATAAAAAAAGAGAAGGTCAGTCTAGAGGATTACCTCTAAAAATAATTCCTAAGGTTATAATATCTACAATAAAGAACTCCTTTAAGATTAAGAATCAGGTGAATAAATATGGAAAATAAAAATTTAGGAATTTTAGGTGGTGGAATTTCCTCATTAGCTTTTGCCCATTTTTATAAAAAAAATATAAACATTATTGAAAAAGAGTCAACCTTAGGTGGCTTATGTAGATCTTTTATAGATGAAGATGGTGTTTCTTGGGATATAGGACCTCATATTTCCTTTTCTAAAAATGAAGAAATTCTTGACTTTATTATTTCTCTAACTCCTATGAATAAGCTTAAAAGATCTAATAGAATTGTTCACGACGGAAGATTTGTTAAATATCCCTTCGAAAATGATTTATCTTCTCTCTCAGATATTGACAAAGATTATTGCCTAAACACATTTCTTGATAATCCTTATGAAAATTATCCAACAAACAATATGCTTGAGTTTTTCTATGCAACTTTTGGTGAGGGTATAACTAGATTATTTTTAGAGCCATATAATAGAAAAATCTGGAAATATGAAACTACGTTTATGGATAAACAAATGGTTGAAAGAATCCCTAAACCACCTGCTCAGGACATAATAGACAGTGCATCTGGAAAAGAAACTGAGGGTTATCTTCATCAATTATATTTTCATTATCCAAAAGAAGGTGGTTTTCAATCTTTAGTAGACAGTCTTGTCTCAAAAATTCAAAGCCATACAGAGTTTCATTTAAATAATGAAATAGAAAAAGTTGATGTAGGCGATTCTATAAAAATCATTACAAAATCTGAACAATTCGAGTTTGACAGTGTTATTTCAACAATACCAATTCACGAATTAGTTCCTTTAATTAGCCCTAAACCTCCAGAAGAGGTTATGAATGCTTTAAAAAACTTAATGTTTAATTCTATACACATAACCTGTATTAAAGTTAAGGGAGATTATTTAGGGGACAATTTTGCACTCACGATTGCTGATCCAAATATAATTTTTCACAGGCTCTCCAAATTAAATTTTTTAGGAAATTCTTATTATCAAGATGGTTACACAAACATAATGGTAGAAACTACTTATAGAGAAGGCTTAAAAGAAGATCTTCTTCATGATGAACTAGAAAAAATAATTCTAAAAGATCTTTTAAAGTTGGAATTAATTGATGTTAATAAAGTAGAATCCATTACAACCAGGTCTTTTAAATATGCTTATGTTATTTACGATAATGATCACAGAAAAAATACTGATATCGTTCTAAATTATTTAAAATCAGTAGGAATAACACCTCTAGGTAGATTTGGTACTTTTGAATATATCAACTCTGACAAAGCAATTGAACTAGCTAAAGAACTTGCAGAAAACTTTGACTAATAATACAGCTTTAATAACGGGTGTAGCTGGGTTTATTGGATCAGAATTAGCTAAATCTTTACTAAAAAACAATTACGAAGTAGTTGGTATAGACAATTTTCTTTTAGGTTCAAAAGAAAATGTTGAAGAAATTCAAAAATTAAATGGTGACTTTTCATTTATTAATTATGATCTTTCTGATTATAAAAATCTAGAAAATATATACAATCAACTTAAAAAATTTTCAGATATTAAATGCATTTGGCATCTTGCTGCAAACTCAGATATAAGTGGCTCTGTAAATGCACTAAAAATAGATCTAGAAAATACTTTTTTTACTACTTTATCATCAGGGTTAATTTCTGAAGAGTTTCAAGTTAGAGAAATGGTTTTTTCATCTTCGTCAGCTGCTTTAGGTACAGTTAATAAAAAAATAAAAGAAAATCATGGACCTCTATTACCAGAATCATATTATGGTGCTATGAAAGCAGCATCTGAAGCCTACATATCTACTTTGAAGACTTATATTCTTGATAAATATACAATTTTCAGATTTCCCAATGTTATCGGACACAATACAACACATGGTATTGTATTTGATTTTAAAAAAAAGCTATCCGCCAAACCTAAATATTTAGACGTACTTGGTGATGGAAATCAAAAAAAACCCTATTTACATATAGATGACTTAATAAATGGAATGCACTACTTAAAAGAAACAGATCATGAAAACAGAATATTCAACTTAAGTCCGTTAGATGATGGAATAAAGGTTAAAGATATAGCTGAAATCGCAATAAAACACATGAGTCCTGATACAAAAGCAAGATATGAAAATCATCCCCAAGGTTGGCCGGGAGATATTGTTAAATATGAATATGATCTTGAAAAAATGATGTCTACTGAATGGAGTCCTAAATTTTCATCAAGAGAAGCAATAATCAAATGCTTTGAAAAAGCTTAATTGTCTTTAAAAATTACTGTAGAACCGGAATTTTCAAAATCGACACTCAGACAGTCATCACTGTTTAGGGATTTAATTGAATTTGGCTCTCCAACAACAAGTAGGTACCCTCCACCTCCAGCTCCTAATAGTTTTGTTCCATGGATACCGGGTTTATCAAGTATATAGGAAACCATATGATCTATCTCTCCACTTGATACTCCATCTGATAAATTAATTTTTAATTTCCAATTTTCATTAAGTAAATTTCCAATTTCCTTAATGTCACATCTTTTTATTGCGTCTACCATTGGGTCAACTAACGACAATATTTGTTTTCCATATTTGGTATTTTTTTCTTCTTTCATTTGTTGTGATTGATTTTTCAAAATTTCCGATGCACTTCTTGAGGGCCCTATTTTTAATAAGGATATAGAAGAACTGAGAAATTTTTTTGATTGATCATCAATATCAATTTTTTCTATTGTAACTGTGTCGTCTTTATTGAACACTATTTTATTTAAACCACCGAATGCAGTAGCATAATGATCTTGCTTGCCAATAGGCTCACCTAGCTTATTTATTTCTAAGTCTGCAGCAAGTTTTGCTAAGTCATCTTTTGATAGTGTAAATCCAGAGATTGAATTTAAACCGTTTAGTAAACCAACAGTATACGCACTAGAAGAGCCTAAGCCACTACCTTTTGGGATGTCTGCTATTGAATTAATGTCAAGACCTGTTAAGTCATAATACTCTGCAATTTTATTAACAATCTTATGTTTGATTTTTTTGGGGTCATTAACTAACTCTGTCTCCGAATATTTAATTTGAATCATTTTGGAATCAAATCTATGAATAAAGTGATACATATACTTATTAATAGATGTTGATATAACTTTCCCACCATAGTTTTTATAAAAAGCAGGTAAATCTGTGGATCCACCAGAAAATGAAATTCTAAATGGTGTTCTTACTCCTAACATAACTGTTTAATATTATCCATTATTTAAGATGATGCAATAGCAAGACGGTTTTTTAATAATCATATATTTTATTAATAATATTAAATAATTTAATCAAATTTTCACCGGATCTGGTAAAAATATATCCGCTTGAGGTTTTATCAATATTTTTACTCGCTACTTGTTCATTTATTCTCTTTTCAACAAACTCATTTGATGAAGTGTAATCATTAATTATTCTAGAAATTTCTTGTTTGCTTAAATACTCGTTCTTATAATTTTCATTTAGTTCAATTAATAAATTGACTGAAATTGATCTATCTATAGTAACCGGAACGAATAGAAACAAACTAAAGTGTATTGAAATTGAAACTACAAGCACAGATATTAACATGGAGTATTTTTTTTTAAAAAATATTAAAAAGGTTATAAAAAATGAAAAAATCATAGAAACTATTCCGTTGTAGACAAAAATTTCTATAATATCAAAATTAATTAAGAATATAAAAATTATTGTATAAACTGTAAAGATTTTAATGACTTCTTTCATTACTAAATATTTTATATAAATATAAATTTAATTTTTTCAGTTAATAGCTTTTGTTTTTATACAAATAGGTTAAGCGAGGATTTTTAAATATCATTTCAAAATTATTTTCCAATAAAAAATCATTTACTTCTTTAAAGCTGCTTTTGGTGTTATTTTCAAGTTCAAATCCAAGATCAGCTGAAATGTATTCAATTTTATTTAATATGTTTTGTGCACCAATTAAAACTTCTTTTTCATAGCCTTCAGCTTCAAGCTTTAATAGCTTTATACTTGAAGAAGTTAAAAAATAGGTATCTAAAGTTGTACAATTGATCCATTCAAAATTTTTAGAATTCCTATCTTCAAATGAACTGTCAGCCATCTCTCCTCTAATAAAAAATTTCCTTTTTTCTACTTTTGAAGAAAGAGCCAATGGCTCCTTAACTAAATTTAATGTGTTTCTACTCAAAACAGCGAACTCTCTTTTGGCCGGCTCAAAGCCATAATAGTAAAAATCGAATTTATTATTTATTTGATTTTTTATAGCTAAATTCAGTTCGCCAATATTTGCACCACAATCAATTACTATGTCTTTATCTTCAAATTCTATATTTTTTAAGAAATATTCATTACTCAAGTGATCAAGTCTTTTATTTATATTTTGTAAATAAAACTCAAATCTTTTTTTATACAAAATTTCTAAATTATTATCTTTGTCTTGAATTAAAAAAGATTTATTTTTAGTAGGGTTTATACGGACTGTGTTACCAATAATGAAAAGAGAAGTATTCCAAAAAATTGTAAATATTTTATCTGGTAAAAAATTTGAAATATTTATTACAAATCTAATAGCAAATTGTAAGGATTTAGGTTTATTGTGGTAATCAATATAATCAGTCATATTTATAAGTTTTGATTTTATATTAGCTATAAAATATCTAATTACTATTTATAATCATTTCTATAATGCTTCATTTGAAAAAAATTGAAAATTTAGCTTTCATAGGACTGGGATGCTGCATTCTTTACATTCTAAATTTTAACATTAATAACTATGATATAAAATTTAGTTATGATGCTGATGCTCATATCGAATATATAAAATATGTCTCACAATATTTACCAAGAAGTTTAAAAATACCACTTAGGGAGCATACTTATCTTTTTTACAACCCTCCGCTAAGCTATCTATTCCCATCGCTTGTTAATGCGTCCTGTAGGTTTTTTTCTTTAATTCATAACAATGTTTCAACTTGTGAAATATTTTATGGAAAGTTTGTTCAAATTTTTAATTCAATAATATATATTTCAACGATTTTAATTAATTTAAGAGTTTTGAAAAAAATTAATAAATCAGATTCTTTTATAAATTACGGGTATCTTATATTAATTTCTATTCTTGCAGTTAACTACAGAACCGTTTCAATGATAAGGTCTGAAATTTATTTATTATTTTTTATGAGCTTGTTATTAAGTTTAGTTCTTAAAGCTTTTGAACTTGAATTCAAGGTTAATTTCCGAGATAAAATTTATTTAGGAATCTTGGTTGGGCTTCTAGCACTTACTAGACAAACTGCATTTTTGTTGTTTCCATCATTTTTTATAATGTATCTTTATACAAAACCTAATCAAAAGTTAAACTTTATTAAATTTATGTCTTTTGGTGGTCTAGTGGGGTTTTTAATATCATCATGGTTTTACTTTAGGCTCTATTTTACTTATGGCTCTTTTACAACATTTAATCAAGTCCCTAAAGATTTTCAAATTATGAACCTGCCTTTAAACTTCTATATTCCAACATTTGATCAATTTACTACCCTATTTAATACTCCTATAAGGCCTTATTTAGACAATCAATTTTTAACTATTTTATACTCCGATATTTGGGGAGATTATTGGAAATATTTTAGAGATTTTCAATATACAGATAATCATTTTGATATAGGAAACGCGTACTCATTAATAAGTACTTTTATTATTCTTTATTTATATACCTATAAATCCGATCACAATAAATATTTACCATATTTTAAATATATTAAATTTACAGTATTGGTTTCATTTATTGGTTTTCTATATTTTCAGATATCGTTTCCAACAACATCCGGTGATGGAGTTAAGGCAACATATTTCATACATATGATTCATTTAGTAATTTTTATTTCCTCTATCAACTTAGAAAGTATTAAAAAAAGCTTGAGAAGAAGATATAATTTGTTAATTATGTTAATTTCATTTGGTTTTATAGTCAATTTTAAAAATTTTCTATCATTGATGTAAAATTGATTTGTTTAGATATTATTCAACTCAAAACTAGTTACTATTTGCTTTATGATTAAAAGAATTAATAGAAATGCTTATGAGGCAATTGGGATATTGCTTTTAAGTTATTTGTCTTTTAGATTGATTTTTAATCTTAAATTAAATACTACTAATTATCTTGTGTTTATACAGGGTGATTATTTAATGCACACCTCTACATATTTTGGATTTTTATTTGATGACTGGAATTTTCCTATTTTTAGCTCAGAGAAATATTTTTTTAATAAACAATTAAATCTTTTATGGGCTGATAATAATCCCTTATATTCACTACTACTCAAAATTTTCTACTCATTAACTAATGTGGTTGTTGCTAATCCGGCTACTTACTGGCTTTTGATTTCATATATATTAATGGGAATATTTTCATATAAGTTAATTGATGAATTAGGTATAGAATCTTATATTTTTAAATCAATTGGAAGTTTGATTTTTTTAACACTGCCTCTTCTGCCAACAATATCATTAGAACACTACACTTTACAATCTCATTGGTTAATAGTTGGTGCTTTCTATTATTTTTTAAAATCCAAAAAAAATAAAAAGTATGTTCTACACTTATCTGCCCTTTCGGGATTGGGAATAATGATACAAGTCTATTTCTTTCCAATGATAGCTTTGATTTACTTTATTAGTCTCCTTCCTTTTTCATCGAGAACAAATTTAAAGTACTCTCTCCAATCATTTTTGATATTAGTTCTTTTTCTGTTCGCTTACGTTTTTATTTTTTGGGATGGTCTAAATTTATTTTCCAATACTTATGTTGCAAACTCTGAATCAATTTATACATCTATGTGGAGTGCTGAAACTAATTCCTTTTTTTGCAGCCAGTCATCTTTTGAGTTTATAAATCAATACTTGCTTTGTTATTATCCATATACCAATGAAAATATTGAATCCTATGCATATCTTGGAATAGGTTTAATTTTCGGTTTATTCCTAACTATTTTTAAAATAAAATTATTAACTCAATTCCTTAGAGAAAACATTTTATTAATTTTTGTATCTATATTTTTTCTTTTTCTTTCTTTTGGAAACAGGTTTAAATTTTTTCATAAACAAATTTTTGAGTTTGAGTTATTTAATATTCAATCAATTTTTTACAGATACTTTAGAGCACATGGAAGGTTTTCATATGTGTTTTATTACTTTATAGTCATATTTGTTATTTACGGAATATACAAAATCTTTAAAAATAATAATTTTGCTACTGTCGCAATATTTTTAATTCTTGTAATGCAAATATACGACTTAAACCATATAATTTCTAACTCCACTTTAAAAAACTTTGACAAAGAAATTACTTCAGTTGATCAGTATGTTGAATATATAGAATCGTATGAGAATATTTACAACATCTTGGAAAATAATAAAGAAAATAGATTATATATTTATCCTCATGACAACTGTGAAAACGATTATGATAAATTATATCTTGGCCTACAGTTTTTAAAAATAAATGGTTCAATTAGTTCATTTAGATACAGGGGTGGACTTTACGATGAAAATTGCTCAAAATTTGACCTTAATTATATTCTTAACAATATGTATCCAAATCATTTAGCTGTTGATATGGAGTATATTGATTTAGTTAATGATATTTATGAATGCTCAACTATAAAGTTTCTCTACAGTAAAGATTTTCTTTATTGTTCTAAATAAATACTTGGTTGACTGTTTGATAATATTGATTTTTACATTACATTGTATAAATTATTTTTTCTGAATAATTAGATCTAAATATTCATCAAAAAAGGCTCTGTGTTTTTTAGTAAATTTTTTTAGATAAAGTTTATATATTTTTTTATATACAAAAGTGTTAAGAAGGCTTTTAGAATAAACAAGTCTGTTCAAGGAACTTACTATTTTTAAATCATTAGAATTCTCAAAAGCTAAATCAAACTCATGAAAACTTACACCCCTTCCTCTTCTGTAAAACTCATCTAGCTTTAAATACTCCGTATCCAAATATTTAGAATTATAACTTTTCTTCTCGCTAAATTTAGAATATAGATAGCCTAAATTATCAGGTAGCCATTGAAAAAAAGGAAGTTCAGAAGTATGTGTGTCTTCAATCCATAAACGGTTAGGCGCTTCAACTACTATTAGATAACCCTTTTTAATTAATGAAGAGTAGGCTTGTTTAAGAGATTCAATTCTTTCTTCGATAGTCATATGTTCTAGTGTTGCGTAATAGACTATAACATCGAAACTTTGATTAAGTTTATTTATTTCTACACCAGAAAGTTCGAAAAAATTAATATTTAAATCTAGTAACTTTGCTCTGTGTCTTGCAACATTAATGGATGAGTTATCTACATCAATTCCAGTAACCACAGCTCCTTGCTCAGCAAAAGTAATCGAACTTGATCCTGTACCGCTTCCTATTTCTAATACTTTTTTATTTTTAAGTTCTAAGTTTTTTGTAATCCAAGGTATAACTTTAGACCTAGAAACAAAAATTCTGTTTTTAATGTGATCCTCTAAATCATCTTTTCTGACTTCTTGCCCATTGGTGAAATAGTGAATTAATAAAAAGTCTTTGATTTCTTTTGTGTAATCTTCCGATAATATTGTAAAATTTTTCTTAATTTTTTTTGGTACTATTTTTAAAAGAATAAAATTGTATAACTTTTTTAATATTAAAATCATTTTTTTTGTGGCCAGAGGCAGAATCGAACTGCCTACCCTTGCGCTTAAGACACAGGCTAACCATTTGACCTATAATTATTATAACTAATTGTATTTAAATATATACCAAATATAGAGAGGCCGTATCCTGCAATAAGCGTGTCAGGATTTTTGTTGTTTCTTACTAAAATAAAAATATGTCAATAACTCAACTTTCAATAAGAAGATGGTTTTGAGATAGATGAACTATGGAAGAAAATTAAATGGATAATGTGACAAATAGGACTGGAAGTTGTGAAAATAAATAATAACTAAAATAGATAATATTAAATGATACATTTTACTATTTGTTTTACTTAGGTTATAAAAATAAATTGATGCAAGAAATGCCATTAGATGAAATGCTTGTATTATGTAGGATGCTTTAATTGTATCCCCATTAGTTGGAAAGGCTATTGCAAATAAAAGAAACCCAACAAAACTGAAAATAATTGCAAAATTCAAATACTTTATAAAAAAGTTTGATTTAAATTTTTTTAGGACAAGATAGTAAAAAGAGATAATTATAAGAGAAGTTAAAACAGAAACGAGATTAACCCTAGCTAAATAACTACCTATTAAGAGCTGATTTCTTCCAATGTCTAAATTTCTAGAAGTAAAAACAAAGTAACCCCAATAATCTCCCCAAAGATCTGAATACAAGATTGAGAAGAACTGGTTGTCCAAATTAGGTCTTATTGGTTTATAAAACAAATACTCTAAATCTTCAATATTTGGTATGTAAAAAGAAAGTTCTTGATTTGCAAATGAAAACTCTTCAGATTTCATATTAAAAGCTGTAAATGTGCCATATTTTTGATAAAGCCCTATGTAAAACCAACTTGATAATAATGCGCCTGTTAAAGAGCTATAAAACCAAAATAGAAAATATTTTTTCTTTGAGTGTTGAAAAAATAATAAAAACACTAAAGGAAGAAGTAACAGAAAACCCCATTGTCTGCTTAAGACAATGCATGCAATTGTTATACCAGCTGAAAAGATGAGTTTAAAATTTAATTCATAATCATCATTTTCAGCTTTGTAGATAATGATTAGAAATAAACTTAAAAAAAACAAGATATACGGCTCGCCTCTTATCATTGATATAGTTCTGTAATTTACAGCGAAAAGAGAAATTATTAATAAATAACCTGTATTTAAAAATGAATTTGATTTATTGAATATTTTTAATGTATAAAGATTTAATAATATTGTCACAATATACATAAAAGACTGAAAAATTTGAGTTGCTTTTCCATAAATAGGTTGGCAATCAATTAAAAAATTGCTTGAATCTATTACATTTCTACATATAACTTGTGCAATTGATGGCACTAAATACCCTAGAGGTGGGCTAAAGTATTCTCTAGTATCAATTTTACCTGGCAGTCTTATTTCATTTGGTAAGTACCTAGAAACATAATCAACATAATTAAAGTGTGCTTCGCCATCATATCCTAAGATAGGGTTGTAGTGTAAAATATTGTAAATTAAAACATACAAAGTTGTAATGCTGATTAAAACAAATACAGAGTTTGAAAAATTTAAATTATAATTTTTCATTTTTTAAAAACTTTATACTCAAACATAATCCACCTATTTGTTATTTGATTTTTAGATAAAAGTACCTAATGTTTTAAAATCCCTTGTGGCCAGAGGCAGAATCGAACTGCCGACCCCTTGTTTTTCAGACAAGTGCTCTACCGACTGAGCTATCTGGCCTTATAGCGGGGACGACGGGATTC
>MDSV01017015.1_pt1 | contig 13920 bp, 10 predicted proteins | sample 810851 | NCBI WGS metagenome assembly MDSV01 (sample SAMN05326640, study PRJNA326480) | marine metagenome | isolation source: seawater | place: Atlantic Ocean: North East | collected 2012 | reverse complement strand
TGCACAAATATTTTTACATACTTGGCTTCCTGATGCAATGGAAGGCCCAACACCTGTATCAGCTTTAATTCATGCTGCTACAATGGTCACAGCTGGAGTTTTTTTAGTCGTAAGATGTTCACCAATTTTCGAATATTCAACTTTGGCATTAAATTTAGTTACTATAGTCGGAATGACGACGGCTTTTTTTGCAGCAACAATCGCTTTGGTGCAAAATGATATTAAAAAAATTATTGCATATTCAACTTGCAGTCAACTTGGATATATGTTTTTTGCTGCAGGTGTAGGAGCTTATAATGTTGCAATGTTTCATTTGTTTACACATGCTTTTTTTAAGGCATTACTTTTTTTAGGCTCTGGTTCAGTAATACATTCTTTTAGTGACGAGCAAGACATAACTAAAATGGGCGCTGTTTATAGAAAATTACCATATACTTGGATTTTAATGGTAATTGGCACCTTAGCTCTTACAGGCTTTCCTTTTTTATCGGGATTTTATTCAAAAGATGCAATTATAGAGTTTGCATATCTAAAAGGTAATCTAACAGGATATTATGCATGCGGTATTGGAATATTAACAGCATTATTAACATCAATATATTCTTGGAGGTTAATATTTAAAACTTTTCATGGAGAATACAATAACAAAGAAATTAAACGTGAGGAAATTCATGAGTCACCTCTCATTATGTTAATTCCACTAATAATGCTATCTATAGGTGCAATTTTTTCTGGTTTTTTATTTAAAGATTTATTTATAGGTCACGGTGGAGAAAATTATTTTTGGCAAGACTCAATTAAATTTTTAGAACCTTTGAGTACAGACCATCCTCCTTTGTGGTTACTTTTAACTACGCCATGTTTGGTAATTTTATCAATACCTATTTCATATTATCTTTTTGTAAAAAATATTGAAATATCTAAAAAAATTATTGAAGGCAATAAACCCATATATAATTTCTTAGTTAATAAATGGTATTTTGATAAAGTTTATGAAGTTATTTTTGTAAAAAATATAAAAAAAATTGGTTTATTTTTTTGGAAAAAAGGAGACATAAATATAATTGATAGATTTGGTCCTGATGGTATTTCATCTTTGATTAAAAAATTATCTTTTAAAGCAAGTAAATTTCAAAGTGGTTATATTTATCAATATGCTTTTATAATGTTATTAGGTTTCTCAGCATTATTAACATTTTTAATTTTAAACTAATGAATTTTCCTATTTTATCTTCTTTAATATTATTGCCATTTGTTGGGGCATTATTTTTACTTTTTTCAAATGTTAAAAATTATGAAAACTCCAATGCAGCAAAATATGTTGCATTATTTACATCAATTGTTAATTTTTTAATCTCAATTTATTTGTGGTTTTCCTTTGACTCTACTACTTCGGATTTTCAGTTTGTCGAAAATAGAGAGTGGTTAATTGGAATTGTAAACTATATAGTAGGTGTTGATGGAATTTCAATTCTATTCATTGTTTTAACAACTTTTATAGCAACACTTTGTATTCTTTCAGTTAATAATACTGTTAAATATAGATTAAGAGATTTTTTAATAGCTATATTGATTATGGAAAGCTTAATGATTGGTGTTTTTTGCTCACTTGATCTTGTTGTTTTTTATTTATTTTTTGAAGCAGGTTTAATCCCAATGTTTTTAATAATTGGAATTTGGGGAGGTGACAGAAGAGTATATTCAGCATTTAAATTTTTTTTGTATACATTATTAGGTTCAGTTTTAATGCTTGTGGCTATAATTACAATTTATTGGATTACAGGCACAACAGATATAAGACAACTCTATGAGTTAGGTATTGATAGCAAGTATCAAAATTTATTGTGGCTTGCTTTTTTTAGCTCCTTTGCTGTCAAAACTCCAATGTGGCCAGTGCACACTTGGCTTCCTGATGCACACGTTGAAGCACCCACAGCAGGTTCTGTATTGCTTGCTGCTATACTTCTAAAAATGGCCGGATATGGATTTATTAGATTTTCTTTAGGTTTATTTCCTGTAGCTTCAGAGCTATTTGTTCCTCTTGTTTATTTATTAAGTATTGTAGCAATAATTTACACATCATTAGTTGCATTGATGCAGGAAGATATGAAAAAATTAATTGCTTATTCTTCAGTTGCTCATATGGGCTTTGTAACTTTAGGAATTTTTACATTAACACAACAAGGATTAGAAGGAAGTATAATTCAAATGATAAGCCATGGTCTTGTATCTGCTGCTTTATTTTTTTGTGTAGGTGTTGTTTATGAAAGAATACATTCAAGATTAATAGACACTTATGGTGGCTTGGTTTCTGTTATTCCTAAATATTCTGTATTATTTATGATATTTACTTTAGCTGCATTAGGTTTGCCAGGTACAAGCGGTTTTATTGGTGAATTTCTCATTTTGATGGGAGCATTTAAAGACAACTTTTTAGTAGCAATGATTGCAAGTATAGGAGTTATTTTAGGAGCAGTTTACATGTTGTGGCTTTATAGAAGAGTAGTATTTGGCAAAATAACTAATAATAAATTATTAAAAATAGTAGATTTAAATATTTCAGAAAAAATTATTTTATGGAGCTTAGCTATACCAATATTATTTTTTGGCTTTTATCCAGAACCTTTAATAAATACAATTGAAATATCATTAAAGGATTTGATTGAAGTTTATAATTTAAATTTAGAAAAAAATTTTTTAGAGGTCCAGAATAATGAATGAAATAAATTTTGTACTACCTGAAATTTTTATTTCGTTGTCGATAATGATGTTGTTGATTTTAGGGGTTTTTAAAAAAAATAGCTCAAGACTAATTTTTAATTTATCAATTATTTTTTTAATTATTTTAATAATATTAGTTTTAAATAATCAATTTAATGAAAGTGTTACTTTATTTAATCAAAGTTATATAATTGATAATCTGTCATTATTTATGAAAGTTATAACATTATTATCTGGAGTGTTTGTTTTAATAATATCATCAAGATATTTAAAAATATTAAAGATTTTTCAAATTGAATACCCAGTGCTTATACTTTCGTCGATTTTAGGCATGATGGTTATGATAAGTTCTAATGATTTGATTGTATTTTATATTGGCCTTGAACTACAGTCACTTGCTCTTTATGTATTGGCCACATTTAATAAAAATAAATTAAATTCTTCTGAAGCTGGATTAAAATATTTTGTTTTAAGTGCATTATCATCTGGTTTATTATTATATGGTTGTTCTCTAATTTATGGTTTTTCTGGATCTACTAATTTTAATATTATTTCTTCATCTATAAATAATAATCAGTATGGTTTATCTTTTGGGATAGTATTTATACTTGTTGGATTGGCTTTTAAAATTTCTGCAGTTCCGTTTCATATGTGGGCACCTGATGTTTATGAGGGTTCACCAACTTCTGTAACTTTATTTTTTGCCATCGTTCCAAAGATAGCAGCACTTACAGTTTTTATTAGATTCTTATATGTTCCTTTTATTAATATGATTGATCAATGGCAAATTATATTAATTTTTCTATCAATAGCTTCGATGATACTCGGTGCTGTTGCAGCCATTACCCAAAAAAACTTAAAAAGACTTATAGCTTACAGTTCGATCGGACATATAGGTTACACGTTAGCTGGATTAGCAACAGGTACTAACGAAGGAATACAAAGTTCAATTATTTATATCTCTATTTATTTAGTAATGAATATAGGTTTATTTAGTTGTTTATTTATGATGAAAAGAAATAATCATTATTATGAAAACATTGATGATTTGTCAGGTCTATCTAAAAATCATCCGTTAATATCCTTGTGTTTATTAGTCATACTTTTTTCATTGGCGGGCATACCTCCATTAGCTGGTTTTTTTGCAAAATTTTATATATTTAAGTCAGTAATTCAGCAGTCAATGTATTTCTTAGCAATCATAGGTTTATTGACAACTGTTGTTGCGGCTTTTTATTATTTAAGAATAATTAAATTAATTTATTTTGACACTGAAAAAGATAAATATGATTATGATCACAGTATATGGCTAAAATTCTCACTTACATTGTCAACTATATTAATTCTTACATATTTTGTTTATCCCAGTAAACTAATAGAGATAGTCTCAAAGATAAATATAATTTGATGAAGTTAATTCAATTAAATTTTAGAACGGTAAAGAGTACCAATGATATTGCAATGAAAATTATAAAAAATACAAAAAGAAAATCTGGTTTAATTGTTTCAGAAAATCAAACGAATGGTAGAGGACAATATGGCAAAAAATGGATATCTTATAAAGGAAATTTATTTGTAAGTATTTTTTTTCAAATAGATAAAATAAATCTTTCTTTAAAAAGAATCACAAAAATTAACTGTTTATTAATTAAAAAATTATTATCTTTTTATTATAATCGTAAAATAACAATTAAATATCCTAACGATCTATTAATTAATAAAAAAAAAATTTCTGGTATTCTTCAAGAGATATTAACAAAATCTAATAAAAAGTTTATAATTATTGGAATAGGAATTAATCTAATAAAAAGTCCAAAAATAAAAAAATATCCTACTACTAATCTTTATGAATTAAATAGGGTAAAAATCAATAAAAAAGAAATTATTGCTAAATTAAAAATGATTTTTGAAAATTATATACCAAAATTTAACAAAATTAATATAAGAGACATATAAAAATTTAAAATGATTATTGTTGGTGATATTGGAAATACAGAGACTAAAATTTGTCTAATTAACTCTAAAAATAAAATTATTAAAAGAGTTAAATTTGATTCTAAAAATATAAGTTTATTATTACTAAAAAAATTAATAAAAAATTTTTATTTACATAATAAAAATATACAAAAATGTCTTTTTTGTAGTGTAGTGCCAAATTCATATAAAATAATAAAGAATTTTTTTTTTAAAAGTTACAGAATTAAATGTATAGAGTTAAAAAAATTAAATTTAAATAAGATTTTAAATATTAAAGTTAATTATAAACAAATTGGCTCTGATAGATTAGCTAACGCTATAGGAGTGATGGATAATAAAAATAATTATATAATTTTAGACTTTGGAACAGCAACCACTTTTGATGTTTTAATAAAAAAATCATATAATGGTGGTATTATTGCCCCTGGTATAAAACTTTCTTTGGATACGCTTCATGAAAAAGCAACCTTGATACCAAAAATTAATTTAAAAAAAATTAATAAAATAATTGGATTAAATACAATTAATGCAGTTAGGTCTGGTTTTTTTTGGGGTTATACTGGTCTGATTGACAATATTCTTAAATTAATTAAGAAAGAAACAGGAAAATCTTTTAAAATTATAATTACAGGAGGTTTTTCAAATTTGTTTAAAAATTCAATAAAAGCGAAAGTTAGATTGCACAAAGATATTACGATTAACGGCTTAATTAAAGCTTCAATTTTAATCAAATAACAATGAAAGAAGAATTATTATTTTGTCCTCTAGGTGGTTCCGGTGAAATCGGAATGAATATGAACTTGTTTGCCTATGGAAAACCAAATGAACATAAATGGATTATAGTTGATATTGGTGTAACTTTTGCAGATGATACGTTGCCTGGAATTGATTTAATTTATCCAGATCCAGGTTTTATCCAAGATAAAAAAGAGGATCTTTTAGGAATTGTATTAACGCACGCACATGAGGATCATATAGGTGCAATAGCTCATCTATGGCCAAAATTTAAATGCAAAATTTTTGCAACACCATTTACAGCAATTCTAATAAAAGAAAAATTTAAAGAGAAACAAATTGATATTACAAAATATTTAAAAATTGTAAATTTGAATGGAAATATTGATTTAGATCCTTTTAAAATCGAATATATAACTTTAACGCATTCAATATTAGAACCAAATGGACTAAGAATCGAAACGCCAGCAGGTGTAATATTGCATACAGGAGACTGGAAGATAGATCCTAATCCGTTAATAGGTGGAGAAATAAATACTAAGAGATTAAAAGAAATTGGCCAGGAGGGTGTATTAGCTATGATTTGTGATTCAACAAATGTTTTTAGTGAAGGCAAGTCAGGTTCTGAATTAGATGTGAGAAAAAATATCTTAAAAATCATGAGTAGATTAAAAAAAAGGATTATAGTTACTTCCTTTGCTTCAAACGTTGCTCGTATGGAAACAATTTTTTATTGTGCTGAAAAAACAGGAAGACAAATTTCCCTTGTTGGAAGATCTATGCATAGAATTTATAAAGCAGCAAGAGAATGTGGTTATTTAAAAAATGTAATTAAACCTTTAGATCCTCGAGATGCTAAAAATATATCTCGTGAAAAAATAGTTTATCTTTGTACTGGTAGCCAAGGTGAACCTATGGGTGCAATGATGCGAATTTCAAATTATACACATCCAGATGTATTTATTGAACAAGGTGACGCTGTAATTTTTTCTTCTAAAATAATCCCTGGAAACGAAAAAAAGTTATCTAAATTGCATAACCAACTTGTTAAAGAAGGCATTGAAGTCATATCTGAAGAAACAGAATTTGTGCATGTATCAGGTCATCCAAATAGAGAAGATCTTAAAGATATGTATAATTGGGTTAAACCTAAATGCATAATACCAGTCCATGGAGAACACCGTCATATGATAGAGCATATATCTTTTGCAAAAGAAATGCAGATCCCTTATAGCGTTCAAGTTGAAAATGGAGACATTGTTAAACTTCATCCCGGTAATAGTCCCAAAATATATGATAAAGCACCTAGTGGAAGATTATATTTGGATGGGAATATAAGTGTTGTTGGAGATTCTCACTCGATTAAAGAAAGAAAAAATCTAAGCACAAATGGTTACTTAGAAGTTACCATTATGATAACACCAAAAGGCAATATTCACCAAAATCCTATCTTATCATTTCGTGGACTGCCAATTAATGAAACAGAGGAATTTATTTATGGTTTAGAGGAAGAAATTGAAAATATTGTAAAAACCTATTCACTGGGCAGCAAAAAACAAGATCATAATCTAATTGATGCTTTAAAAATTGCTTGTAGAAAGTACTCAAAAGAAAGAACTGGAAAAAAACCTTTTACTAATATTAACTTAGTTAGAATCTAATTTTTATAAAATGTATATATCAAAATCGTTTATACCAATTTTAAAAAATAATCCATCTGAGGCAAAAATAAAGTCACATCAGTTGATGTTAAGAGTTGGAATGATTAAGCAATCTTCTGCAGGTATTTACTCTTGGCTTCCACTTGGATTTAAAGTCATGAAAAAAATTGAAAAAATTGTTAGAGATGAACAGAATAAAATTGGCGCACAAGAATTATTAATGCCCACTATTCAGTCAAGTGAGATTTGGAAAGAAAGTGGTCGTTACGAAGATTATGGTGATGAAATGTTACGAATTAAAGATCGCCAAAATAGAGAGATGCTTTATGGACCGACTAATGAAGAATTAATTACTGACATATTTAGATCTAGTATAAAATCATACAAATCTTTACCTCAACTACTTTATCATATTCAGTGGAAATTTAGGGACGAAGTAAGACCAAGATTTGGAATTATGAGATGTAGAGAGTTTTATATGAAAGATGCTTACTCATTTGATATTAATGATGATAATGCACTTTATTCATACAATAAATTTTTTTTATCTTACCTAAGAACATTTAAAAAATTAGAACTTACAGCCATACCAATGGCTGCAGATACGGGTCCTATAGGTGGAAATCTTTCACATGAATTTATTATTTTAGCAGATACAGGAGAAAGCAAAATTTTTACTGATAAAAGAATTTTTGACTTGAGCAGCGAAGGTTATTCAATTGAAAAAAACTCATTAAATGAATTAAGAACAAATTATGAGAAATTTTATTCAGTTACTGATGATAAATTTAATAAAGAAGATTTTGAAAAAAAAGTTTTAAAAGAAAATAGACTTATAACTAAAGGAATTGAAGTGGGGCACATTTTTTATTTTGGGGATAAATACTCAAAACCGTTAAATGCAGCAGTTGATATTCCTGGTGGTAAAAAAGATTTTGTAAAGATGGGATCTTATGGAATTGGTGTTTCTAGATTAGTTGGAGCTATTATTGAAGCTAAATACGATGAAAATGAAGAAATAATGAAATGGCCTCTTTCAATTACACCCTATGAATGTGCAATAATTCCGATAGTAAATAAAAATGACAGTGCAAGTATTAAAAAAGCTGAATATATTTTAGAAAAGTTAAAAAAATTTGAAATTGATACCATAATAGATGATACAGAAGAAAATTATTCATCTAAAATTAAAAGGTTTAATTTGATTGGTGTACCTTATCAAATAATATTAGGGAAAAAGTCTGATGACTCTATGATTGAATTTAAAGAAATTGGTAAAGAAACTAAAAAATTATCAATTGATAAAATAATTGAAATTATTAATAAACAAAAAGCAAAAATTTGATTTCTCAATTAGAAAAAGAAATTACGCTGAGATATTTAAAAACCAGAAAAAAAGATGGTTTTTTAAATATTATATCAATTTTTTCATTCATAGGTATTAGCTTAGGAGTTGCGGTACTGATTATAGTAATGTCAGTTATGAATGGTTTTAGAACAGAGCTTATCAATAAAATTGTTGGATTTAATGCCCATGTCATAGTTAAACCATATGATACCCAAATAGAAAAAAATACATTAAATAATAATAGTCTTAAATTATTGTCAAAAGAATTAATCTTTAGTAATTCTGGAGAAGCAATTGTAATAAATAAAGATTATACAAAAGGTATTGTTTTAAGAGGTTATAATAAAAAAGATTTTTCTAATCTAGAAATTATTAAAAATAATAAATTAATTGGAAATTCAAAAAATTTAATTCAAAATAATATTTCTATAGGAAAAGAATTAAGTTTAAGTCTTGATTTAGATATTGGAGATAAAATTTTCATAATGTCTCCTGCAGGAATTGAAACTATCATAGGAAATCTTCCTAAACAAAAAACATTTATTATTACTTCAATATTTCAAAGTGGTCTTGCTGATTTTGATAATAATATTGCCTTTATTAATTTAAAAACACTTGAAAGTTTTTTTGGTCTGAAAAAAGAAGAAAGAAATTTAGAAATTTACCTTAAAAATCCCTCCAATATTGAGTCAGCAAAATCTAACGTTGAAGAAATCTTTGATAATAATTTTGTTTATACTTGGTCAGATATGAATAGTTCATTATTTTCTGCTTTGAAAGTCGAAAGAAATGTTATGTTTATTATTCTTTCATTAATTATTATTGTTGCTGCGTTTAATATTATTTCTGGACTAACTATACTTGTTAAGAATAAAACTAAAGAAATTGCCATTTTAAAATCTTTTGGTGTATTAAATAAGTCAATTACTAAGATTTTTTTTTCTTGTAGGAGTAATTATTGGAAGTTCTGCAACTATTTTTGGTGTTTTTTTAGGAGTCATTTTTTCTTTGTATGTTGAAAATTTAAGAGAGACTTTAAGTAACCTTTTTGATATAAGTTTATTTCCAGAAGAAATTTATTTTTTAAGTAAAATGCCATCAGAAATTGACGTTCCTTCAATTCTAATTATTTCTATTAGCTCAATTTTTATTACTATTTTAGTGTCTATTTTTCCTGCAATGAAAGCATCAAAACTTGATCCTGTAAAAGGCCTAAAATATGAATAATATTATCTCTTTAAAAAATATTTCAAAATCTTTTCATACAAATAAAAAAATTTTTGTTTTAAGAAAATTAAATTATCAATTTAGAAAAGGTAAAATATATTCTTTAGTAGGGCCTTCAGGCTCTGGAAAATCCACTTTATTAAATATTCTATCTTTAATTGACAAACCATCGTCTGGATTATTAAATATTGATAATAAAGAAGTTGATTTTTTTAATTCAGAACAAAATGATATAATTCGTGCAAATAAAATTGGCATTATTTACCAGCAAAATAATTTACTTCCTGATTTCACTGCATTAGAAAATGTATATTTAGCATATTTGTCACTTAATAATGATAAAGCTACAGCTGTTGAAAAAGCAAATAAACTTATAAAAAAAATGAATTTGCTTAATAGAAAAAATCACTATCCATCTGAATTATCTGGTGGTGAGATTCAGCGTATTGCAATTGCAAGAGCATTAATCAATAACCCACAGATTATTCTTGCTGATGAACCAACTGGAAGTCTTGATCAAGCTACTGCAAAAGAAGTTTTTAGAACCTTGTATAAAATTAAAAGTTCAAATCGAATAATTATCTATGCAACTCACAATAGAGTTTTTGCTAATATGGCAGATTGTAAATTAGAAATGATTAATGGTAGTATAAAAACTATCAATGCAAGAATTAAATAAGAAAAGTTTTAATCATATAAAAGTACACACTCAATATTCAATTTGTGAAGGAGCTGTTAAAATTGATCTTTTAAAGGATTTTTGTAAAGAGAATAAAATTAAAAGCATAGGTCTTTCAGATACATATAACCTTTGTGGAGCGTTAGAGTTTTCAGAAAATATTTCTAAAATCGGAACTCAACCAATCATTGGAACTCAAATTAATTTTAATTTTAGTGATACAATAGGTTTGATACCATTAATTGCACTAAATGAAAAAGGGTATAAAAGAATTATTGAATTATCTTCTAATTCGTATTTAGAAAATAATTCTTTAGAATTACCCAATCTGACAATAGAGGAATTGTTTAAAGATACAGAAGGTCTATTGGTATTGTCAGGAACAATTTTTGGCCTTTTTGGTAAATTATTTGAAAAAGGCAGGTACAAAGAAATAAAAAACCTTTATAAAAAATTTTTATCCCATTTCAAAGATAATTTTTATTTAGAAATACAAAGACACGGGGATTTAAATGAAAAATTTTTTGAAAAATTTAATTTAAATATTTCATCAGAGCTTAATATTCCTATAATTGCTACTAATGAAGTATTTTATTTGAATAAAGATATGCATGAAGCTCATGATGCTTTGATATGCATAGGTTCAAAAACATATATAAATGATAAAAATAGATTAAAATTTAGTGATCAGCATTATTTTAAATCTGATAAAGAAATGTATCAACTTTTTTCAGATCTACCTGAAGCTTTAGAAAATAATTTTAATTTGCCATTTAGATGTAATTTTAGACCGCAATTTTCTAAACCCATATTGCCAAATATAAGCTCTGAAAAAGGTGGAAATGCAGATGAAATACTCAAAATCGATTCTTTGGATGGATTAAAGGAAAAATTTTCAAAATTATTTAAAATTAATTTTCAAGATTTAGATAAAAACGAAAAATTTAATGAATATAAAGATAGACTTGAGCATGAGCTAAAAATTATAATTGAAATGAAATATGCAAGCTATTTTTTAATAGTATCAGACTATATTAAGTGGGCTAAAAACAATGATATACCAGTAGGACCCGGCAGAGGCTCTGGAGCTGGATCCTTAGTGGCTTGGTGTTTGTCTATAACAGATGTTGACCCAATTAAATTTAATCTTATTTTTGAAAGATTTTTAAATCCAGATAGGATTTCTATGCCAGATTTTGATATTGATTTTTGTGAAGAAAAAAGAGATTTAGTTTTTGAATATCTAACCAATAAATACAAAAATAGTGTTGCTCATATAATTACTTTTGGAAAACTTAAGGCAAGAATGGTTATAAGAGATGTAGGGAGAGTTCTTGGTTTACCTTACGGATTTGTTGACAGTATTACAAAGATGATACCATTTGATCCTTCTAGACCGCAAAATTTAACAGATTGTATAAATAGTGAGCCAAGATTACAAAAATTAATTAATGAAGATCAAAGAGTAAAAAAATTAACTGATCTATCTTTAAAACTTGAAGGTTTAAATAGAAATGTTGCGACTCATGCAGCTGGTGTAGTTATAGCCGATAAAAAACTCACTGAAATTGTTCCACTATATAAAGACAATTCTGCAAATTTATTATTGCCATCTACACAATTTGATATGTATTCAGCAGAAAATGCTGGATTAATTAAATTTGATTTTTTAGGCTTAAAAACTTTAACGGTTATTAATAAAGCTCAAAAATTAATAAATAAAAAAGATAAAAATTTTAATATTGAAAATATTGATTTTGAAGATCAAAAAGTATTTAATTTATTGTCAACTGGCAATACGATTGGGTTATTTCAGGTTGAGAGCGCGGGTATGCGAGAAGCTTTAAAACAAATGAAGCCAAACCATATAGAAGATATAATTGCATTAGTTGCACTTTATAGACCTGGTCCAATGAGTAATATCCAAATATATAATGATTGTAAGCACGGAAAGCAAACTCCTGATTACTTACATCCTTTACTTGAAGACATTCTTAAACCTACTTATGGAGTTATAATTTATCAAGAACAAGTTATGCAAATTGCTCAAAAATTATCTGGATATACAGCTGGACAGGCAGATATTTTAAGACGTGCAATGGGTAAAAAGAAAAGAGCTGAACTAGAGAAACAAAAACAAGGTTTTATATCAGGTGCTTTAAAAAATGGCATAAACAAAGAAGTTGCTGCTAGCATTTTTTTAAAAATAGAACCATTTGCAGAATATGGTTTTAATAAAAGTCATGCTGCTGCATATGCAATCATTTCTTATCAAACGGCATTTCTAAAAACTTATTATCCAAATGAGTTTTTTGCTGCATCAATGACAATGGATATATCAAATCAAAATAAATTGAGTGAATTTTATGAGGAATTAAAAAGAATTAACATTAATGTTGTAAGACCCGATATTAATAAATGTTTTGCAGATTTTCAATTTGATAAAAATAATTTTTATTATGCATTAGGAGGAATAAAAAGCGTTGGATATCAAGCTATTTCAAATATTATTAAAGAAAGAACTAATAATGGGAATTTTAAATCAATCAATGATTTTTTAAATAGAGTAAGTCCAAAAGATATAAATAAACTTCAATTAGAAGGACTTGTTAAAGCAGGAGCTTTTGATCAGATAGAAAAAAATAGACAATCTTTATTTAATTCAATCCCAAATTTTATTTTGAAAAATAAAAATATAAATGAAAATAAATCAACTAATCAAATTGATCTTTTTAAAACTGATGATGTAGAAGATAATGAAATTATATCAAAAGTTAATGATTGGAAATTTGAAGAAAGGTTATCTAAAGAGTTTGAGGCAATTGGTTTTTTTATTTCTGATCATCCATTAAATCAATTTAAAGAAATTTTTAAAGATTATAAAATAATAGACTATCTTGAATTTAATTCTAATGAAACGATAAAAGATGGAAATATTGCTGCTACCCTTTTAAAAATTCAGGAGAGAAAGACGGCTAAAGGAAATTCATATGCAGTTATTAAATTTACAGATTTAACCAGTGTATTTGAATTATTTATCTTTTCAGATATTTTAGAATTAAATCGTGAAATTCTTATCGAAGGTAATTCTTTTTTAATATCCTTATCGAAAAATGTATCTAATGATGAAAATAGATTTAAAAGAATTAATGTTCAAAAAATTGGATCATTAAAGGACTTATTTGATAAACCTATATCAGGAATTACTTTTGAAGTTAAAAACATTAATCAAGTTCAAAAAATTTCTGAAATAATTAAAAAAAGTGGGGCTACTGAGGTAAAAATAAATCTCAGTTATAATAATAAAGAATTAAGTTTTAAATTAAAAGATAAACGACATATAGAGAGAAAATCATTAAATTTAATGCGAAATGCCGATATTTTAGCAATTATTCAATAAAAAAAGACTTGTTTGTTTTTAAAATAATTTGTAAATAACTCCTTAAATTAAATTAACACGCACACAGTTTGTGGTTTTAAACCTCCGGTCCTTAAATGGAAATTACTGTGGTGGCTTAACCGGGAATAAATATGAAAATACCAAGTTTAACAATTCAGCAACTATTAGAAGC
>MDSV01149520.1_pt1 | contig 13921 bp, 10 predicted proteins | sample 810851 | NCBI WGS metagenome assembly MDSV01 (sample SAMN05326640, study PRJNA326480) | marine metagenome | isolation source: seawater | place: Atlantic Ocean: North East | collected 2012 | reverse complement strand
GGGTTAAAAACCCGCTCACAAGATGCATAAAAATTATTACAATCGACCAACGCAAACACATCCTAAAGGTACCGTATTTCTGTTTTTTTTTAGTACAAATTGTAATTTATTTTAACTCAAAAAAACACTTTTAAAAGGTGCTTTTTAACATAATTAATGTGAGTTTTGTAGGCTGACGTTCTTGGATTTATATACCTTTGGGGCACAGATAAAAATTGCATTAAAATGAAAATAAAATTTAACCCATTTATCCTTTTAATAATTTTGGCGACGCAATATGGCCAGGGACAAGCAGTTCAGTCCTTGGACTCCATCATCATAAAATCTTCGAGAATTGATTTGCCTTTTAAAGAAAATTCAAGAACCCTGAATATCATTACCTCTGAGATCATTGAAGAAAGTCCAGCTACAAACTTGGCAGAGCTGTTACAACAAGAGGCGGGCATCGATATCCGGCGCCAAGGTATCTATGGCATGCAATCCGATTTATACATTCGAGGAGGGGGGTTTGATCAAACTCTTTTACTGATTGACGGGATTAAAGTTGAGGATCCACAAACAGGCCATCACACATTAAATATCGCATTGCCTTTAGAAATTATCCAACGCGTTGAAATTATCAAAGGACCTGCAGCAAGAATTTTTGGACAAAATGCTTTTACGGGTGCCATTAATATCGTGACAAAATCAAAAGAATCTGTAAAAAATAACATTGGCTTTCAATTGGGGTCTTTCAACCAACAGCACGCCGCGGCAACCTTGGGCACACAATTGAAATCTGCCGATCTTATAGGCCATGCTTCAGTTAACAGCTCCGAAGGATATCGTTACAATACGGATTTTAACAATCAAAATTTCTTTGTGAAAAGCAGCTTCAAAACAAAGGCCAACCCCATAGATGTAATGGCTACATTTTCAGAGCGAAAATTTGGTGGGAATCAATTTTATGCCATTGACGCCAAAGAGCAGTATGAAGAAACGCAAAGCAGTCTGGTTGGAGTTTCAACAACCCTAACTCAGGGCGCTCTAAAAATCAGTCCGCAGCTGTATTGGAAGCGCAACCAAGACCTATATCTTTACATTCGAAACAACCCATCTGTTTATAGAAATTTACATATTTCCAATAAAATAGGTGGACAAATCAATGCCGCTTATACCTCAAATTTGGGCGTAACAGGCGTAGGGATTGATCTGGCTAAAGTGGAGATGGAAAGCAATCGTTTGGGGAATCGAAACCGCTGGATGGGGACCTTGTTTATAGAGCATCGCTTTTCCCTTTTAGACAATGCGCTCGACATAACACCAGGTGTATCTGTTGGCTATTTTTCAGACTTTGACACCAGTGCTTTTCCTGGGATTGACATTGGTTACAGCATAAATGAAAACTTAAGAGTCTATGCCAATGCAGGTTACACCTATCGCACACCAACCTACAACGATCTTTACTATCTTGGCAATAATGACGAAGGAAATGAGAACTTAGTGCCAGAAGAAGCTTTTTCTGAGGAACTTGGTTTTAAATATTTTGGTCAAAACATAAGTGCGTCAGTTGCTTTTTTCAATAGAGACTCTGATAATTTGATTGATTATACAAAAGACAACGAGGCCGATAAATGGCAGTCCAATAACCTAAAAAGTTTAAATACAAAAGGCCTAGAATTTCAGTTTTCGAAGCCTTTCAAATTAGGACCCTACAACCAAAATTTTAATCTTGGATATACTTTTTTAAATGAGGATTTAAAAGCCGTACGTGCTAACTTTTCAAAATATATTATAAATTCCTTAAATCACCACCTTACAGCAAGGCTAAAAACACAATTTACAAAAAACTTAACCCACAGTTTTGTCTGTAAATTTGCTGAAAGAGCCACAGGCGAAAGCTATACTGTATTAGATGCGCAGCTAAAACTGGTTTTGAGTGGGCTAGAAATATCTTTGACAGGAAATAATATTTTCAATACTTCTTATATAGAAACTGGAATCGTTCCGATGCCAAAAGGCAATGTCTTGTTTGGTCTGCGCGGGTATTTCTAAGCAGTTCTATCACTAAAACAACTGGTTGACTTTGTCATACACCCTATGAGACTCCCATCCTCGGTAAATAAGGTAGTCTGCTAATTTTTTCTTTTTTGCAATCGCCGATGTACCTGTGAGAGAGGCTGCTTTTTTGTTGGCAAGGTTTTCAAAAGTGGCATTGTAATCTACTTCTGAAATTTGTTTTATGGCCTTATTTAATAGGTAGGAAGAAATATTTCGTTGTTTAAGTTCCGATGTCAACCGGCGTTTACCCCATTTTTTAATTTTAAATTTACCGCGAACAAAAGCCATGGAAAAACGCTCTTCATTTAAATAATTGCCTTGAATAAGGGCCATAATAATTTGATCGGCGGCTTGGGGTATCATCCGCATTTCTTTTAGTTTTTGTTCGACTTCTTTGTGGCAGCGGTCTTGGTAACTGCAATATTTTTGAAGTTTAGTTAAGGCTTCTTCGACGGTATACGACTTCTTAGAATTGTATTTCATTTTTGGTATCTAATGGCAAAGATTAAATTGGTGCCTGGACCACTAATGCCAGAGGCAAAAGGCCGGTAACCTTGGTTTGAAATGTTCTCAATTGACCCAACAAAAGAAAGACTGTTGGTCAATTGATATTTTGTTCTAAGGTTGACAGTCACCCATGAGGGTGCATAGGGATTGCCATTAGCATCAAGTGCAAATAAATGGCTCGACAGTTCTTCTGAGATGTCCTTAAAAGTCAAGCTACCGCTGTAATTTAAAAAACCATCAATTGTTATTTTTTTGTGTTTCCAAATCATATGTACATTCCCAAAAACTGGGGCAACATGCCGTACCGCTACCGATTCATTTTGAAGGTTTTGTTGACGGCCTTTTGTGAGGGTAAACTGGGAATTGAGCTCCAAAGCTTTTGACAATCGCAACTTTAAACCCGCTTCGAAGCCATAAATTCTAGCCTCAGAAGTATTTTGGACAGCTTGTACAACACTCATCTCCCCGTCATAATTTATTTCGGAGACGCCATTAATGACATACAAATCTCTTCTCATGGCATTGTCCAAATAGGTATAATAAGCAGAAAGATCTAGAAGAACAGAGTCATTGAAATTCATGACAAGTCCCAATTCTGCTCCGTAAGCATATTCTGGTTTAAGCTGATGGTTTGGGACCACTACACTGCCTGGTTCAGAATCAAAAACCTTACCTATATCGTCTATGTTGGGAGCCCTAAAAGCGGTGGTAGCATTGAGTTTCCATAGCAAAGTTTTGCTCTGTTGCCAGCTGAGTCCCGCAGTCCCTGTGAGCGCGCTGGTTTGTAGGTTAAAGTCTGTAAACGACCAATCGTAAAATTCGCTGTTGGGAGACAAATCTGCATCAATAGTAATGGCGTTGTAGCGAAAACCCGATTGTAAAGTCAGTGAGGGGGATGGTTTGTATTTAAAACTTAGGTAGCTCGCCAAACTCGTCCATTCTGCTCCGTCAGGATAACGAGACGCAATTTGTTGGAAGGTGTTGGTTTCGATGTCTTCTGAGGACGCTATAGAGCCAATTTTATTATAAATGAATTCGGCACCATAAGAAAGGTTAACGACATCGGACAGCGATTTATCTAAATCTATATTCAACGAGAGCGCGTTAACCGTTTCCGTTCTAGTTTTCCGCTGGACGGCTTCAAATTTTCGACTGATGCGACTTTCTTGAAAATTTTGATAAGCCATACCGACCTTTAATTTGTCATAGAATTTAAAACGGCTGCTAAGCTTTGTCAACTGAAGGTTGGTTAAAAGCCATTTTTGAGGGCCATAATTCCATTCAGAAAATTTTAATGTGTTGTTGTTGGACTGCAAAAGCGTCAAGCGGTCATACCTAGGAATGTCAGATGTCGTGGCATAATGGATTCCCAAATCGAGTGTGAGGTTTGGATTTGGTCTGTGTAGTATCTTCTGAGCCAGATGAAATTGATTGAAATTTGTAAACTTTTGCAGACGAGGGTCGTGATTGGCAAGAAGAATGTCTTGTCCGTTGAGCTGCCCCGCATAAAATGGCGTAAGATAGGCTTCGTTGCTGGTACGTCCCATCCTTAAATCTCCAAAATCTGAGAAGCTCATGCTGCTGTGAAAAGCCCATTTTTTAAAACCAGTATTGATTCCCAATTGAACTGTTTTTTCATTATTTGCTGAAGAATATCGCAAGTTACTTTTGGTAGAAATTTGAGCTGGCTGAGATTTAGACAGTTCGGGAACCGTGGTGTAAAAATTCATCACACCACCAATCGCATCACTGCCATAAATAACAGATCCTGCACCTAATATGACCTCTGTTTTTTGAACATTAAAAGGATTGATAGAAATTACATTTTGAGCATTTCCACTTCTAAAAATTGCATTGTTTAAACGCACCCCATCAACGGTTATTAAAACGCGATTTGTTGAAAAACCTCTGATCATAGGACTGCCGCCTCCCATTTGACTTTTTTGAACAAAAACACGGCCCGAGCTGGCCAATAAGTCTGCAGAGGTCTGGGGATTTGCGCTTTCAATGGCTTGCGCATCAAGGCTGATAATTTTTTGAGGAACCTATTTCTTGTTTTGTTCAAATTTAGAAGCTGAAATTACAATTTCATTTAAATTGGTAGACTTTGGTGAGAGAAAAATAGTATCACTCAACTTGGATTTTAACTGGGACTCTCGGTGGTAAAGAATGTGCTGAAAGTAAATCCGTTCAAAACTTTGGAAGCGAATCACAGACACTTCTCCATCAAAATTTGAGATATTTGTTTTGGTTTTAACCAGATTATACACGACCGCACCAGTGATAGGTTCTGAGTTCGTTTCATCGACAATAACTATTTTTTGGGCCGCTAAAGTCCACACAAAAAAGCCTAAAAAGCAACTGTAAAAATATTTCATTCTTAGTTAAATACCTGATTCAAAATAGGAAGAGATTTAGGAGACTTAAAGCCCTGTAAATGTAATTTAAAGTACTGTAAAATCATGTTTAATAACAGACGCTTTTCGGCGTCTTGCATTGTATTTTCCTTATGATTATCAAATTTCATTCCTAAAATTGAATTGAATAAAATTAATTTGGCTCCAGAAATACAATGGCGGCCACTGTTTTGTTCTTGGTATTTTCCTGCTTCTAAATTAAAATAAGGCGCCTTGGCGTTTGTCATCTCTGGATAGACCCCTATATATTTTGTCAGACCCATCAAAAATTGGTGGTGAAAAATACGGCTCTTATCAACAGTATCAAACCATAAAAGAGCTGTTTCCATATAGGCATAAAGCCCTTCATTCGGTTCCTCTTCCTTAAGTGTAGAATTTAAAATCTCAGATAAGAAAATGGCCACTGTTGATTTTGTAATTTCAAGGTGCAAACTGCGATAAACATGTTCCATACGAACATTTTTTATAAAGTGTAATTGCCTGTTATTTTTGAAATCAATTTCCATACGAAGCATGGAAAGAGGCTGGAAGTAAGCGGGTTTTAATTTTGTTTTCTTTGTAGAGAATGCACCTCGTATCAAAAAGGAGAGAATGCCATTAGAGGCTGTATAACATTTGACAATGAGATCGTGATCCTTGTATTTTAGCTTGGAGAGGACAATGGCCTTTGTTGAAGTGATCATTGGCGAATGAGCATGATTTTCAAAACTTTTGTGGCTAGATTATCTAAGTCGGTAACAAGCACCACATATACCCCCGAAGCCACAGTTCTGTTTCTTAAATTTTTACCGTTCCAAAAAGCGGTTCCTCCGTCAATTTCTAAATTGTAACCTTTAAAACGCAAATTGGTATTGGACTGTGCCTCAGCCACCAAATTGCCTTCTACATCTGTAATTTTTAAATTGACATTTTCACTTAAATTCTTGATCTTAATTTTATCGGTTTCTAAATTAAATCCTGGTCTTACAGGATTGGGATAAACATAGGCTTCGCCTAACGACGTTGATGGACTTGAGCCGCCTGCATTAAAGGCCACCAAGCCCCTTGTAGTTCCAAAATAAATTTTGCCGTTGTTTTGGTTCTGAGCCATGGTCAGAACAGCGTTTGAAGGCAGTGGAGAATTGTCCTCTGTAAAGTGGTATATGGTTTCTTGACCATCGGAGCTCAAATAGAAAACGCCGGCGTCCAAAGTTGAAATCCATTTGTTGTTACCACCGTCAACTAAAATGGCAGTGATAAATTGAAGTTCAAGAAGTTCTTTTGGAAGGCCCTCCTCTAAAATGATAATAGGGGCCGTTGAAATGACGTCTTCTGTGAAAAAGTTAGAAGTATTGTAAAGAATTCTCAAGCCCTTAAAAGTGCCAATCCACAAAATATTGTTATTGTCTAGAGCCAAGGCACTGATTTCATCTGTAGGTAAATTGGCCGCTCCCTCGCCCTTTATTTGCCTTATAAGGTTTCCATTTTCATTAAATCCTATGACCCCATTGCTAAAACTCCCAACCCACTTGGTCCCATCTGGGCCAATGACCAGAGCGCCAAAACCAAGTTCGTCATTAATTGGATCGTCAATTATAGCGTTAAAAGAGTAGGTTTCCCATTGAGCAGTGTCAGGACTGTATTTTTTTAATGGGTCTTCTACCAAAGATGTCAAGCTCCACAAACTTCCTTGGCTGTCAAATTTAAGACCAGAAAGCCTAATGCTTTTGTAATTGGGGCTCCCAGCTAAAACCAAAGACTGCAAAGCACTGTTGGTCTCATCCAACAACTCTATGCTAATGTTCTTTTTAAAATCTAACATTCCGTTTTGAAATGAACTGATAAAAGCTTGATTTGAATTGACAGGGTTAACGGCAATAGCGTTAAGGTTGAATACAGGTTTATTAATTACTTCTTGTAGGCTATCATAGCTAATATTGGTCCAAGTATCATTCTCTAAATAGCTAAAGCCATAACTTCTTAAAGGGCTGGGATTAAAAAATTGGTCGTAATCTCCAAAAGTAACCCATAGATTTTCATAGGCGTAGTGAAGTGAAAAGGGGCTGTTTCTCAGTGGCCCATCAGGCTGTACTTCCGTATAATTACTTTGGGTGTTTTCAGAAGTCATTAGTAAACCAGAAGCTTCGGTCCCAAAATACATACTGTCATTAAAAAAATGAGCCGTGGTAAAATTTACATCGCCCTCCAAGGGCGGGCTGTAAGTGTCAATAAGCGTTAAATCAGATTGATAATAGCGCACCGCACTTGGAGTGACAATTAAAAAATTAGACGCATTGGGTTTTAGGTCTAAAATCGTTTCCGAAAAACTCAAGACTGGATCTAATACACTGCCATTCAACTGATACAATCGGTTATCTGTCTTCACGGCGTAGAGTGTCTCTTGGATAACGCTCAGAGCTGTAAAGTCACCTGAAAATTCAGTAGTCCAAAACTGAAAGTCAATTAAATTCTCATTGTCAAGAGAGGCTCTTTTTAAACCAAAATTAGTAGCGGCATAAATATCATTATTTGAAACGGCTATTTGTCGGACTTGAAGCTGGGCTCCATTGGATCCAATGTAATAAGTGTCTCCAAATTCCAAGGTCTCTAAATCATAAATTGAAATACCATAATTTGTAGCGATATAAACCAAATTTTCATTTTGGTAAAAATCATTAATTCGCCTATTTTCAGGGGGTATTGTGACTTTATTGAGAATGTCAACAACTTTAAGAACGGATTTTGAACTGAAGTTATAAACCTCCATCAATCCCGTTTCATAGCCAATAACTAAAAGGTCATATTCTTCACTGTATTTGATGGCCGTTATATAGTCTCCAGAAAGGCCATCAATGGTCGTGAGGGTTGTTATTTCTTGAGTGAGGGGATCTAAGGAGAAAATCGCATTCTCGCTGGCCGCATAAAGAGTTGTGTTTCCACTCTCAATGGCCCGGATAGAATTGTATGAGAAATGGCCTTCCCAAAGTCCGTTTACAGCGCTTTGCCCAAACGAAAATGACATTGTAAAAAACACAAATAAAAAAGTGGAAAATTCTCGATTCAAGCGCCTAAAGTTTATGTCAAATATATTTATATATAACGACATTTCAATCCAATATTGTACGTAAAGAAAAAGAGCTTCTAAAATTTAGAAACTCTTTAATTTTACAATTCTAAAATAATCATACAATTCCCTGGGCTAGCATGGCGTCAGCGACCTTGACAAAACCAGCAATATTGGCGCCTTTGACATAATCTATATAGCCCGTTTCCGGGTCTTTTCCGTAGGCAATGCATTTGTCATGAATGTTCCCCATGATGTCTTTAAGCTTCTCATCAACCTCTTCTCTTGTCCAATTGTAACGCAGTGAATTTTGAGTCATTTCCAAACCAGAAGTCGCAACACCGCCAGCATTGGACGCTTTTCCGGGTGCAAATAAAATTTGAGCTTTTTGAAAAACGGCAACGGCTTCTTTGGTCGATGGCATATTGGCGCCCTCACTCACGCAAATACAGCCGTTTTCGAGCAATGTCTTGGCATCTGAACCTGTCAATTCATTTTGAGTGGCAGATGGCATTGCAATATCGCAAGGTTGTTCCCAAGGGGTTTTTTGGGCAAAAAATTGAGCGTTCGGATAGGCTTTAACGTAAGCACTGATACGGCCGCGCTTGTTATTTTTTAAATCCATAACAAAGCTTAACTTCTCTTTATCAATGCCTTGAGAGTCTAAAATATAGCCTGAGGAATCGGAAAGAGTAATCACTTTACCTCCGAGTTGAATAATCTTTTCTGCAGCAAACTGAGCCACGTTTCCAGAACCGGATATGGTTACAGTTTTACCTTTGATATCATCTCCTTTAGTTTGCAGCATTTTTTGAGCAAAATAGACCGTTCCATAGCCAGTGGCTTCGGGTCGAATAAGGGAGCCTCCCCAAGTGACTCCTTTCCCTGTTAAGACACCGGTAAATTCATTTTTTAATTTCTTATACATCCCGAATAAAAAGCCTATTTCTCTGCCACCAACGCCGATATCTCCAGCAGGTACATCTGTGTTGGGCCCTATGTGTCGGAACAACTCGCTCATAAAAGCATGGCAAAAACGCATAATTTCATTGTCACTTCTGCCTTTGGGATTAAAATCACTACCACCTTTTGCGCCCCCCATTGGAAGGGTAGTCAAACTGTTTTTAAAGACTTGTTCGAAAGCTAAAAACTTTAAAATACTCATATTTACTGAGGGATGAAAGCGCAGCCCGCCTTTGTAGGGCCCAATTGCAGAGTTCATCTGAATGCGATACCCTCTGTTGACTCGGATTTCGCCTTTGTCATCAACCCAGTTGACTCTAAACATGAGGGCTCTTTCGGGTTCTACCATTCGAAGTAAAATATTTTTACCGTGATAAATGTCATTTTGGACAATATAAGGGATTACGGTTTCAGCAACTTCCTCTACAGCTTGTAAAAATTCTGGTTCAAGATTATTCCGCTGTCGTACCAAGGCCAGAAATCCATCAACTTTGTGTTTTATTTCATTGGGTTTTAAAATCATAGCATCCTTTAATTTATAGTACAAATATAAGATTTCTTAAAAAAAACAAACTATATTTTTATGAATTCGCAATTTTATTATGATTTAAGACTTTATTTTACGAATAACTCAAAAAAGCCGATCAGCCCTCAAGCGCTTGCATTAAATCGGCCTTTAAATCTTCGATATCTTCAATACCAACACTCAAACGAATCAGTGAGTCCACAACCCCTGTTTTTTCCCGTTCCGCTTTGGGAATGCTGGCATGTGTCATACTGGCTGGATGCCCCGCCAGCGACTCAACACCTCCCAAAGATTCTGCTAAGGTAAAAACCTTTAGGCGCTCAACTACTTTTAGGGCCTTATGGTAGTTGTTACCCTTGGTTGTAAAAGACAACATCCCGCCAAAATCTTCCATTTGTTCGGCTGCAATTTGATGGTTGGGGTGAGATGGCAAGCCAGGCCAATACACATTTTCAATCATGGGGTGCGCCATTAAAAAATTAGCAATAGCACGGCCGTTCTCGCAATGGCGTTGCATGCGAACATGCAGTGTTTTTATTCCTCTTAAAACAAGGAAACTGTCTTGGGGTCCACAAACGGCACCACTGGCATTTTGAATAAAATACAACTGATCAGCCAGGGTTTTATCATTGACCGCCAATGCCCCCATGACAACATCACTGTGTCCTCCTAAATACTTTGTGGCCGAATGCATCACAATATCAGCGCCTAGGTCCAAAGGTCTTTGAAGATAAGGGGTTGCAAAAGTATTGTCCACTGCCAGCAATACAGAGTGTTTTTTTGCAAGGGCAGAAACGGCTTTTATATCAATGATGTTCAGCATGGGGTTGGTTGGGGTTTCCACCCAAATTAATTTAGTTTTTAGATTTATACAGCGCTCTATTTGCTGGGTGTCTTGCATCCCTGTAAAATGAAACTTGATTTGGAATTTCTCAAATATTTTGGTAAAAAGGCGATAAGTTCCTCCATATAAATCGTTGGTGGAAATGACCTCGTCACCAGGCTTTAACAACTTAATTACCGCATCAATTGCGGCCAATCCAGAGCCAAAAGCCAACCCGTAATGCCCGTTCTCAATGCTTGCAAAAGATTTTTCAAGAGCATCTCTGGTAGGATTGTGTGTACGCGAATACTCATAACCTTTATGGCCACCAGGGGTGGTTTGAGCATAAGTTGAGGTTTGATAAATAGGAGGCATCACAGACCCATAAGCTTTATCTGGGGATTGGCCTCCATGAATGGTTTTTGTGTTGAATTTCATTGTTGAAATAATTAATAATTTATAGAGAAATGATTTTCTTTGTAAAAATAATGAATCAGACCCATGAAAAAAATCTATTCCCTCAAAACTTGTAACAGCTGCCAACGCATTCTAAAAGCATTAGATCTTCCCGTTGATTTTAAACTTCAGGACATCAAAGAAGCCAATATTTCCGCTGAAGATTTAGACAGTCTCAAAGCCCTAGCAGGCAGTTATGAAGCCCTTTTTAGCAAACGCGCCAGGCTGTATAAGGAAATGGGATTGAAAAACGAAATACTACAGGAAAGCGATTACCGCCATTATATCTTAAATCACTATACGTTTTTAAAACGCCCAATCCTTGTCTTTGAGGACCAGGTTTTTATTGGGAATAGCTCCAAAACTACAGCAGCTGCAAAATTAGCATTGACCAATGAATAACCGCTATGCTGCCCTAGTCGCTCTTGTACTGGTCCAATTATTTTACGGACTCACCTTTACATTTGCCAATGACGTGATTGTTGGTGGACACGTCAAGCCCTTTGGATTTATTTTGTTAAGAGTCGTTTGCGCTGGATTGCTTTTTTGGTTGTTTGGCATTTTTACCCCAAGCAAAAAAATAGAACGCGGGGATTTCCCAAAATTGGTGGCAGCCGCCTTTTTCGGTGTGGCGCTTAATATGCTGGCTTTTTTCAAAGGGCTACAATACACCACCCCGATCAATGGGGCTGTGATTATGATTACGGTGCCCATCATCGTTCTTATTTTATCTGCAATTATTTTAAGAGAGCCCATTAAGAAAATAAAAGTTCTTGGGGTTGGGTTGGGGCTTTCTGGGGCATTGATACTGAGCCTCTACGGGGAATCCTCTACAAACGGCACCAATATATTATTGGGTAATTTTCTTATTTTTATCAATGCTGCTTCCTACAGTTACTATTTAATTCTGATTAAAAAATTAACGGCAAAATACCACCCCTATGACTTTATAAAATGGCTGTTTTTATTTGGTGCCCTCATGGTATTTCCCTTTGGGATTCAGGAAGTTAATATGATCCATTGGACATTACTACCTAACTACATTTGGTTTGCAATAAGTTTCGTCATTGTATTTGCAACCTTTGGAACTTACCTTTTAAATCCACTAGCATTGTCCAATTTAAAAGCCACAACCGTCAGCACCTTTATATATCTTCAGCCAATTTTTGCGGGCTTGTTTGCCATTGCTATGGGCAGTGACCAACTCGATATGCTAAAAATAAGCGCCGCCATTCTAATTTTTATTGGTGTATATTTAGTGTCTAAAAAATAACAGTTTGACCACTGAGATTCACAAATCTATTGACGCTGTTGATGGGTGTTTTTTAAAAAGTATCAACCCAGACAGCAACCTCTACTTTTCAAAACCCTTGCTGCGGAGTTTTGAATCCTCAAACCCCAAAATTGACATGCGGTATGTTTGCATATCAAAGGGTGGTAAAGGCCAAGCCATGGCCTTGGTGCAAATTGTTGAATTGAGTGTAGACGTCATTTTAAAAAACATTAAAGTGTCTCCCCTTTACAGGCGTATTTTAAATCTATTTTTCCTAAAAGATCACATTAAAATTATGTTTTGTGGGAATGTTTTTTTAAGTGGAGAGTACTGTATGAGCTTTGCGGTGGATGCCAAAAAAGAAGCGGCTGTAAGACATATTGGAATTGCTTTAGATAGAATTTCTAAATCGGTCAAGCCACTCCACGCAATATTTATCAAAGATTTTGAAACAAAGGCCATGAGGTATTCAAAGGGATTTGAAACTTATGGGTTTACCAACATTGTAGTGGAACCTAATATGCTGATTGCCTTAAAGCCGGAGTGGAACACTTTTGAAGACTATAAAAATGCACTAAAATCAAAATACCGAATCAAAGCCAACAAAGCAGACTCTAAGAGTCAAGATTTAGAGGGACGTTTTATGTCAAAAAAGGACATTGAAGAGTCACAAAAAGCTTTACAGGATTTATATCAAAATACTATAGACAACGCCAATTTTAATGCCCAGGTACTAAATTTAAACACTTATGTAAGCCTCAAAGATTGCTATAAAGAAGACTTTATTGTAAAGGGTTATTTTAAAAATGACCGCTTGGTTGGCTTTTTGACGGCTTTAAAAAACAAAACCCATTTGGATGCCCATTTTATAGGTCTGGATTACCGTCTAAACAAAGCCCTCGCCATCTACCCCCGCATTCTAAATGATTATATACGGCTTGGCATCGAAAAGAAGGTAGAACAGATTAATTTGGGTCGCACTGCTTCTGAAATTAAGACCACCATAGGGGCCATTCCTCTAGAATTAAGCTGTTATATCAAACATAAAAACAAATTTGTCAACGCCATGATCAGGCCGTTTTTTAAAAAAATTCAAATTAAAAACTTCAAACATCACAGTCCTTTCAAATAGTAAGGGCTTTTCTGTATCTTTGAAACAAATTTTAAGTCCTTTAAAATGATACATTCCATGACGGGTTATGGCAAAGTAGTTCTTGAGCTTCCCGCTAAAACCATGCGCATTGAAATTCGCTCCCTCAACAGTAAATCCTTGGATTTAAGCATGCGGATGCCCGGCGATTATCGCAGTAAAGAATTAGAGCTTCGCAAAATTATTGGCAACCGACTGGGTCGCGGTAAGGTAGATTTATCCCTTTATGTCGAACGCAACAAAACCGAAGCGGCTTCAAAAATTAACAATACGGTTGTCCAAAATTACATACAGCAGCTCAAGACCCTTACCGAAAGTGATTCCGATTTAGAACTGCTTAAAATGGCGGTTAAAATGCCGGATGCAATCAGTACAGAAAAGGAAGAGGTTGAGGCAGAGGAATGGACTGAAATTTTAAACGCTGTGACTTTAGTGTTGGACCGAATTCAAAGCTACCGCACAGACGAAGGCCTGGCGCTTTTAAAAGACTTTTCGGCCCGTATCAATAATATTGATGCCCTTTTAAAATCCATTTTAGAAATGGATCCCAAGCGGCTGGAAAATGTAAGGGAACGCCTCAATAAAGGCATCGCAGAGTTAAGAGAAACATTGGATCAAAACCGCTTTGAACAAGAGCTTATTTACTATATAGAAAAATTAGACATCACAGAAGAAAAAATACGCCTTCAAAACCATTTGGACTACTTTTTAAAGACCTTAGAT
>MDSV01028534.1_pt1 | contig 13921 bp, 5 predicted proteins | sample 810851 | NCBI WGS metagenome assembly MDSV01 (sample SAMN05326640, study PRJNA326480) | marine metagenome | isolation source: seawater | place: Atlantic Ocean: North East | collected 2012 | reverse complement strand
GAGCCGTTGGCCTTCTGCTTCACCGATTTGGTGGGCGCGAACGTGAGGTTCGGGAACGAGGCTTGCAGGTTCTTGAGCGCACCGGGGAACTTCGATTTGTCCAACACGATGGGCTTGGCGTATCCGGGGACGAATTCGCCGACGAAGCGGCCTTCGAAGTCGTCCGAAAGGACCGCCTCGAGCTCGGTCTGGAGCTCAGGGGTCATCGGCTTACCGTGGAAAAACTTCGCCACGGGGTCGGGGAGGGGTACGGATTGCAGGCAGCCCATGATGTGTGTGCGTGTGCGAGGGGGAATGGCGATCACGCATAACGCTATGCACATAAATATCGACAGATGTTGGATAGTTTCGACAGTTGGACAGATGTTGTACAGATCGACACTCGAACCAAAGGAAACGTGCCGAACTTCTTTCTTGTTCACGTTCGAAAGGCTCTCCGAGAACGAAAACGCGTCGGCGGTGGCCTTCCGCGTCTGCGCGACGCGTCGAGGGGCACTCGCGACGGCGCCGGCGAGTCGACCCCGTCCGCGAGGCCACACCATGGGCGAGGACGGGGGTGACGGGTTCGGATGCGTGGCTGCCGCCCGCCGGCAGTACGTCGACCCGAGCCCGGTGACGAGCCACTCCGCGATGGTGCTGGTGCAGGCCCTGTTCGCCGGCATGCACACCACGGCGTCACCCGCGCTTGAGTACATCCCCCCGGTGGCATTCTGCGCGCTGCGTCTCCTGCTCGCGCTGCCCTTCCTTGGGTACCTCGCGCACCGGGAGGGGGGGCGGTGGTTCCGCGGACACGAGTGGGCGTGGCCCGTGCCCATGGGCGCCGCCATCGGCACGGCGTACGCGCTCATCTTTGTCTGCAACCAGCGGAGCGGCCCGAACGTGACGGCGATGGTGCAGCCCGCGATGCCCATCTGCACGACACTCCTGAGCGCTCTGCTCGGGCTGGAGAAGGTGGGCGCGGGCAAAGCCGTCGGGCTGGCCGTGGCCACCGTCGGGACGGCGGTGACTCTGCGCGTGCTGGATATCACCCCCGGCGCGTCCCTGCTCGACGCGGTGCTGCTGCTGACGCAGGCCAACGCGTACGCGGTGTACGTGGTGCTGCTCACGCTGGCGCTGAAGAGGCTCGACAAGAACGCCTCGCTCTCTGAACCGGCGGCGAAACGCGCGTGTTGCCCGCCCGGCCCGATGCGTTTCCTGTTCGCGGCGACGGTGGTCGCGGAGGCGGGCGTGGTGGGGTTCGCCGCCGAGGACCTCGCGGGGCGCATCGAGTGGACGACGCTCCCGATGGCAGCCTGGGGCGCCGTGCTCTACGCCGGGCTCGCGTCTTCGTGCTTGGCGCACGGGCTAAACTCGTGGGCCATCAGCAAGGTGCAGGGCATCCTGCCCACCGTCTACAGCGGCGTGCAGGTGGTATTCACCGTGCTCTTCGCGTACGCGTTCCTCGGCCACCCCGTCGGCTGGGACCGAGCGGCGGGGTCCGCGGTGACGGTGTTTGGCGTGTACCTGGTGAGCCGCGCGAAGTTCGCCGAAGCCGAGCGAAACGAAAGAGACGGAGAAAGCGCCGCCGACGCGGGCGACGCCAGCCAGCCGCGCGCGTCCGTGTCGGAACGCCCCGCGTCGCTCCGCATCAGGCGCACGTCCGTGGACCTCGTCGCCGTCACGCTGGAGCTGGGGCGTCACGCGGAGGACAAACGGGAGGAGTCGGTTGGCGCGAAAGCCGGGGGAAAAAAAATGGGGGGGCTTCCGCCCGTCGCGAGCGCGTCCGAGCTCGAGGCGGCGGCGCATCTACCGAGTAGTTCGTCTAGATAGCTCGCGAGCTCGCTCGTCTGAAGAACACTAGCTAGCTAGTCTGCGACCCGCGTAGGAACCGCGCGCGCGACGAAAAGAAAAAATCCAACTAAAGCCTCGTCGTTCGCTCACCCGCGCGCGCCCCGGGCTCCGCGCTTTCGCTCGGCGACCCACGCCTGGATCTCCGCCTTGAGCGCGTCGTTGGCCACCAGGTCCTCGGCCTTGAGCGGCTGCCTGGTGAACGGGTTGGTCTCGTCCGTCAGCAAGTGCCGCGTGATGTTCGCGCGGTCCATGGTGTCGCCGCTCGGCAGAAGCACCGGGTCCGTCATGAGCGTGCACATGATGGGGTCCAGGAACGCGTCAGGGACGTCCCCGAGGTCCGCCTCCTCCTCCTCCGCGGCGGCGTGCGTCAGGCGCGCGCGCTCAGCCAAAGACTCGAACGCGGCGACGTCCGCCTCGGACCTCGTCCCGAGCTGTCTTAAAATCGCGCCCGTCTCCACAAACACCTCGTCGCGGTACGCGCGCCCGTCGCCGGCGACGGCGGCGACGAACGCGCCCTGGGCGTCGGCGGCGAAGAGGTGCAGGTAGACGTCCACGATCATGCCCAGCATCTCCGGCGGGTCCCAGGCCAGCGCCTTCATCTTCTCGCGGTCCGCAAACTTGAGCTGCTTGCGCTCGGGGCCGGCGAGGTACAGCAGGAAGTAGTTGAGCATCGCCGCGACGCGCTCGACCATCTCGGGGACGAGGAACGGCGACGCGACGTCGCGCGACGTGTACCCCATCATGCCCACGTGCACCTTCGCGAGGGTCAGGTCCGAACGCAACGCGCGCTCGTTCTGCCTGTTGGCGGCTTCGCGCTCCTGGCGCTCGCGCGCGGGTCTCGCGAGCCACGCCTGCGCGTCCGCGGTCTCCGCGGCGTGCTCTCTGAGTTCGGGGAGCTTCTTCATGGACTCGTCCAGCAGCCAGATGGCGTCGTTGATGAGCATGTTGAGGAAGCGCACGTAAAACGCGCCGTCGTTCGCGGCGAGCGCCGACCACGCCGCTCGGTGGTCCTCCACGCGCCACAGGTACTCGCACATCTCGCCGATCTGGTGCCGGATGTTGAACTTGTCGTAGAACTGGTTCGCCGCGCCCGTGAACTCGATGTCCACGTACAGGCGCAGCAGAGACGGCACCAGGAACTTGGTCGCCAGGGCGTTGCCGCCCTCGAAGAGCGCGGCGTACCGCGGCACGTACTCGTACCGCGAATCCGCCGGGTCGCCCGGGAGCCACCCCCGCAAAATCTCCACGAATTTCGCGCGCAGGTACGGGTTCTTGACGTACTGCGGCGAGCCCAGCAGCAACACGAAGAGGTTCACGAAGTCGTCCAGGCAGTGCGAGAGCTCGGCGTCGATGGCGCTCTTCGAGGCGCCGCGGCGTGCGAAGCGCTGCACGTACAGCAGGAACTCGGCGAGGTCGTCCACGATGTGCTCGGGAATCGCCGCGAAGGACGTCGGCGCCGGCGCGGGGAGCAACGAGCCCGACGCGTCGCCGGTCTGGGAGGGAACCCCCCCGCCCGACTGGGCGATCCCCTGCGTCGCGTGCTTCACCGGTTCTTCGCAAATATTCGCGGTTCCCCCCCTCTCCGCGACCCACCTGAGCCAGACGGCGACGAGCCTGTAAAACCTCGCCGACTCGCCGAGGGTCTCCGGGTCGAGCAGAGCGGCGTCGAACATGGCGTAGTTCGCCTTGGCCCGCTCCAGCTCGCCCTTCATCTCCGCCACGCGCCTCTCGAACTGGCTCATCTGGAACTGCGAGGGCCCGCCCGGGATGGACGCCGCCCACGAGTCGCGCATCTGATCCACGTCCTCCATCTGCCGCGCGCGGTCCTGCACCTCCCGCGCCAAAGCCGTGTGCTCCGCCGCGCACTTCACGTACCCCAGGTGCATGGCGCGCGCGGCGAGGAAGAAACACTCACAGATGAACCCGTACGGCGGAGCGCCGTCGGAGAGCGCTCTCCGTCGTTCCTCCTCCGCCTCACTCAGCGCGTTCGCGTTCGCCTCCGCGTCCGTCAAACCCACCCGCGTCACCTCGGCGAGGTCCAGACGACACGCGCTCGAGCGCACGTAGTCCGGGTCGATCTTGCGGAACTTGCCGCCGGCGGGGTCGGCGAACGGACTCGCCAGCCGCGCGGCGACGCTCGAGACGTTCAGAGCGCCGCCGTGGCTGGCGCACTTGTTCGGATCGATCTGCATCTTCGAGCGCCCGACGTTCGTGTCGCACGCGGACGCCAGCCACTTCACCACGGACTCGCGCACGTCACCCCCGTGCCTCAGCATGACGTACAGCGCCTGGTACAGACCCTCGCGGACCGTCTTGGAGACCCCCCGGACCGCGGCGTACGAAGCCTCGAGCTCGCCGGCGCGCCGCCGGTCGACGTCGGCGAAGCACTGCTGGCGGACGTCCGGCTCGAGCGGGCGCCTCGCGCCCCCGGGCATCACCATCGGGACGCCGTTCGGGGCCACGACCGACGGTGGGTCGTCGGGGAGCGCCGCGCACTGGAAGAACGGGCCCAAGATGGAATTGTCCTCGAACCGTCGGCCGTTCGCGGCGAGTCTGCGCACGAGCGGCTCGCGCGATTCGGCGCCCGGGCGCCATCGTTCGTGCCTCGCCATCACCGCCGCGCAAGGCTTCGAAGCTGCGATCTGGCACAGCAGGGAGAGCGGCTTGTGCGTCTCGCCGAGCGGGCTCACGCCCTTGATGAGGCTCGGAAGGTGCGCGAGCACGGGCCTCAGGATATCCTCCAGCCCCTCGTTTTCGAATCGCGCGCCGAGGGATTCCAGAAACCCGCTCGGCAAGCCGCCGGCGCCGGTGATGGGCTCGAACGCGCCGGCGCCCGCCATGGCGTCGAAGAGCTGCAGCGGCCCGCGGCTCTCGTGCGCGGGCGGCTGCGGGAACATGCCCGCCATCTGCGGGTTGAGCAGCAGGCCGGAGTACGAGACGCAGTACTCGAAACACTGCCGCAGGCACGCGGCGAACGCCGCGGCGAAAGCTTCGTCCCGGCTTCGCGTTTTCCGCGACTCGGCGTCGCACCTGGCGAACGACGCGAGCAGCCATGGGAAGGGCGCGGCTTCGGGGTCGGAACGCCATCTCGGCGGCAGCGCGTCCGTCGTCAAGGACAGCCTCGCGATCAGCGCGCGTTCCAGCAGAGGCTCGGTCACGAGGAACGGCGGTTCCGCGCCCTCCGCGACGAGCTCAATCGCGAGCGATTCCAAGTACAGCAGGTCTCCGCCGGCCGCGCCATCCGCGCCCGGGTCCGTGAGTGTCACGCGGAAAACGCGCTGGATCACCTCCGCGAGCTTCGACTCCGTGGAGCTCATCGCCGCGAAGACACCGCCGCCGCGGGAGGGAACTCCGGGCGAGGACACGCGCGTGCGGCGAGATCTGAGACGCGCACGAGCAGATTGCGTCGATCCGGTCGCGTCTTAGTCTGTTTTCGACGACGTTTCGGGGTTCTGCGACACTGCGAGTCCCGCACTTCGCGTCGCGCGTCGTCCTCGCGATGGCCCGCGCCGTGGCGCACCACGCGACGTCGCGCCTCTCAGGGTACGCTTCTGTCTCCGGACGCGCTCGAGGGCCGGGTCGCACGGCGGTCGCGGCCGCGGCGTCGTCCGCGCCGCGATCCATCGTCTTCGTGAGCGGCAACAAAGGGAAGGTGGCTCGCCTCGAACTCGCGCTCGGGTTGTATTGCTCTTCGGAGGCCGAAACGGGCGTAGAGCGCTCCGACGCGTGCTCCGTGGTGGTGCGGCAGGTGGACCTGGCGTTGCCCGAGATCCAGGCGGACACCGTCGAGGAGGTGGCGCTGAGAAAGGCGCTGGATGCCTTTTCGGTCCTTCGCGAGCCCCTCGTGGTGCACGATTGCGGACTGTGCGTCGCCGCGCTCGGGGATTGGCCCGGGCCGTACACCAAGAACGCCAACGATAAGCTGGGGACGGAGGGCTTGTTGCGACTGTTAGACGGCGTCACCGACCGCAGAGCGGGGTGGGACGATACCATCGTCTACGTCGACGGCGACGGCGACGCCAAAGTTTTCGGGCCGCGGTCGTCGTCGCGGCGTTCGTCCGAGCGCTACGCGGGGGAGATTTCCGTTTCGCCGCCGAAGAAGTGGGCGCGCTTCCGCGGTCCGGAACGCGCCCTGGGTCGGTGTTTCGTGCCCACGCAGTTCGGGCTCACGGAGTGCCTCGCGGACGTGTCCGAGGCGGACTACCAGCGGTACAGGAGGGAAGCGCCGTCCGTGTGGAACGAGTTCGCGCGGTGGTGGGGACGACGGGGAGGAGAAACGAAGGATGACGCGTAGGTCGCGTTATGTACGTAGTCTACTTTTAGACTACCTTTAGGTATGAGTTCCGCGGAGCACCATCACTCCTTGTCCTCGAGCGAAGAGAGCGCGTCGCTCGTGAACGACACCTCCACCGTCACCGCGGGCTCTTCCGAGTCGGATTCGGATTCAGAGCCGGAGCCGTCGTCGTCCTCGTTCGCGGCGCGACTCGTTTCCCGCGCATCCTCGGTTCCGCTCGACGCGACGGCGTCCGCGGCGTCGAAACCCGCGCCGACGCCTCGGCGCGCGGCGAGCCACCGGTCCGCGGCGATGGACCGCAGGGGATACTCGATGAGCGTCCCCTTGCCGTCGTTCTCGACGTCCGCCGGTCGCCAGCCGAGCACCGGCTTCACCACCGTCGCGCCGCCGCCGACGTGGAAGAACAAACCGCGATCGCGGCGCGCAGCGGCGGCGGATAGGACGTAGTCCTCGTAGGCGAGCCGGAGCGCGGCTTTCGCGCGCGCCCTGCGGTAGCCGCGCGTCCGGGTCACCGCGCACACGCCGGCCACCCCGGGCGTCACCATGGACACGTTCAGCACGAACGCCCTGAGCTCGTTCCCGACGGCGCGCCCGAGGCTCCGGCTGAACGTCTGGTCGACGTGGATGTCCAGGAGTTGCGTGTACGGCTGCGCCGAGACGTCGTCCGAGACGTCGACGCGGCACTTCCCGGCGCGCTCCTTCTCGTGCCAGGAGAACGCCGCGGCGGACTCGAGGCTGGCGGTTCGCTGGAAGTACACGCCGCCCTTCACGCGCGGAGACGCGCGGAGGGGGCTCGCGCGAGCGCGTTCCGCGGCGCGGCGAACACACGCGTCGGGGTCTTCGGTCAGGACCAGGTTCCCGCTCGGGTTTCGCGCGACGCGCGCCTCGACGACGGCGCGCGGCGTGCGCATCGCCGGCTCGTCCGGCCAGTTCGCGGCTTCGATCGCGACGAGCGCGTCGACGTCCTCCGGCCGCGCGAAGCGGACGCGGTAGCCCGGTCGGCACAGGCGCACCGCCGCGAAGGCGCGCGAGCCGTCCACCAGGCACCCGAACCCCGCGGGTTCGAGCAACAGGCCCATCTCCGCGGCGGCGAGCAGGAACTCGTGCAAGGGGAAGTCGCGCGCGGTCGTCGTCTCGGGGACGGGCGCGGGCGTTTCCGCGCCCCTCGGAGCCGCCGCGCGCCGTCGTTCGTCGACGGCGCGCGGCGGGTCGCGAGGGCGATCGTCCTTCCGCGTTCTGGACCAACGACCGAACGCGTCGCGGAAGGGGTTCCTTCGCCGATTCGCGCGCGGCTTTCTCGGTCGCGTCTCGGTCGTCTCGTCCTTCTCCGTCTCGCCGTCGGCGCCGGCTGACGTCCGCCGCTCCGCGGGCGCCGCGGGATGGGCGCCACCGAGAGGCGTCTCGACGCGCACGGCGACCGCAGAGGCGCCGGGCTCGCCGCCGCGCGCCGCGGATGTCGTCCGGGTGACGCGCATCACGAGCGCCAGCGCGCCGTCGCGAGGGATGGCGTCGCGCATCGCCCGCAGACTCGCGACGACGGCTCGTCTCGCGAACGCGTCGTTCGCGTCCGTGCCGTCGTCCTTTTCGTCGACAAAGTCTTCGACCGAGTCGTCGACCGAGTCGTCTCTCCGCGCCTCGTCGACCGAGCCCAGGCTCGCGGCGTCGGTGGGCGTCGCGCGGTCCCCCGCGATCGAGCGCGGCGTCGAGCGCGGGATCGGGAACCGGTCGACGAGCGCCACGGTGACTTTGTTCTCAGTCGCGACGCCGCCGCCGGACGACGCGTCCGGAGAGAGAGCTCCGCCGCGATTCAGAAACCGCGATTCGGACCGACTCGCGCGACGGAACGCCTCGAGCGCGGCGACGGTTTCGCCGGCAGACGCCGAGAAGGCGACGAGCGACTGCTCGCTGAGATGATCGCCGCGCTTCGGCGAGGATTCGGGACCCCCGACGACCGCCGCGAGCGCGGCAATGAGGTCGTTCTCGTCTGAAACGGTCGCGCCGAGCGCCTTTTTGGCGGCGGCGGCGAGCGCGCGGCGGACCTCGGCGAGCGAACCGCGACGCGCGGAACTCGAAGAACTTCGCCCCACCGAGTCGTCGTCGGTATTCACACGACGCGTTCGGTCGAGAGGTTCGAACGGGGTTCGCGTCTCTTCGTCCCCGTCGTTCGGCGCGAGATCGTTGTTCGCGCGGAGCCGGTACCGCGCGAGGCGCAGACGAAGCTTCGGCGCGGGCGCGGGTCCGCGCGACGGCTCGACGTCGGCGCGAATGCCGATCGGCGCTCGATCGCCGTTCGTGTCATCGGCGTCCGCGTGCACTGAGACGGCGTCCAGCACTCGGCGCGTGGCTTCACGGGGAAGCGCGCCCCGCGGCGCCTCGATCACGAGCTCGGCGAATGCGTCGGGCGCCTTTTGCGTCCGAAGCGTTCGCGCAGCCGCCTCCTCGCACGCCCGGAGCAGCAGCGCCTTGACGCGCTCGGGGCCTCCGCTCGGGTCGAGCGCGGTGGCGAGCCCCGTGGCGAACAGCGTGTTTACCTTGAACGCGCGAAAAGGGTGCTGCGCGCTCTCGAACGCGGACGCGTGGTCGTTTCGCAGGATGCGCGCCTGGACGTCCCCGCCGGGCCTCGCGCGGACTTTCGGCGCCGAAAAAAACCCGTCCGGCGGATCAGATCGCGGCTGAGGATGACGACCCGCGTTTTTTTTTTGGCCCGCGGGCGCCGCGGGCGCCGCGACGCGCGCGACGCCCAGCGTGTGCCTCGAATCGGGGTGGTCGTACGTGACGTAGACGTGCGTCACGTCGTCTCTCGCGTCCAAGGCATCCAGCACGTCGTCCGCGCCCACCGCGCGGGGTGTGTGCTTCGCGCGCGAGACGAGGTTGGCGTGCTCGGCGCGCGCCCCGACGCAGCGCCGGAAATCCAGGGACGTCGCGGCGCGCACAGCCACGAGATCCACCGCGCACCCGGGGAAACGTCCGAGTGCCAAGACCTCCTTGCCGAGCGCCGCGAGCGCGGACCCCGCGGCAGCAGCAACGCTCGACGCGGACGCCTCGGGAGGGGGGGTGTACGGCGCGGGCGGATGCGCGTGCGCGTGATCCCGGGTGTGGTCGCGCGCGATTCGCGTGGGCGATTCTTGAAACGCCCGCGGCCGCGGATCCGACCACGTGGCGTGCGCGTCGCGGGGGGACGAAACTCGCGGGTCGCCCCGCGCGTCGTCGTCGCGGGCGACCGGCATGCCGATGTGCGCGCCTCGGATGAGAGAAAACACGTCGATGCGCACGACGCGTCGGAAGTAGACGGCGGATGCGTCGTCGCGGTGTGGTGGGAGCGCGCGCGAGGAGACCGAAAGGCGTTTTTCTTGGAAGTCACAGGTTCGGAAGACGAACCATCGGACGAAAACGGAAAACGTCGTTTCAGTTACGGGATCAGCCGAAAAGCCACGAGCGCGGGAGCATACCGCTGCGCGCGGGGCGGCCACGAGCAGCTGTTGGGATGGGGAAAGCGGTGTGTCGGCATGGTAAGCGGAAAGACAACTGCGTGGCCTGCAACCCATGCCCGCATGGCAAGCTGAAACGCAACTGCGCGGACTGCAACCCGTGCCCGCATGGCAAGGTGAAACACGGCTGCGCGGACTGCAACCCGTGTCCGCATGGCAGGGTGAAATCCAACTGCGCGGACTGCAACCCGTGCCCGCATGGCAAGCGGAAAAGCAACTGCGCGGACTGCAACCCGTGCCCGCATGGCAAAGTGAAACACGGCTGCGCGGACTGCAACCCATGCCCGCATGGCAAGCTGAAATACGACTGCGCGGAGTGCAACCCGTGCCCGCATGGCAAGCGGAAAGGCGGCTGCGCGGACTGCCACCCCTGCCCGCACCGCAAGCTGAAACGCGACTGCGCGGACTGCAACCCCTGTCCGCACGGCAAGCTGAAGTACAGCTGCGCGGACTGCAACCGGTGTCCGCACGGGAAGCACAAATACAAGTGCGCGGCCTGCAAAGCGGCTCGCGCGGGTCAGCCGGCTCCGCCCGAGGTAAAGCCCGAGCCCGATATCAAGCCCGACCCGGAGGTCAAGTCTGAGCCCAAGGTCAAGCCCGACCCCGAGGTCAAACTCGAACCCGACATCAAGCAAGAACCCGAGCCGTTCACCATCCGCGGCTACTTCGGCATCGGCGATCAGCGCGACACAGACTGCTAGAGCTACATTTTCTAAAAGTATGCATAGCTAGCTACGCCGTCTCTCACCCGTCCCCGAAGGAAAACGCGGGCGGCTGCCCGGACCCCGTCCCCGGGATCCATTCCGGCGGCGTCGCGAAATTCTGCGTCGCCGCGTCAAAGCTTCCCGCGCTTTCCGAGCGCACGAGCACGTCCAGCTCGCGGAGGTTGAGCGCCGACCCCAAACGCCCGGCCGGGGGTTCCCAGTCCTCGTCGTCGTCCACGCTGGGCGCCCGGGCGAGCGCGGCGCCGGGGACGTCCCCAGGCGGCATCGGCGGCGGCATCGGCGGCGGCGTCGCGGGAAACGCCGGCGCGTGTGTCCTCCGCGTCGACGAAGACGCCATCGCGAGTTTCCTCGGCATCATCATCGTCCGCGTCGTCCGCGTCGCCGCGGGCGCCGACCCCGGAGGCGCGCCGCCCCCGGCACCCAGCGCCGGGAAGTGGTTCGGAATCCCATGCCCGGGCGGCGTCATCATCCCGCCGTGCGTCACGCTGCGCCCGCCCCTCTGCGCGTCCGCGTCGACGCGCGCGGCGTTTTTTTTGCGCAGCTTCTTCCTCTCATTGGCGCTCGCGAGCTTCTCCATCTGCTGCGCCGCCTTGGCCGCCGCCTCGGACGCCCGGAGCACCGCCTTGGGCACGAACGCGGCGGCGCCCACGTTGACGCCCGCCGCCTCCTCCTCCTTCTTGTCGTCGCTCTCCGCCGGGAGCTTCGCTTCCGCGCGCCTCTTGTGCATCACCGAGACGAAGCCCGGCGCCTCCGGCTCCGCGTACCACCGACACGCGGATCGGCTTCCCGAGACGAACGTCTCGCGGTGGCACATTGACGCGACGGCGTGCCAGTCCGTGCCCGGCCTCCCGGCCATGGTGCGCGCGTCGCCCAAAACGACGCACTGCCGCTTGGCGCGCGAAATCGCGACGTTGATCCGGCGCGGGTCCGACACGAACCCCACCGCCCTGCGATCGTTGGCGCGGGTCGTGCTTATCAGCACAAAGTCAAACTCGCTGCCCTGACACGCGTCCACGGTCAGGCACTCCACGCCCAGCGACGCGGGCATCGCGTTCATCAGCGCCAAATACTGCCCCTTGTAAAACGTGAGCGCGGCGACGGCGGCTTTCGGCCCGTGGCGCTCGCGCACGCGACGCGCCGCCGCGACGGTCGCCGTAACCTCCGCCCTGTTCACGTAGGACGTGCCCTCCTCCGGGGTCTCCTCGCGCCCGTGAACCTGCACCCACACCATGGCGCGCGCGGAGTCGTCTCTGGCGGCGGCGCCCGCCGCGGTCGCGTCCGTCTTCCGCGGCGACGGGAGGCGTTTTTTGCCCTTCTCCGAAAGCGTCGGACGAACGCGCGGAGACGTCTTCTTCGCCGAATCGGCGGCGGAAGCGTCGGGCGAAGACGCGTCGGACGACGACGTCGCCGACGGGTCGTCGTCCTCTCCGTCTTCCTCCGCGGAACGTTTCTCTTTCTCTTTCTCCGCGAGCCTCTCGAAGTACGCGACGCGCTCCCGCGCAATCTCGGGCGCCGTCGTGAGCGTGCCCTCGTAGAACCGCCGGGACACCACTTCGCAGATGGCGGGGTGCATGCGGTACTGCTCAGTCAGGCGGTGGCACGCCGGCGAAGACAGTTCCGCGACGCGATTCGTCTCCGCTTCGGCGGCGCTCGCGCCGTTCGGAGGCATCGGAGGACTCGGAGACCCCGCGCCGCTCCCGAGCACGCATCGCTCCAGCGCGGACCGATCGTGCCCCGTGTTTTTCAACTCGCGCGGATCGATCACCGAGCACGGGGGCAACTGGTTGTGGTCGCCCAGCAACACCAGGTTCCTCGGGCGCAGGTTCAGGAGCAGCGCCGTGCTCGACTCGGGCGTGCACCCGCACTCGTCCACGATCACGGTGTGCACGTCCAGGGGCGCGTGCGGCGCGAACTCCTCCCACTCGCGCAGCAAGCGAGACGTCGACGCGATGGTGCACAAGATCAAGCGGCACCGCGACATCAGGTCTCCGCGCACGCTCTCTGCCGCCGAAAGCGCGGCTTTGCTCTGGAAGCCGCCCAGCGACGCCGCGGCGACGGCGCGCACCTTCGGGTGCGACTCGATTTTGGCATCCAGCAGGTGCTTCCTCGCCGTCGCGCCGATGCGCCCGGGCGCGCCAACCACCAGCATCTCGGCGTCGCACGCGCGCAGCTTCTGCGCGATGCTCTCGATGGCGACGTTGCGCGAGCACGTCACGAGAACCCTCGCGCCGGGAGGCACGCGCTGCGTGATGACGTGGTAAATGGTCGTGCTCTTGCCCGTCCCGGGCGGACCCTGGATCTTCTCGAGCGCGTGACGCAAAGCGCACACCGCCGCGCGCTGCGATTGATTGGCGCCGACGCCGCCCGATCGAAGCGGAGAGCGTTCGGAAGACGCTTCGTCCGTCTCCGGCGGCGGCGCGTTCTTTTCCTTCGCGGAGGACGTCTCCGCGTTTTTCGCGGGGACGGAAACCTTCCTGACCGCGCCCCTGGACGCGGCGATCAGCGCGAAGTCCTCCTCCGGCAGGGGCGGCGGGTGCCAGTGCCCCGCGACCGCCTCGCGGGGCTTGAGCATCGCGCGCAGCGCCGGCGAGCCGGCTTCGCCGCGCGCGTCGCGAAGCGCCAGCTCCTGCAACGCGGCGAGCTCAGCGACGAAGGCACCGACGTACCCAAAACTGCGTACGGGGCCCTGGTGCGGCCCCTGCAGCTTCGGGCGCAGCTGGAGCACGCAAGGGGTCTTCTCGCCCGTCGCGGCGTTGACGGTGCCGCCGCTCTGGGACACCACCAAGTGCAGTCGGCGCTCGATGAGCAGGAGGTGGTGCGCGGCGTTTTCGCCGTCGCCGGTTGCGTCGCCGGACGTGACGCGCAGGCCGCCCCCCGCGGCGGGCGTGGCCTTCACCGCGGGCCCGCGCGGGCCCTCCTGGATGAGGTGCCAGAACTCCGCCAGAAGGTTGTTCGCGATGAGATCGCAGAAGTGCCGCACGGACTCGAACTCCAGGGGCACGGGCACCAGCGCGCGGGGAGAGGGACGTAGGAACGGGACGAGCATCGCTTCCTTCTGCTCCGCGGTGAGCTGGTAACTCGACGACGCGATCAAGGGGCCTCGGGCGCCGCCGTTGCCGCGGCCGGGCCCGAATCCGACGCCGCGACCGCCCGGGTGCCTGCCCCGGCCCGCGCGGCCGCGGCCGTACCCGGGAGCGTCGAAACGGCCCATCGCGCGCGTCCCTCCGAATGGACGCGAGGGGGCGGCGGCGATGGATAAACGTCGGTGCCGAGAAAAACGACCGCGACTCACCAGAAGCGAAGTTCTTGACAGCGAGAAGCGACGACTCTCTTTCGCCCACCGCCCGAGGCGCGCGAAGTCGCGAAGCGATGGAAGGACGCAAGCGGTGCTCGCATGGCAGGGTGAAAGGCTTCTGCGCGGACTGCAACCCTGCCCGCATGGCAAGCTGAAACGCAACTGCGCGGACTGCAACCCGTGTCCGCATGGCAAGCTGAAAAGCAACTGCGCGGACTGCAACCCGTGCCCGCATGGCAAGCTGAAACGCTTCTGCGCGGACTGCAACCCGTGCCCGCATGGCAAGCTG
>MDSV01019044.1_pt1 | contig 13921 bp, 11 predicted proteins | sample 810851 | NCBI WGS metagenome assembly MDSV01 (sample SAMN05326640, study PRJNA326480) | marine metagenome | isolation source: seawater | place: Atlantic Ocean: North East | collected 2012 | reverse complement strand
GGGTCGCATCAGCCGACATTAAAACATAGTATGGTTGAGAGGCAGAAGCAAAATTTAAGTTCTGAAAAGTAGCCCATTTTTCACCAATTGTTTTGATAGTCTTAATCCTTCCATTAGGATATTTAAAGTTGAATCGCAGCGCTTCGGGCAATTCTTTGCGATCGTCCACGTAAAGTGAAATAATTACAAACTCTTCATTCAACAAACTAAACACCTCCGGTTGTGACCAAACATTCTCCTCCATCTTTCTGCAGTTTACACAGGCCCATCCAGTAAAATCAAATAAGATGGGTTTATTTGTAGCCTCAGCATAAGCCCTACCACTTTCATAATCTTTGAAACAATTCAATCCAAGAGGACATTCAGAATAAGAGGGGTAAACACTATAGAATAATGGTGGAGGAAAGCCACTCAACAAAGAAAGTTGTCCATCTTGGTTTTTCCCCAAGCCTGGTATCAAATAGAAAATAAAGATCAATACCAAAAAAGTGAAAAATCGTTGCAACTTAGAAATTTTGGAACCTTTTTGATCATTTGGAAATCGCAACCATCCGATTAGGTAAACAAATAACAAAATTGAAATTACCAACCATACGCCTACAAAAATCTCGCGCTTGATTATTCCCCAATGACCTACAAGATCTGCGTTAGACAAAAACTTTAAGGCCAATGCCAATTCTAAAAAACCCAGGGTAACTTTGACTTTAGTCATCCACCCACCAGATTTGGGAATAGATTTGAGTACATTAGGAAAAAAGGCCAATAAGCCAAAGGGGAGTGCCAAGGCAAATCCAAATCCGGCCATACCGATAGTCAGTTGGTCAGCTCCACCCTCCACAGTTAAGGAGCCTGCCAATAGCGAGCCCAAAATAGGGCCTGTACAAGAGAAGGATACAATGGCTAAAGTAAGTGCCATGAAAAAAATCCCCAATATCCCCCCACCAGTTGAAGCCGCATCAGATTGATTTCCCCAACTGCTTGGTAAGGTCAATTCGTAGTATCCAAAAAATGAAAAGGCAAAAAATACAAATACAGCAAAAAAGATTAGGTTCATCACTATATTAGTAGATAGGGTATTTAATATTTGAGGGTCTAAGGCATCCAAAAAATGAAAGGGTAAACTCATCATAATATAGATCAATAGTATAAAAAACCCATAGAGTAAAGCACGTCCCACACCCCTACTTTTACTTACACTCTGTTTAAGAAAAAAGGAAACGGTAAGCGGGATCATCGGAAAAACACAAGGTGTGAGCAGTGCAATTAAGCCTCCAATAAAACCCAATAAAAATAAGTTAAGCAAAGGGTTATCACTATTTTGACTTTGATTTTGCATCAACAACCGCCTGTTTTTTAATGGCAATTGCAATGCTTTAGATTTTTTTAAACTTTCGGGATCTACGATTTTTTTTACCTCTGCAAGGACTTTTGAGGAATCCAAAACAATGCGAAAGGGTTCGTTTCTGAAAATACAAACTTTATCATCACAGGCCTGAAAGTTGATTTCACCGGAAATTGCCCCTAACTCATTTTGTAGCAGTCGAATTTTCTGCTGGAAAGTTGCCTCCTTTTCAAACCATGACAAATCCATTTCAAAAATAGGGTCGAAAGCTTTGACGGTTTCGCTTTCTTCGGTATTTCCAACCAATTCAAAAGCAGAGCCTGCCCCTTTAAATAAAAACTCCGTGGGTAAAGGTCCATCTTTGGGTAGGTTTTGTGAATACAAATGCCATTTGGGTTGCATTGATGCTTTAAAAATCAGCAAATATTCAGTATCTGATATCTTTTTTAGGTCGGTTACCCAAACCAAAGGTTCTTGCGACTTAAGTCCCAAGCTAAATAAGAACAACAGTAAAAAACCTTTTTTAATCATGATATCGAATTAACCATTTTTCTTTAGTATAAGCATCGGCCAAAAAACGCTGATCGGCTCTTTTACCGATCACCCAAACAATGTCATCTCCCGAGCATAGCAACCATTGGTCTTCCTTTTCCAAAAGTGAAAATTTCTCGTCTTTGAAATATTTACTCAATTTCTTCCTTCCCTTTAAACCGCTGGGATAAAAATAATCACTTTGTTTCCATTTTCTTAGTGTCAAGGGAAACTTTAACTTGGCTTTATCCAGCATCAGGCTTTTCGAATCCACTTTTTTAAAGGTTTTTTCTTGCGTAAAAGATAGCCTGAGGGGCGATTCAATGGCAGAAAGCTCGGAGTCAACCGAATAAGATTTGGATGGGGATTCTTTAATGGGGGTCAATAAAAAACACCCTCTGTCTTTGATCAATCGATGGGTATCGGAAAATAGTTGTTTACCACTTTGTGAATGTATCAACTGCTTAAGATCCTCCAAGTTTACAAACCCGTAGGGTGCAAATAAGGCATGAAGGTAATAATTTAATGATGGTATGCCTTTCAAAACATGTATCGATATTTTAAACCCTTGCTGAAAAGAAATAAAATTTTTGTTTTTAAAATCCTCAAGGACATAATCCAACACTGCTTGTGCTTGGCCCAAATATTTTAGTGTTTCTCGAAACTGCTCGTCAAAATTGGAATCCTTTTTTTTCCACTGCGGGATCACCTCGTGGCGAAGTGCATTGCGCAAGTACTCCTTTTTTGTATTGGACTCATCTTCCATATATTGGATCTTTTTTTGGAAAGCATATTGCTTGATCTCCTCACGGGAAAAAGGCAATAAAGGACGTAGGATTTTTCCTCTACGCTCTGGTATACCCAACAAACCTTTAAGTCCAGTACCACGCATAACGTTAATCATAAAGGTTTCCAATATATCATCAGCATGATGAGCTACAAAAATAAAATTATAGTCGTTTTGCTTGGATAAGGTTTCAAACCATTTGTATCTTAAATCCCGAGCCGCCATCTGAATGGATACTTTTTTATTAAGTGCATAGACCTGGGTATCAAAGTTTTGTACATGACATTCCAAACCTTTTTCTTGAGCCAAAGTTTTTACCCATCGTGCATCCTGATCACTGGCTATTCCTCGCAATTGAAAATTACAATGGGCCAGCGCAGGACGAATACCCAACTTAATAATAAGATCCAACAAAACACAACTGTCCAATCCACCACTTAATGCCAAAAGAATCTTTTGATCCTTAATTTGAGGAAAATGTGTCTCTAAATGTTTTTGGAACTTTTCAAACATGTGTAAAATTAAGGATTTATCACAGCCTCTTTCTAAAAAAAATAGTTGAAAATATCATTTCAGTAATTAGCATCAAGCTGAATTTGAATGATTATTCTTTTTTGATGATTTTGTCAAAAAAAATAAAATTCGGATATTTGTATTTCAAATGAAAGATGCAACGACATATTATTTTGGATTCGCCACCACTTTTAGCCTGGCTCCATTCCGTCCACGCCGCCCCTAGCGGGTCCATTTCTCTCTTCGAGACTCAGGTGCGTCCGGTCTCTTATTCCAAAACTTATAACCTATTTTTTCAATCTAAAAACGTTTGTCAATAATGAAATTGATTATTGCCAACTCAAAACATATAATATACGCCAAGGAGATCAGTATATGCATCGGCGAATCAGCTAAAATGCGGGGGACTGGTATTGCCAGAAGGAGTCCGCAGTACATAAGTAAAAAAATGGAAGCAGGCAATGCAGTTATTGCTCTGGACAACAATGAATTTGCTGGCTTCTGCTACATCGAAGTATGGGAACATGGTAAATATGTGGCTCATTCTGGTTTAATCGTGTCCCCTGATCACAGAGGTAAAGGACTAGCAAAAAAAATCAAACAAAAGGTATTCGATCTGTCCAAAGAAAAATTTCCTGATGCTAAAATCTTTGGTATCACAACCGGTAAAGCGGTTATGAGAATTAATTATGAACTGGGCTATCAACCTGTAGCATTTTCGGAATTAACGGATGACTCCGAATTTTGGAAAGGCTGTCAAACCTGTAAAAATTATGACGTACTAACCCGAACAGAAAGAACGATGTGCCTCTGCACAGGCATGCTGTATGATCCAAGAAAATGATAACTCAACAGCAAAAAAAAATGGAAAATAAAAAATTAGTATTGGCCTATAGCGGTGGTTTAGACACCTCCTATTGCTTGATGAAACTTTCTCAAGAAGGCTATGAGGTTCACGCCATCAGTGTCAATACTGGAGGTTTTAATGCACAAGAGGTACAGGAAATGAAAGCCAAGGCCTTACAAATGGGAGCGAATACCTACCAATCCATCAATGCATTGGACTCCTTTTACAACAAGGTGGTCAAATATTTGGTATTCGGTAATGTTCTCAAAAACAACACTTATCCGCTTTCGGTAAGTGCAGAGCGAATTATTCAGGCCATGGAAATCGTAGCCTATGCCAATCAGATTGGCGCCGATGCTATTGCCCATGGAAGTACGGGAGCAGGAAATGACCAAGTGCGGTTTGATCTGATTTTTCAGGTGATGGCACCCGATATTAAAATCATAACTCCAATCAGAGACCAACAGCTTTCCAGAGAAGCCGAAATCGATTACCTCAAAGAAAATGGAGTGGCCATGTCATGGGAAAAAGCACAGTACTCCATCAATCAAGGTTTGTGGGGAACCAGTGTGGGCGGTAAGGAAACCCTGACCTCCCACGACAGCCTCCCCGAATCGGCTTATCCAAGTCAATTGGAAAAACAACAGGCTCAAAAAGTAACCCTGCATTTTGAAAAAGGGGAATTTGTAGGAATCGATGGCCAGATGGACAATCCGGTCAATAACATCATCAAATTACAAAAGCAAGCAAAAAAATTTGGTGTTGGTAGAGACATCCATGTGGGAGACACCATGATAGGCATTAAAGGTAGAGTTGGTTTTGAAGCGGCTGCTCCTCTTTTGATCATTAAGGCTCATCACCTACTCGAAAAACATACCTTAAGCAAATGGCAACAATTCCAGAAAGAACAACTGGGAAATTTTTATGGGATGCTGCTTCACGAAGGACAATATCTGGATCCGGTCATGCGGGACCTAGAAGCCTTTTTGAGTAACAGTCAAGCAACGGTTAGCGGAAAGGTTTTCGTAACCCTCCACCCCTATCGATTTGAACTCAACGGTATTGAATCAGATCACGACCTGATGAATGCCGCTTTTGGCAGCTATGGTGAAGAAAACAAGGAGTGGTCAGCCGATGACGCAAAGGGTTTTATTAAAATACTTTCCAACCAAAACAAAATATACCAATTTGTAAATAAAGAAAAATGAAAAAAGTAGGCATCATAGGTGGATCAGGTTATACCGGAGGAGAATTGATCCGATTGGTATTACACCACCCCGCATTGGAATTGGATTTTGCGTATAGCACCACCAGACCGGGAACACCAATGCACGATACCCATGCAGATTTACTGGGCAGCGGAGCACCGGATTTTATAGCAACCATCAACCCAGATGTCGATGTGGTATTCCTCTGCGTGGGGCATGGCAAATCGGTTGGGTTTTTGGAAAAAAATCAATTTTCTAAAAATACGTTCATCATTGACTTGAGTAACGATTTTAGATTGAAAGAAGACACCCAATTTCAGGACTACGATTTTGTATATGGATTGCCGGAAAATCAGCGGGAAAACATCGAAAAAGCCAATGCCATTGCCAATCCCGGTTGTTTTGCCACGGCCATACAATTGGCCCTTTTGCCATTGGCCAAAGCCGGAATGATCCAAGAAGCAGTCCATGTCAACGCCACCACAGGCAGTACAGGAGCAGGGGTAGGATTGAGTCCCACCGGACATTTCAGCTGGAGAAACAACAATGTCTCATGGTACAAGCCCTTTACTCACCAACATTTGGGCGAAATCGGTGAAACCTTAGGTAACCCAAAAATCTATTTCCTTCCCCAAAGAGGGAATTTTACGAGGGGGATTTTTGCCAGTTGCTATACCCCTTATGACGGTAAGCTCTATAAAGCAGTTGAAATGTACAACGAGTATTACAAAAGTCACCCTTTTACACACGTATCGGACAATGAGCTTACTCTAAAACAAGTAGTAAACACCAATCATTGTGCCTTACATTTACATCAATTTGAAGATCAATTACTGATCACATCGGTCATTGACAATTTGGTAAAAGGTGCCTCCGGTCAAGCCATTCAAAATTTGAACCTTATCATGGGATGGGAAGAAGATTTGGGTCTACAACTCAAAGCCAGTGTATTTTAGAAATTTAAAAGAATAAAAATGAAAATAGCCATTATCGGATCAGGGAATTTGGGATTGAGTATTGCCAAAGGATTGGTATACAACAATACCTACACCTCACTTTACCTGACCAAAAGAGACCTCAGTGCCATCGAAAAATGGGAGAAATACAACAATGTCAAGATCACTACAAACAATCAAGAGGCCGTAAAAAATTCCGACATCATCATCTTTACGGTACAGCCCCGACAGTTTGACGGCATCTTGGAGGAAATCAAAGATGTGTTGACCGATAAACATGTCTTGATCTCTGCCATTACGGGCTACAGCATCCAGCGAATGGAAGACCAATTGGGAGGGAATTATCCCATCATCCGAAGTATGCCCAACACTGCCATTTCCGTTGGAAAATCCATGACTTGTTTGTGTTGTAATACTACAGGAGAAAAGAGAATTGCCATTGCTGAAGCCATTTTCAATGGTCTGGGAACCACTATCAAAATCGCTGAGAAACAAATGCAGGCTGCCACGGTGGTTTGTGCCAGTGGAATTGCCTTTTGGATGCGACTGATTCGTGCCACTACCCAAGGAGGAATCCAAATGGGTTTTGATGCAGAAGAATCTATGTGCATGTCAATGTTTACCGCTCTGGGAGCTGCCAGTCTTTTAATCGAAACCGACTCCCATCCCGAAACCGAGATAGACAAAGTCACCACACCTCAAGGCTGTACCATTGCCGGTTTAAACGAAATGGAACACCAAGGCTTGAGTTCGTCCCTCATCAAAGGACTCATGGCTTCTTTCGAGAAAATTAATGAAATTAAAATGCAATGAAACTATTTGACGTATACCCGCTTTATGAAGTTTGCCCCGTAAAGGCAAAGGATGTTCATGTTTATGACCAGGCGGGAACGGAATATTTGGATCTTTATGGAGGTCATGCGGTCATTTCAATAGGACACAGTCATCCCCATTATATCAACCGACTGCAAGAACAATTGCAAAAGATCGCCTTTTATTCCAACGCCGTAGAAAACCCTCTTCAACAACAACTGGCAGATGAAATCGGGGAACAATCGTGTTTACACGAATACCAACTGTTTTTGTGTAGCTCGGGAGCCGAAGCCAACGAAAACGGCCTAAAATTGGCTTCTTTTCACACCGGTAAAAAAAGAGTCGTGGCCTTTAAAAACGCATTTCACGGCCGAACCTCTGCCGCTGTGGCCGCTACGGACAACCTAAACATCAATGCACCCTTGAATCAGCAACAAGAGGTAACTTTTATTCCTTTTAACGATGGTCAGACATTGGAAAAAGAATTGCAAAAAGGGGATGTATGCGCTGTCATTTTCGAACCCATTCAAGGGGTGGGCGGTCTGGATCAGCCCGAGGATGATTTTGTGTTGAAAATGGAACAATTATGCCATCAATACGGCACCGCTTTGATCGCCGATGAGGTGCAATCCGGCTTTTCCAGATCGGGGACCTTTTTTGCTTTTCAAAACAACAACATCAAACCCCACGTCATCACCATGGCCAAGGGAATGGGCAATGGTTTTCCCGTAGGTGGTATACTGGTTCACCCCGATATCAAACCCAAATATGGAATGCTGGGAACTACCTTTGGAGGGAATCACATGGCCTGTACGGCTTCATTATCGGTTTTGGAGATCCTAAAAAAAGACAAGCTCCAAAATCATGCCAAAGAAATGGAAGCTAATTTCAGAGGCAAAGCAGAAAAAATAAAAGGAGCCAAAATCAAAGGCCGAGGACTCATGCTTGGGCTGGAATTTGACTTTGAAGTGGGGCCTTTAAGAAAAAGGCTTATCTATGAAAAACACATATTTACAGGCGGTAGCAGCAATAAAAATGTTTTGCGAATCCTGCCACCATTGACCATCCAAAAAGTACATTTTGATCAGCTTTTTGACGCATTAGAAGATTTATTATGAAGCATTTTATCACTTTAGCGGATTTACCTGATTTTAACAAGACCCTCAATTTGGCGATGGACTTAAAAAAGAATCCCACACAATCGGATGGTTTGGGCAAAGGTAAAACTCTGGGCTTGTTATTCTTCAACCCCAGTCTAAGAACCCGACTGAGCACTCAAAAAGCGGCCCAAAACTTGGGACTCCCCACCATGATCATGAATTTTAGTCAGGAATCCTGGGCCTTGGAATTTGAAGATGGCACCAAAATGAGTGGATTGAGATCTGAGCATGTAAAGGAAGCTGCTGCGGTGGTTTCCCAATACTGTGACATGATCGCCATAAGGGCTTTTGCCTCCTTGTCAGATAAAGAAAAAGATGAGGCTGAGGTTGTATTGAGAAGCTTTGCAAAATACGCCTCAGTTCCCATCATCAATATGGAAAGTGCTACCGCTCACCCTTTGCAAGCCTTGGCGGATGCCATTACGATCAAGGAGTTTGAACCCGCTCACAAACCCAAAGTCGTATTGAGCTGGGCTCCTCATCCAAAAGCCCTCCCCCATGCGGTTGGAAATTCTTTTACCCAAATGATGAAACATATGGACGCTGATTTTATCATCGCCCGTCCCGAAGGTTATGCCCTGAGTCCAAAAATTACTGAGGGGATAGCATGTACCACCGACCAAGAAAAAGCACTAGAGGGTGCTGACTTTGTATATACTAAAAACTGGTGTTCTTACAAGCACTACGGACAAATTCTCAGAACTGATAGTCAATGGATGATCACCCCCGAAAAAATGCAACTGACCAACAGTGGAAAGTTTATGCACTGTCTGCCCATCAGACGGAATATTGTTGTGGCCGATGGAGTCTTGGACAGTCCCAATTCATTAGTCATTCAACAGTCCCAAAACAGAATCTATTCGGCGCAAGCCATATTAAAGCAATTATTGGATAATGAATAAACTGGCGGTTGTCAAAATTGGAGGGAACATCATTGAAGATGCACTAGCACTGCAATCCTTCCTGACGGACTTTTCCCAAATGCAAGGGGCTAAAATTTTGGTTCACGGAGGGGGCAAAAAAGCTACTGCTATGGCCAAACAAATGGACATACCCGTTCAAATGGTAGAGGGCAGAAGGATAACAGATACCCAAAACCTCGACATCATCACGATGCTCTATGGGGGTAAAATCAACAAAAACATTGTGGCCCAATTACAAAATTTGGGCTGTAATGCATTGGGACTTTCCGGAGCCGATGGCAATGCCATTCAAGCAATTAAAAGACCCGTTAAAACAATCGACTATGGTTTTGTAGGAGATGTAGTAGGAGTCAACGCCGATTTATTTCAAATGCTACTCAAAGGGGAATACACTCCCGTTTGTTGTGCCATTACACACGACCAAAAAGGACAACTCCTCAATACCAATGCAGATACTATTGCCGCTACCTTGGCTCAGAATTTATCGCAATATTTTAAAGTATCTTTGTGGTATTGTTTTGAAAAGCAAGGCGTTTTGGAGAATATTGAAGACGAAAACAGTCTTATTGAAACCATCAACCCGAAAAAATACAATAAACTTAAAAAAGAGCAAGTTGTTCACTCGGGAATAATTCCTAAAATTGACAACTGTTTTGAAGCTTTGGCAAATGGCGTTAATGAAGTTAAAATTGGAGCGCCAAAAATGATAGCAGGAATTTCCCAACACACCACTCTAAAATTAGAAGATGAATGAGCTAACCACATTAGCGATTGATTTATTAAAGGATTTGATTATCACTCCCTCTTTTTCAAAAGAAGAGGATAAAACCGCTGATAGAATCGGAGAATGGTTTGACCATTACAGTATTCAATACCAGCGAACGGGCAACAACATTTGGGCACAAAACAAAACTTTTGACCCACAAAAACCTACTTTATTACTCAATTCTCATCACGATACCGTTCAGCCGAATATGGCTTATACAAACGATCCGTTTGAACCCAAAATAGAGGATGGAAAACTTTACGGCCTGGGGAGTAACGATGCTGGAGGAGCCTTGGTTTCTCTTATTGCCTTGTTTACCTACTACCATGCTGCCGAAAATCTAAAATACAATCTAATCATAGCTGCCTCCGCAGAGGAGGAAATTGCCGGACAAGATAGCCTTAGAGGGCTACTCTCCCAGTTACCCAAAATAGATGTGGCCATAGTTGGAGAGCCCACCGAGATGCATTTAGCAGTGGCCGAAAAAGGTTTGCTTGTTTTTGATGCAGTCATCAAAGGAACTCCTGGACATGCGGCACACCACAACAATGATAACCCCATCATGAAACTTCCTAAAATTTTGGAATGGTTTCAAAACTTTTCACTGGAAAAGAAGTCTGACTTTTTGGGAGATGTCAAAATTACTGTCACACAAGTCAATGCAGGAAAAGAGCACAATGTAGTCCCTGCCAGTGTAGATTTGGTTCTAGATGTTAGGGTTAACGACCAATACAGCAATCAAGAGTTGTCAAAAATACTAATCGAAAACGCCCCTTGCGAAATGACACCAAGGTCTTTAGATCTTAATTCCTCCTCCATAGAAGTAGATCATGAATTGGTTCAGGCGGGAATAGCCTTGGGGAGAAAAACTTACGGATCCCCCACCCTATCAGATCAGGCTGCATTGCAATGTCCTTCTCTAAAAATAGGCCCGGGTCTGTCAACAAGGTCGCATTCGGCTAATGAGTTTATCTTTGTAAATGAGATCGAAGAAGCGGTAAAAATTTATATTGAACTCCTAGGAAAAATACTTTGATAATGAAACTCTGGCAAAAAAATCAAGCCCCTAACAAAAAAATAGACCATTTTACGGTGGGAAAAGATAGGGAACATGACCTCCACTTGGCGGCTTATGACTGCCAGGCTTCCATTGCTCATGCGCTAATGTTGGAGGAAACCGGGGTATTGAATTTAGAGGAGGCCGATAAACTTGTTGGGGTACTAAACAATTTGAAAAATGAAGCCGAAAAAGGGAATTTTGTAATCGAAACCGAGTTTGAGGACATGCATTCCAAAATAGAATATGTACTCACCCAAAAACTAGGTGATTTGGGTAAAAAAATACACACTGCAAGATCGCGAAACGATCAGGTGCTGGTTGCTCTTCATTTGTATCTCAAAGCAGAGATTGAAACGATTAAAGGACTGACACATAGTTTTTTTAAATTATTGATGGATTTGGCCGATCAACATAAGGATAAATTATTGCCGGGTTACACGCATTTTCAGGTGGCCATGCCATCGTCTTTTGGGCTATGGTTTTCAGCCTATGCCGAAAGTTTGATTGACGATGTAACTCTACTAAATGCTGCACACCAGATTGTAAATCAAAATCCATTGGGTAGTGCCGCAGGCTTTGGGAGTTCCTTTCCGATAGACAGAAAAGCCACGACCGAGAGCTTGGGATTTGCCGATTTAAAATACAATGTAATTGCAGCTCAATTGAGCAGAGGTAAGGCCGAAAAAACTTCAGCCACTGCCATGGCTGCATTGGCCGCTACCCTTTCCAAAATGGCAATGGATATCTGTCTTTATATGGGTGAAGAACACAATTTTATCAGCTTTCCCGAGGAGTTTACCACAGGATCCAGTATAATGCCACACAAAAAAAACCCCGATGTATTTGAACTCATCCGAGGCAAATGTAACATGCTTCAGGGACTGCCCAATCAGTTGGCTATACTGATGGCCAATTTGCCCTCTGGTTACCACCGAGAAATGCAGCTAGCTAAAGGACCTATAATTGAGGCAATAAATGAACTAAAAACCTGTTTAGATCTTTTTACTTTCAGTCTCAAGGAAATACAGGTCAAGGAAAATATTTTGGACGACCCAAAATACCAATATGTTTTTAGTGTTGACAGCCTAAACGAATGGGTGAAGGAAGGAATGCCTTTTAGAGATGCCTATAAAAAGATGGGAGAGGCCATAGCCAAGGAGGAATATGTCCCTAAGAAAACTTTGGATCACACTCATCTAGGAAGCATAGGTAATTTAGGGCTCGAAGAAATTGATCTGAAAATGAAAAAAGCGATGGAATGAAATATCCTATCAAATATGTAAAGGTCGGTTTTCTGAAGCTGCCAAAGCCGCTTCTTTTACTGCTTCGGCATAGGTAGGATGCGAATGACTCATACGGGCAATGTCCTCTGCAGAAGCACGAAATTCCATGGCGACCACCGCTTCGGCGATTAGGTCTGCGACACGGGCTCCTATCATATGTACCCCCAACACTTCATCGGTTTGGGCATCGGCCAAAATTTTGATAAAACCATCGGTATCTCCACTGGCACGTGAACGTCCTAGGGCACGCATGGGAAACTGTCCGCTTTTGTAATTTACCCCGGCCAATTTTAGTTCCTCTTCAGTTTTTCCGACGGCCGCCACTTCGGGCCAAGTATAAATCACATTGGGAATGAGGTTGTAATCGATATGAGGTTGCTGTCCAGCCAGTATTTCAGCAACCATTACACCTTCTTCTTCTGCCTTATGGGCCAACATGGCACCACGAACCACATCACCTATGGCGTAGATATTAGAAGTCGAGGTTTGCAGATGATCATTGACTTCTATTTGACCTCTATCGGTTAGTTTTACCCCGGCAGATTCTGCGTTTAATCCATCGGTATAGGGCTTTCTACCAACGGAAACTAGGCAATAATCTCCTTCAAAAGTTGCTTCTTCCCCTTTTTTATCTATAGCAGTCACGGTGACTGAATCTCCATTGCGTTCTACCTTATTGACTTGATGGGAGAAATGAAACTTAATTTTCTGCTTTTTCATCACTTTTGTCAATTCTCGAGACAAAGCACTGTCCATAACCGGTGTGATCCGTTCGGCGAACTCAATTACTGATACCTCTGCCCCGAGTCTTTTATATACCTGACCCAATTCCAAACCAATTACCCCTCCACCGATGACGATCATCTGTTTGGGAATTTCTTTCAACTCCAATGCCTCGGTCGAAGTGATGATGCGTTCTTTGTCAATATTAATGAAGGGCAAGCTCGCGGGTTTGGAACCTGTGGCAATGATGATGTTTTTGGCAGTAATATCCTCCGGTTTTTCTCCTTCGATATGAATGGTGGCAGCATCCTTAAAGGAACCCAAGCCATTAAAAACGGTTACTTTATTCTTGTCCATCAAAAAATCAATGCCTTTGGTGGTTTGTTCCACTACAGAGGCTTTTCGGGCAATCATTTTTTCTAGATTGACCTTGACCTCACCCGGAATTTCAATCCCGTGTTCTTCAAAATGCTTTACGGCATCTTCATAATGGTGAGATGAATCCAGTAATGACTTAGAGGGAATACAGCCCACATTAAGACAGGTTCCACCCAAGTTATTGTACTTTTCTATTAAGGCGGTTTTCATAGCCAACTGTGAGCAACGAATGGCAGCTACATAACCTCCGGGGCCCGATCCGATTACGGCAACATCAAATGATTGCATAGTTTAAATTTCGATTTACAGTCAAAAATACAAATGTTTAAAGTGTTAAAATAGCTTTTTTAAAGGAATCGGTTTGATTAAATTTTTATATTTAAATTTAAAATCAATTTAATTTAAATTATAGGATATTATAAGAGTTTGAAAAAACCTCTGTTATCCCTATCGGTTGCTTTACTCCCTTTGATCATTTTGGTCATATTGTTGACCTATAATGTTACCGTTTTTGGTGATGATGCACTGAGTGGTTCCAACCAGTTTATTCTTTTGTTAGGGGGTGGTGTGGCGGGCTTGGTAGGCCTTCGAAACAAGGTCACTTACGGGCAAATGTTGCAAAAGGTTGGTG
>MDSV01154732.1_pt1 | contig 13925 bp, 13 predicted proteins | sample 810851 | NCBI WGS metagenome assembly MDSV01 (sample SAMN05326640, study PRJNA326480) | marine metagenome | isolation source: seawater | place: Atlantic Ocean: North East | collected 2012 | reverse complement strand
TATAATAAAAAAATGTGTTACAATGCGAGTTCATCAATAACTAGTTACACATATGTGACATTGCTAGCAATAATTATTTATCTTTATGGTGATGCGTATGATAAACATGTAGCATTGTTTTTTTTTGTAGTTATTCAAATGCAAATGGCCGAATTTTTCATGCATATTGACCCAAACTGCGGATGGGTTAATAAACTTGCTACATTAGGAGCATTTCTCGTACTATGTGCTCAGCCTATAAGTGCCTATTATCTCGGAACCATGTTCAACACAATTGACACTCCTGTTTATTTTAATAATATATATATTTGTTACGCATTATATAGTATTATATTATGGATTTTTTACATATTGACCACCAAACAAATATGTAGTACAATGACAAAAGGACATTTGGTATGGGGATTTGAATCAACAAACAAAATACAAGAATATATAAATTTAATACTTTATTTAGTATTGACTTCATTACCATGGCTATACTTGAAAAATGATTATATCAAATATTTGGTTTTAGCTATTTGGTGGGGATCATGGTTAATACATTATATATTATATCCCAAACATTGGAAATCGATGTGGTGTTTCTTCGTAAGTGGCATGATTACTATATATGCTATAGTACGGTATTTTACACGTTAATTACTTTATTAAAAAGGTTCATTCGGGTTGTAATCATATTCGGGAGAATTCGCCCAATACCCAGAAGGTACTTCTGGTTCGCGAACAACAATTGGTCTACTTAAGTCCATTACGTGAAACGCAACCCACCCAACAAATAGCGTATTTGCGGTAGCAAGAATCGTGAAAATCAACATATCTATTGAACAAGAATTTTATAATAATACAGAAATAATCAAAAATAATATCAATTTTTATCAACTATTCATCAAATACTTGATAAAGGATCCGGTTTGCCGGAATCGAACCAGCGACAATTCGATATTTGTGTTTAACCGCTACAGTCGAATGCTCTACCAACTGAGCTAAAACCGGACTGACAATATTTATTGTATAATTTTCTTTAAATTGTTATTTGTTGATTATATTATTATGTCATATAAATTAAACACTTGGGTCGTATAGGTTATATCTCAGCGTGATTTCTTCTCCAGCATCGATCGCGCGCAATGCAACCATATATCTATATTTAGGTGAATCAATAACATTGTTATTATCCATATTTACTATTTTTCCAGGTAAAATATCATTTAATTCATCGCAAAAAATCGATATAGCATTAGGTGTTTCACTGTGATTATAAAATCCACCTAGCGGTGTACGCATATATCCATTTTCAAACAATTCATTTTTAACATGCGTGACACCAATTATCATGTCCTTTTCGATAGTTTCTTTGGCATATAAACCCAAACCTTCAATAGGAGATTCTTTAATAGTAACAAAAGGCGGCAATGGTCGATAAAAGGCCATTGGATGTTATATGTATATATAACATGTATTTATATTTTTATACAAATCTAATATAAATTATGATTATTAATATATATAATGATAATTGAGGTCAGTTTTGCAGTTATTACAATTTACGCCACAACTATATGTTTTTTTAGTAAATTACAAAGCACAATTGACATTAATATGGGTTCTACTTATACATATAGTGAAAAAAATTGATATAAAAATATATTTATATAATACTACAATGCGTGATATTGTGAAAAAAATATTAAGAATTATTCCTATAAAAATGGACAATTCAAGGAACCGTGTACCAATACTGGGTCGATGGGGTTTACACTATGATGATGCGGTCGCCATGAGAAAAGCGGATATGACAAACGAAGATCATTGTGGAACCTGTGATAAAATGCGATATGACTATATTGATAATAAAGACGCAGCGGAAACAATTATTACAAAGGGATATTACAATAAACCTCGCGTAAAATAAATATATGGTCATTGCTTGATACATTCCTTTTCATATTCATAATTTTATGAAGATGAAAAATATTGAAATAAAGTTATTATATAGATTCATTTATAGTATCAGTTTGCGTTTCTTTATCTGCTTCTTTGTTATAAAGAAGATCCAACCATAAATTTTTATCTTTTAAGCATGTTTGACGACATATAATATGTATCAAATCGGTTAAATAATTCTGCGAAACGATTGAATCAGCCTTGCGAAGCTCACTCATTTGTTTGGCAATTTCCTCATATTGTTCCAATTTTTCTGCTTCGAATTCCGCCGAAAAATGTACTCTTTCAAACTCCGCACCAAGTGCGTCGTATTTTTGTTTCAATTGAACATTTTCATTCATTTGGATATGTGGTCGCAAAAATGTATTCAATGTAGATAACAGCAATAACGCAATACTCAAATCTTTGTAAATATTGGTCGGCAATAAGCTATCAGTATTTGCTTGACCAGATACCAACGCGGATAAAATAGTAATACATAAGTTTATAGGCGTGGCAATATTACTCCAAAACGCACCCGCAATATAGTATTTCCAGTAATAAAAACCGAGATCCGTATCCAACTTTTCTTTTAACTGAACACTCATTATATACTAATATGCTAAAAAAATTATACGACAGTACATGAACGTAAAACTACTGCTAAATGTTGTAAAGGGCCATTCAGTTTTTCTTGAAAGCCGTTGTATACAGCAGTTTGTACTTTACTACATATAGTGCCGTTCAAATAACCAGTATGTTTCAATATTTTTGCTACAATTTTGTATGAATTTGCTTTTACGAGTCTATATGAATGAATGCTCATTGTGTATTTCAAATATAAATCATGTGTTAACACACCGGAATCCCATATTTCTTCCGTTTCTATAACTGATCCATGGGGGTTTAATGCTTTGTTTATCATTCCGGGAATATCTGCTTGTCGAATAGCGTTTAACACGGTATTGCCAAAACCATTTGTGATATTTAGCTTAACCGTACATAAATATGTATCCATATATAATGAATATTTATTAAAAACTATATCAGTGAAAATTTAAAATATTTAATTTCAAATATTCAAGGGTTTAAATTTTATCTTCACATAGGTTTTGTAATTGCTTGAACTTATGCGTTGCTCTTTCTTCACAACCAATATTTTTATCGGGATGGTATATTAATGATTGTTTCAAATATTCCTTCTTTGTTTTACATGTTTGTGGTTTCTTTCCTTTGGATGGACAACTAGGATCAGGTTCTTCTGGTAAAGGCGATGCCGGTGATAATGTTGTTGGCTTCTTTCGAGTAGTATTTGGTTTCTTACTTTCTTTCTTAGTATCATCTATACCTATTTTTTGTTGAATATGTATTTTAATATCATCATATGAATTTTTCACAGACATGCCTTTGTTATTCTTTAATTTAAAATTCAATCCATTTTTTTTGAATAGTTTTTTATAATCATCAATTCTTTTCAATATATATCTGTAGTCACCTATTTTCAGTTGACGTTTAAATACATCTATTCTTTCGATAATATCTTGAAATATCAACTGAAGTATAGTATCTTCATTTTTATTTTGTAAGTTTATATCTAAATATTTTTTGGTTTTTTCTAAAAATGACTTCATCATGCTAAAATTCATATCAATCTCGTGAATGTAATTTCCGAAACCATCACATGAGCAAGCTAATAAATGTCCCGTAGTGTTTCCGTTACTATCTTTGACATTTGGGTCAGGTTTATTCTTCATTGGTATATCCAATTTATCACGTAAATTAAGTAATGCATTTAAAGCATCATTACACATTATTGCTCCTATTTGTAAAGGTGTAAATTTACCTTCTCTTGGAAATTCAGTACTCATAGAATGACTGTCTAAAAGCGCATGTACATCCTTTTTCATGTTAAATGAATCGAATTTATCAACATTTTCAAGTGCAATTTCATGTATTTCTGCTTCTGATTTATTTTTCAAACATGCCATAAAAAAATCGTCTTGTGCTTCATAAATATCCCATGCTTCACTTCGAATCTTATCTAGACGACGACTATACAAACCATTTATTGTAGCTGTTTTATGATCATCCAGAAATCCTTTTGTTTCTTCCATAGTCGCTCTCCAATCCGCTGGTGCTCTTTCATAATCTTTTTCGTAAACGTCTTTTTCTTTTTGACTATCATACAAAATTTTTGGTATCTTCCTAGTCTTGTTTTTACTTTCAAATGCACGCTGGTACTTTCTAAAGTATTCCTCAGGTGTTTTAGTACTTTTTATCGACTTTTTTGTCGTATTCATATATATAATATCATTATTTTCTCCATCTGTAAAATATTACAAAAATTAATACAAATGAATATTATTAAACATAGAAGTTTCAAATCCATCCAAAGTTGGATTCATTTGTTTCAATGTATTTACAACTTCGTTTAAATCGTTATATATTACTTTATTAACCCCAATGATATCAGCAATATCATCGTAACTTCGGTTATTAGCAATCAATTCATTTTTCTTAGGTATGTAAATACCATAGCGATTATCATATAATACCGGTGGTGCCCCAGATCCAAAATATATTTTTTTTGCGTCATTCTTTTTTGCCAAATATACAATATGACTACATGTATTACCACGTACAATAGAATCATCAATGATTAATATGTTTTTCCCATTTAAAACATTGTATACACCATTTACTTTACGCTTAATATTTTTGTTTATAAGTTTATCATTTTTCATAATAAATGTGCGTTCAATATAATTATTTTTAACAAATCCACATTGAAGAGGTAATTGTAAACTTTCTTGAACACCAAGCGCGAAAATAACACTAGAGTCAGGAACATAAACAATTGTATCGATATCATTTATTTGTAGATTTTTAATTTTATTTCCTAATAATTGACCCATTTTATACCGAGCATCATAAATACTAATATTATCAATAACACTATCAATACGCGCAAAATAAATATATTCAAATAAACAAGGATAACGACCATGTTTAATGTCACATTTTTTAAAACGCGGCATTTGACCTCCTTGAAAGATAATTGTTTCCCCTGGTTTTATATCTCGAACCGTTTGAAATTCCAGAAGATCGATTACTGAGCTCTCGCTACATACAATATAATCATTTCCTTTTTTTCCGTAAATAAGAGGACGAATTCCGTAGATGTCTCTAAAACATACCATACCGAAACCGTTAATTAATAATAGTATTGAATAGCTACCTTTTAGTGTTTTCATTATAAAACTAACTACTTCAAAAATAATATTATATGAAATTTCTTTGTATTCTCTTAATTTAAAATGAAATAAATCTAAAATATACGCGCTATCGCTATTAAAAGAATTCCCTGTAATATTTGTAATATCTTGAGTATTAATAATATTTCCATTATGTACTAAAAAAATATCTTCTTGAAAAATCGGTTGAATTGTATCAATATCGTGATTAGAATTCGTACTATAACGTACATGACCTATAGACATATATGAAGAAAGTTCATTCAATTCGTCTTCACTAAATACATTTTTAACTAAACCATGTTTTTTTACACTTTTTAATTGTGTACATATTCCGGCACTATCTTGACCACGATGTTGTAAATGCGTCAATCCTTCATAGACTAATAAAGAAGCATTATTAGTTTTAGAAGTTACACCAATTATTCCACACATCTTTTATATATTTATGTATTTCATAAAAATATAACTATATATTTATTTTTTTATCTGTTTTATATTAGTTTGTATTTTTATAATTTAATTTTGTTTTTTTTATAAAATTACATTTCCAGTGATTCATAGTTGATTCAAGTCCTTTACACGAATGTTGTTGTTCAGTACATTCTTTATAAATTCTTTCCAATTCTTTACATAAATCTTTAGCTTCTTTTGATTTGATAAGACCTTTGTTATGAATTAATCCTTTATTAATCATATAGAAATAATAGATGTGGGCTTTTTATATTATTTATTTATTCATCTTCCATTCCTAATTGTAAATCAATTTCGTAAGTATCCTCACCACGTTTGATCATTTCTTTACGTTGTTTTTGAAGACGTTTTTTATCAGCACGGCTTAATTCTTTGACTTCTTCTGGTGCCTTTGCGATTGTGTTTCCAAGAGCATCTTTTTTATCTTCTTCTTGATTAAAATTCAATTGTCTAGCTGCCAGTTTCTCTGCCTTTTTGCGCGCCTTTTCCACTTCTTCCATCCATTCTGCTCCCATAACGGTCAACCGTCCAGATTCCAATATCCATTTTTCAGGACAGAGTGCCTCATAAAACTCGGCATTATGACTGATCATGAAAAGTCCACCCTTGAATTCTTTAATTGCTAATGCCAAAGCACCTAGCGAATCACGATCCAAAAAGTTAGTAGGTTCGTCAAGAATAACAATATGTGGTAAATTCCACAGACCAGCACCAAGTACAACTTTCACCTTTTGACCACCAGACAAAGCACCCATACGCGTGTGTTCCGCAAACGCAGGTTCCAATCCAAAACAATCCAAATGTTTCTGAATCTCACCAGTTGTAAGTTTACGTTGACCAAGCAATGACTCGGCCGCAATTTGTTGATCCTTTTCATCAATCAGCTTTTTATAACCCATTTGTAAAAGTTCGGTACGAGTATGCCAGCTATCTTCGCGACCATCTCCTTCCCAAATGACTTCATATTCATGTTCACGTTTTCCAGTACGACGCGCCTTTATCTCTTCAACAATTCCAGTTTTTTCTTCCTTGGCTTTTGCGCGAATTGCTTCCATTTCCTCTTTTGACATAGTAACTGAATCCTTTTGAACTGATTCTTTATCAATGCCTCCGCGATATCGCCACATAATATATTCAATCGGTGTTTTATCTAAATGATCTTCAATATGAGCAAACGCATGCTGAGCAACATATGCTACACGTAAATTAGGATGTCGTTCAACCAATCCCTGGTCAGCTTCCAATTCACCTACCATAAGTTTGACCAATGTGGATTTACCAGCACCATTAACACCTACCACTGCCACACGAGATGCTAAAGAGCACTGTATAGATACGTCGATAAGTTGAGGATGTGGCGCAGTTGGATATTGAAAATAAATGTTTCTTGTTTTCAAAACGGCTTTTGTCAATGATTTGACGCCTTCCAATGGTCCGGGTTCGGGAAAGTTAAAAGCGACAATATCACTCGAAAGTTCATAATATGCTTTTGCCTCTGGTTTTTGTTTGACAAATTCCGACAAATTACCACGATAAGATTTCAGTTTCAGATTCTCATAATGAATGATGTTTGTACATACGGCGTCCAAAAATTTGGTGTCGTGAGAAACAATCAAACAAGTACATGTTTTTAAATTTTGAATATATTCAGTGAGCCATTTAATCGCAAACTGATCCAAGTGATTGGTAGGCTCATCAAGAAGCAACATATCTGGATTTAACAACATAGCACGAGACAACGCCAATTTCATGCGCCAACCACCAGAAAGTGTACTTACACCAGCATCGATAGCAGCGGCAGTTCGAGAAACACCGAAACCCATGGATGTCAACATTTCTTTAACAGCATCCTCGGCACATCCATTTTGTTTCACCTTTTCATCTGTCATGATGTATTCCAATACAGACATATCTGCTTTCTCACCGATGATTTCGCATTCTACGTACACGGTAATAAGTTCAGTAGGAAATCCTTGTAAATTTCCCCCAGCAATCGATTTCATTAGTGTGGATTTACCAGCACCATTGGGACCAACCAGACCATATTTACGACCGATCTTCACTCTGAAAGGGGTTTGGTGAAGCAATACTCGTGTACCGTATGCCAAGGAAAATTGAGCATTACATAAATCTTCCTCTTCATCTTCAGGATCTACTTTATCGGGTGTCAAATTAGCAATTCCGTCAACGTGTACTTTATCAACTACTGTTTTAACTTTTTCATCACAATCACCTGACAAATATGGTCTAATACATGCTTCCCAGTCTTCATATTTACGATTATTTGCCAATGTTAGACCTTCGCAACATTTACCAATATGACTAAATGTGAGATCTTCACAAACCATGTCGACTTCCGCACAGTATTTGCGAACAGTTGCGTCTAGTTCATCACGTTTCATAACACTTTCTGATATTTCGGCTGCTTCACTACTGACGCGCAACAATGTATCCAATGAATGTTGACATACTTTTCGCACTTCCTCAATAGAAATCTCGTCAATTCCGCGTTCAAGAATTGGTTTCAAAATCGGATAAAAATACGACGCGGTACGAGGATCATTTACCAATTTACACATATTACCGATTACTAACGCAGCGCGACGTTTGGATGCCACCTTTTTCTCACGCATACCCTTAGTCAAAATGGGGATCAATAGACCGAGAGTTTGCATATCGACTTCATTAATAAAACTAGTGGCGACCAATGTATCTAAGGCATCTTCAGTATATTTAACTGGTTCCATATATGCGTTTATAATGGCAGGTATAATTTTTATAATATCTACATTATCAATAACCGAGCAAAGTTCTTCAAAACAAACCCGGGTTTGTGTAGTAATATCCTTTCTAATATCACTTGTCATATCGATAAGTCTCAAAATCATATTAGGTAAATTATATTGTACTACTTTTTGTTGATGTTTCGCAAAAGATCCTAGCAAAATTAATGCTGCTTTTTTTATTACCCATTTCATAGAAGTGAAACTCTCATAAATAATATCCATATACATTTTCATAGCATGTGGATTCATTTTACTAATTATCATCTCACCAATTTCTTTGGCAGGTTCACTATTTTTATGATCTCCGATTTTTTCTAATATATGTGGAAGAAGTTGTAATAATTTGGGTTCATCGACTAATGTAGCATTTTGTATAATTGTTTTCAAATTATCGAAATCATTATTTTCTAACATATCTAAAAAAGACATTATGTCATGATTTATAGTTATATTTTTAAATCCTTTTGAAATATTTTAAAATCATTATATAATATATATGTCAGTTTTAGAAGGAACAACATTACAGTCTCAATTATTAAAAGAAATATTGGGTAGATGTGATGATAATAAAGGTGTATATGTAACTCAAGGTACTTATGGTATAGGTCTTATGTTTTCTATATCAAAAAGCAAAGATAGTCCAATTACTCTTATGACATTAGATAATAGAGAAGAGACTGGTTCAGAATTAGATTGTCAAGTAAGAAATTTTTTCATTAAGATTGTCCCTTTATATGATCAAATATCTTTTCAGGATCTAGAATCATTTTCAAAAACAGGAAGATGGAAGAGAACAGAGATATCATATTTAAATAAAGAAAAAAATATAAAAATTTATGCACACCCAGTAACTTCAAGTATAAGAGAAAATGAAATACGAGTTAACTCAAGAAATGAAGGTACTGTCACTATCAAACATTCAGATATATTAGGTTACGATTGGGAAATTCATAGTAAAAATAAAGATATGAATGCATCTCCGGTTTCATTTTTTAAAGAAGAGTGTGGAATACAGGTTGAATTATATAAAGCCTCAAATGATAATTTAGATTCATTTATTCCTCCAATATATGTTTCTGATATTATAGACAAAAATGATATGTCTGTAATTGATTTAATGAAACGTAAATTTGATCATTCAAATCCTATTTCTATATTATCTAATTTTTTTGATGATATTAAATTGAATTTGCGTAATAAATATAGAAAAATTGGTATAATAGTTATGCCTAGTATGCCAATGCCACCAGTTATGTCAGGTTGGAATATCTTAAATAGATTTATTTCTAGTACAAATAGAATGGGTGCTTATTTTAAAATTCAAAAAATAACAAAAAAAGAAGGAAATAATTATGTATTAAAAAAATATGATGATATTACACAAAATGAATATAAACGATGCTTGTATTATATTGTTCAAATCGTATGTGGTATGATAGATTTATTAAATAAAGGGTTTATTCATGGTGATCTTCATTTTTCAAATACTTTAATAAATCCGAATCAAATCGCCAGTACTCAATGTTTTGATGTCGATAGTAATGGTAATTATGTACAAAATAATTCATCACCCTTTATGGGAAAAGTATTTATAATTGATTATGGTACAGCTAAAAAAGTAGATGTTCCAATATATTCACATATGAATAGTAAAGAAGTGTTTAAACAACAAATAATTACAATATTAAAAACACAAGGAACACATGGATATTCTCCAATACAATATTTTAGTTATGATTGGTTACCTTCATTATTTTTATCTAGAGATACGGCTAACTATGTGCCGGATAATATATTTGAAAAAAATCTGGATGTTATGTTTGATCTTGTAAATGAATTCAGGGAGAAGAGAGAAGAATATCAAAGATTAGTAATTGATACCATGAGAAGTTCTTCATTTTTCTCAGATACAATAGATAAAATAAGAGAAACCAATCATGATGGCAGAACTGGTTCTGTTTTACAAGGATCACCATTATATGAACTACCACCACAAATGGATATGGTTGGAGGAAGTCAAATATATGGCGGAAGAGATAGTGTAGCGACTATAGACAGAAAAATTGAATTATCTTTGGGTAAAGGAAAAACATATATAAAATCTGCTAGAAAATCTTCACCAAAATCAAGGGAAAATATGAACGAAGCTCTTGCCAAAAGTATATTTGCTATCAAACCTTCTATGATTGAAAGCATAGGAAATAAAATGATAGAAAATTTAAATCAAGGTGTGAAATCAGTTGAAAATATCAATAGTTATGTAGAAACAGTTGATAATAAGAAAACAATATCAAAAAGTATTAGTCAAAGTCAATCTAAAAAGAAGAAAAAGCATAAAGGAAAAACACCGAAGAGACATAATAAATCTGTATCAAAATCATCACCATCGCATAAGTAAAAATCTATAAAAAATTCGTAAATAAGGAACTACATTGAATAAATATAAAACAATATATTCTATATTTATTAAATTTATCATGTATTAATAATCTAGATATTAGAGATATTGATGAAGATAAATTAACCGGTTTTAAAACTATACCAGTTGAATATGGTTAATTTAATTCACGTCAATTAGCATTAATCATGCTTATTGTATCATATTACACATTTTCTAGAAAATAATTTTTTTTAATTATATAATACATAGAAAAATGTATGCAAAATATTTCAACTATTTTGCTTATTTAGCTATAATATTAATTGTTATATATTTATCCCTTTTCATTACCATGAAAAATTTACAAACTAATTTACATTATGTTATTATGGCACTAATATTTATTATTTTTATTGTTACTATCATAACAAGAATTTATAAATATTACACAGATAGATATAATGAAAAAGTTGCTAGAACTTTAGTACGATTTCCTATTGAGATTATTGCCGCTCTTTTTGTATTTTTTGCAATTGGTAAAATTGCCTTTGATACTCTTGGTGCAAAAGCTTCTGCAGATAAGATAGACAGACATAAACTATCAGATTATACTCATACAGTTGTTGTTGATCAATGGGAAGGTGATTCTTTGCATGTTCGTGAACTTGATGATCAATATAAAAGAATATTTAGTTATTCTGTTGGTAACGGTGGTAAATTTTTATCAAAAGAACAATGGGACAAATTAAATCTTAATGTACCACATGTTAGATACGAAGGTAATGAAATAAGTTGGCATTATGCCGCCAGAATGATTCAAGAAAAGGTTAATATTGTTAGAATGAACAACTTAGACAAAAAATATAGACTTAATAACGAAGAAGATTTGAAAAAAACAACCACAGGTGCATTTGGTGGTTGGTTTACTGGTTTTAGAATGTGGATGCAAGATCCAATTGTAAGGAATGTTTGGGAACAATACAAATATAGACATGTTAATCCTGAATATTCAGCATGGATTGAATATTTTGTTGTACAACCTATTGATAAAGATCCTAATTTTTGGAAAAAACATAGAATTAACTGGGATCGTGATATGAAATCATTCTTACCATCTTATAAACCAAAACCAAAAGATCTATGAATACCAACTAAATAATGATATTTTACTTATTTTGGAACTTTATATTTAGTTTTCTTTCAATTGACTGGATTTATGTAAATCGACTTAATTCCAATTGTTTATAATCACGGTCATTTTGTTTAGGTAATGTCAAAGGAACTACTAATGTACTTTGATCTTCGCAATATTTTTCATATGCGATTGATTCGCTATACAACAAAGGTACACAGTAATCAATAATAAGATTGTTTAAACGTTCAATTTCTTCGGTTATACGTTGAGGATCGTAACTAGCATATTCCAAATAACGACTGCGCATAATAATCTTTAAACTATCTACATTCTGGTTTGGTAATATATATTTACCCTTGGATTTCTTGTATACACCTGCCTTTATTCCATTTTGAATAATTTGCATATTCTCAGCGCTAAAGAAAAGTTTACTCAATAAATTTTGTTCTTGAACACCCTCTAATGCCCCTCTATATGACACACACTTATTATCTAATTGAATTCGTTCCATCATTTTTAACTGTTCTTCCATAGGAGGAGGTTGAACAATCTGAACACGTCCATTATAATCGGTTAAAATACTATTATCTGTATGTACTGATTGAAAATTACTCATATATAAATATAAAATAAAATAAATTTCTGTTTATTTTATATATGGACTTATTTTACAAAATTGTACTAAGTGTAGCAATTATTTTTTTAATTATTATGTTATTGACAATATCAGTATTAATGCAAAATGCTTCCAAAGAAGTAGCGTTTCCACCCAGTGCTCTAAGATGCCCAGATTACTGGGTAGATAGTTCTAATGGATGTATTCCTAACAGTGTGAATTTAGGAAGTCTATCAATGCCTACAACAATCAACTTTGACAGTACATCTTGGAAATCAGGATCCGATTATTCCGGATTAAGTGATACTTGTGCTAAAAGGAAGTGGGCGAATGTAAATAAAATATTATGGGATGGCATTAGTAATTACAATTCTTGTTAAATAACAAACTTCTCTACCTTCGGTGACTCTTCTACTGAAATTTCCCTATCTGAATTTAGTAATTCATATTGGTGTAATTTATACTTCCCATTATCATTATTAACTTCCATCACCGGATATTTCAATGTTTGTAACATTTCAGCACAAGGAAGCAAGTTGGTTACATATAAATCCATAGCCTCTTTCAATAATTTTCGATTACTTGATTCCGCATATTCTTCTAATAATAATTTCATTGAATTTTTTAATTCATAATATAATTTGGTTTTATCAGTAATTTTCTTCTTTTTTTCAAAACTATTAATAATATTGTTATAATCATCCAATGCTAATTTATACAATTCACTATTTTCTGTATATGATTCCATTTTTTCTTGAAATAATTTAGCAGATTGAGCTTCGCTAATATATGAAAAAATTGTATCCATCTTTTGACGTATAATTGATTCCTTATCTTCTTCTATTGAGAATTTCATTGTATTGACTAAAGTAGCATTATCTTTATATTCTCCACGATATAATTTTATATTTAGTTTACATGGATCACTTGAACTACCACAAATCGCACTGTAATGTATATCCTGATTTGAAAATATGGTACCACACTTTCTTTTACATTTAATACATCTACCTTTAGGATCATTTTCATACAATGATTTGTACTGAAAATATTTATTTAAACATTCTATATAATCCACTTTTTTTTCTGTTTCCTTTTCCTCTTCTTCACCAGTACTTCGTCCGCTAGTTAATAGAGGATTATTTTTGGTTTCAAGTGTATCTAATGATAAAATTTCAAAATTATCAATAATTAACAAAGAATTATTCTCAATATTGAGTTTTTTCAACTGTGGAAAATCGCGGGCATTTAAATATTTTATGTTATTATTTTCAATATATAATTCTTTCAAATCTTTTGGTAATACCAATTCTTCCATGCGATTATCACCACACTTAAGTACATCTAAATTTTT
>MDSV01224360.1_pt1 | contig 13927 bp, 8 predicted proteins | sample 810851 | NCBI WGS metagenome assembly MDSV01 (sample SAMN05326640, study PRJNA326480) | marine metagenome | isolation source: seawater | place: Atlantic Ocean: North East | collected 2012 | reverse complement strand
TTGGATTTATGCGACACAGATGCTTTAATTTCCGTCTTTTCTAGCTTTCTTCCAGATGCAGTCATTCATTTTGCCGGTCTAAAAGCTGTCGGTGAAAGTGTTGAGGATCCTATTAAATATTACGACAATAACGTAGGTGGATCAATATCATTACTGAAAGCGATGGAACATTCGGGCTGTCATAAGATTCTCTTTTCATCCTCAGCAACTGTCTATGGCGTCCCCGAATATCTGCCCTTTGATGAGCAACACAGATTAGATCCGATCAATCCTTATGGACAATCTAAGTTAATGACGGAACTTGTCTTAAAAGATTGGGCCAAATCAAAAGAAACCAACCAAGCTATAATACTTAGATATTTTAATCCTGTAGGGGCTCACAAATCAGGATTTATCGGGGAAGACCCTCTTGGAGTCCCGAATAATCTCATGCCGTTTATCAGTCAGGTAGCGAGTGGCAGATTGGAAGAATTGAAAGTATTTGGATCGGATTATGACACTCGAGATGGCACCGGGGAAAGAGATTATATCCACGTTGAAGACCTATCTAGAGCTCATCTTCTTTCCTTAAATAATATAAACAAAATTGATTCTATAGATTATTTTAATGTAGGTACAGGGAGCGGCTACACGGTCCTAGAGTGTATTAAAGCCTACGAGAAAGAATCCGGTAAAAATATAAAATATACCTTGGTGGATCGGCGAGATGGGGATGTAAGCATATCCTATGCTTCCGCTAATAAAATCAAAGAATTTTGCGACTGGTCTCCTGAATTTGACTTGGGAGCGATGTGCAAGGATAGTTGGAATTGGGAATGCAAAACAAGTATTTAAAAGAAATTTAATTATTTTGTCCTTTCCAATTGCTATAAGTTTGACTCATTAATGCGGACGATAAATTTTTAATTATGGTAAATACATCTAAATATGATCTTGTAGTTATTGGTGGTGGCCCAGCTGGGTACGCAGCCGCGATTCGGGCAGGACAGCTTGGTAAGAAGGTTGCCTGTGTTGAAGTGGAGCGCCCTGGAGGCACCTGTCTTAATTGGGGTTGTATCCCTTCTAAGGCATTACTGAAAAGTGCGGAGTTGTATTCTAAATTAAGCCACAGCGAAGACTTTGGTATCTCGGTGAGTGGCTTAGACTATGACTTTTCTAAGATTATTGGCCGCTCTCGGAGTGTAGCAGATAATATGGCTAAGGGCATTGGCTTTTTGTTTAAGAAAAACAAAGTCGACCATTTTGTTGGCACCGCGCAAGTCATGGTCCCAGGCATGATCGAAGTCAAAGACGGTCCCGATAAAGGCACGATCCTTTCAACGGAAAAAACTTTAATCGCGACCGGCTGCAAAGCTCGGACACTTCCAGATCTTGAGGTGGACGGCACGCGTATCATGACTTCACGTGAAGCTTTAGTTATGAAGGAGCAGCCTAAATCAATTGTTATCGTAGGGGCAGGGGCCATTGGTGCAGAATTCGCTTATTTCTTAAATGCTTTTGGCACGAAAGTCACCTTAGTTGAGATGATGGATCAAGTATTGCCGATCGAAGATGAAGAAGTCGCTAAAGTCGTCCATAGGTCTTTCACTCAGTCAGGCATTGATTGCCGAGTGTCCACGAAAGTAGAAGGCATCAAAGTGCTGAAAAATGGCGTAAGCTTAGACTTAATCAAAGGTGACAAAAAAGAAACGCTCAAAGTCGATTCACTCTTATTAGCCATCGGCGTAGTCGCAAATACTAAAGACTTACTCTCTGCTAAAGTAAAATTAGATTCAGATAGAGGCTACATTACCGTCAATGATCAATACGAGACCTCAGTTAAGGATATCTATGCAGCTGGAGACATTATTGGCCCGCCTTGGCTAGCCCACGTAGCGACTTTTGAGGCGGTTCAAGCCGTTCAAGGGATGTTCGGTCATGGAAAAGCCCAACGTGTCACTGATTTCCCGGGTTGTACCTACTGCTTACCGCAAGTTGCGAGTCTCGGTAAGACCGAAAAAGCTCTTAAAGAAGCAGGGACACCTTATAAAGTAGGGAAGTTCCCTTTCCAGGCATCCGGCAAAGCGGTTGCCTCAAATACAGCCGAAGGCTTTGTTAAATTACTTGTAGGTGAGCAATACGGCGAGATCTTAGGGGCGCACATTGTGGGCGCGGACGCGACTGAGCTGATTGCCGAGTACGGACTCGCGATGAAGTTAGAAGCAACCGCTGAGGATATTCATGGTACGATCCACGCGCACCCTACGATGAGTGAAGCGATGATGGAAGCAGCTGCGGCTGTCTTTGGTGAAGCAATCCATATTTAGGTGGGTCTTAATGAATTAACTTCTTTTGAAGCTCTCGTGAACCTCCTAATCCTAATTTAATACTTCTATTATGCCTAAAGAACCTGCAAGCTCGGAGCGTATTCTTATGCTTCAAGGTCCGGTAGGTCCTTTCTTCGACCGTTTACACAGTTCTTTGCTCAAAGAAGAACACAAAGTGACACGCATCCTCTTTAATGCTGGTGATCGTTTGTTTTGTCGCAATAAGTCTGAATCAGTTAATTTCAATGGTAATCTCGAGCAGTGGGATGCTTGGTTTACGGATTTCCTTAAAACCCATGCCCCTAAGTCAGTTTTATTGTTTGGTTCAGAACGTCCGATACATTCAATCGCCCGAAAGATTTGTGAATCTCAGGGGATCCGAATCTTAGCTTTTGAAGAAGGTTATTTTCGTCCCGGCTTTATAAGCGCAGAATATGAGGGCAATAATTCAGCTTCCCCGCTTTCAGGTCAAATGCCACCGTCGGAATATCGCCCAGCCGATGAAGCCCCCAAAACAGAGGAAGTAGACAGCTTTCAGAACAATTTCAAAAACATGTGTTGGTATGGAGGCTTATATTATTTCTGGAATGAGACGTTTACTTGGGGACAGCAAAGAAAGTTATGCCACAGGCAAATCAATATATTTAAGGAGGTGTTTTATTGGGTAAAAAACTTCTTACTTCGGGTTTTTTTAAAAAATAAAGAGCTTAAGTTGGCTGAAAATCTAAGATCTTTTGATACTTATGTTGTTGCCCTACAGTTAGATGCAGATATGCAATCGCGTTATGCGTCCAATGGCTGGAAGAAGTTGGATCTTATTAATGAAAGTATCGCCTCCTTTGTACAACACGCACCCGACAATGCGAAGCTGATCTTTAAGGTGCACCCACTTGAGCGTGGGCATCATAATCATTCCTGGGTCATTCGAGATATTGCCGATCGCTACGGGGCAAAAGAGCGTGTGCATATAATTCAAACAGGTGGCATCGCTCAGTGGCTGAGAAATGCGCGAGGGCTTATTACGATCAATAGTAGTTGCGGGCTCTCTGCAATGTATCACCGAGTGCCGGTTTTAGCTCTGGGGAATGCGCTTTATGATTCAGAAGCTTTGGTTTATAAACTCAGTAAAGCCAGCGACTTTGATCATTTTTGGTTCGCTAAGCCAAAATTAAAGCCTCAAGAATATGACCGATATTTGAGTTGGATAAAAGAAAAATGCTGCATAGAAGGCAGTTTTTACACCCATTCGGGCGCACGAACTGCGGCTAGAAGTATTAGTCTAAGAAAGTTTTTTTGATCGTATTAATTGTTAGTGGCGAGTTATTCCAATTGACATCGGGCCTCAATCATCCTTTCTAAAAATTGACTTATTTAAACAGTTGAATGATATAAAACAGGTTCTAGTATGAATTTTTTAATTACTATTTTTTTATCGTATTTTGTTCTAGTGTTTCTAGCTACGGGCTGCGCAACTACCCAGCTGCCCAGTAGTGGACCTAGTCGCTCTGAGATTAAATCAAGTCCTTCAGTCACTCAAAGCCAATTGCAGTTCATTAAGATTGATCAAAGTAATGTTGCACAAGTAGGGCCCCGAAGGGTCAAGACTATCAACACGGACTTTAGAACGGCATTTTCGGGCAAGAATGCCTTGCTGCTAGGTGTGGGTGATCGTTTGTTGATCAGCATCTGGGAAGCTTCGGGTGACGGGCTTTTTTCGACAACGGAGAAGAAGCAAACGGATATTGAAGCGACCATTGATGAAAAAGGTAAGATCTTTATTCCTTATGTAGGGCTTCTAGATGTTGCAAAAAAGGACATTGAAGCGGTACGCATTGAAATTTCTAGGGGCCTCAAAGGCAAAGCGCTTGAGCCTCAAGTCCAAGTCAAACTCCTTGATAATGTCAGCAATACAGTGGTGGCGATCGGCGAGGTGAACAGCCCGGGGATGTACCCAATTGCTGTTGGCGGGCTTAGATTATTGGACATCTTAGCGAAGGCAGGGGGTTCTAAATCAAAAGCCTTTGAGTCTGAGATTTCCATTGTTCGAGATAATAAGAAAGCGGTGATCCGCCTCGATGAAATTCTCGCTAATTCGGATAATGATATTTGGATGAAGCCAGGCGATACTTTGCAGGCCGTCAATAGCCCTAGGATCTTCACCGCTTTAGGTGCTGTAAGGGGTCAAAAGAAATATAATTTTGAGACACCGACGGTTACTTTATCTGAAGGCTTAGCCCAAGCCGGAGGTTTGATCGACGAGGTTTCAGATTCAGCGGGAGTCTTTCTATTTAGATATGAGACAGTGGAATTCTTGCGCTCAATAGAGCCGGCTGACTTAAGCCGCTCTGCTAAAAAGAAATGGGCTTCTTACTCAGAAATGAGCCCAAATTTAAGGGTTCCAGTAATTTATCAGCTTGATCTAAGTGAGACTGAATCGCTCTTCTGGGCTACTTCTTTCCAGCTTAAAGATAAAGATTTGATCTACGTATCAACGGCTCCTGCGCGTGAGTACAATAAATTTATAAACACTTTTGTTAAACCTCTACTAGATGTAGGCAGGACAGGGATAACGATCAGCAGGGAATTTGAATAACTTATGAAAAAAATTCTCATCTGCTTTGGCACAAGGCCAGAGGCAATAAAAATGCTGCCCGTCTATCTAGGATTTCTAAAAGATTCTTGTTTTGAAGTGAAATTATGTGTCACTGGTCAACACAGAGAGATGCTCGATCAAGTTCTAGAGATATTTGATGTAGTTCCTGACTATGACCTGAATATAATGAAGAAGGGGCAAACTTTATCCGAAGTAACCTCTAAGATTATTCGAAGGATGGAGGACATTATCGAGGGGTTTATGCCTGATATGATATTTGTGCACGGGGATACTGCGACAACACTGAGTGTTTCTATAGCCGCTTTTTATAACAAAATTCCTATAGCGCATGTTGAAGCTGGTTTAAGAACCTTTAATTTAAAGTCTCCTTGGCCGGAAGAGGCGAATAGAAAGCTAACTTCTGTAATTTCAGATATACATTTTGCTCCGACGGATAAAGCAAAGAACAATTTGATTGATGAGGGGTATGCACCTGCAGATGTCCATGTTACGGGTAATACAGTAATCGACGCATTAATGATGGTTAGAGATAATTTAAATAACAGTCCCGAATTTAAAAAATCTTTAATTAAGCGTTTTGATTTTTTAGATTTTAGTAAGAAATTTGTTTTAGTAACTGGTCACAGGCGAGAAAATTTTGGTGAAGGTTTTAAAAATATTTGTACTGCATTAAATTCCCTCGCGCTTGATTTTCCTGAAGTCAATTTTGTTTATCCTGTCCACTTGAATCCGAATGTAGGTGAAGTAGTTAAAGCTACCTTAGGTGATGTTGAGAATATCCATTTAATTGCTCCCTTAGATTATCAATCTTTTGTATTTATGATGGATCAATCATACTTCATTTTAACCGATTCGGGAGGCGTGCAAGAGGAAGCTCCTTCTTTAAATAAACCTGTTTTAGTAATGAGAGATACTACCGAAAGACCAGAGGGTCTTAAAAGTGGAACGCTCAAGTTGGTGGGAACTTCCGTCAATTCATTAATTAAGGAATGCCACAGTTTATTAACCAATCAGGACGCCTACAACGCAATGTCTAATTCAACCAATCCGTATGGTGATGGCACGGCATCTGAGCAAATTATAGGCGCTACAAAAGCATATTTTAGTATTTAATGAAATCTGAATCATATTAGATAAAAAATGGGTGTTGAAAATTTAAAAGTAACAGTTTTGGGACTAGGCTACGTAGGCTTACCCACAGCAGCTGTAATTGCAAAAAATGGACTAGAAGTCATTGGTTATGATATAAGCGAAAAAGTTGTTAATACCATTAACGATGGGAAAGTCCATATTATTGAGGATGGCTTAGAAGAATTAGTACGTAACGCTGTTGATTTAAAGCAGCTTAGGGCTACAACAGTTCCAGAGGAATCGGATGTATTTTTAATTACGGTTCCAACCCCTATCACTGAAGATAAAAAAGCTGATATTTCTTATGTTGAATCTGCGGTTAATTCTATAACTACGGTATTAAAAAGAGGAGATTTGATTATTTTAGAATCTACATCACCAGTGGGAACTACTGAGAAGGTACGTGATATAATTTCAAGATCTAGATCGGATTTAAAGTGCCCAAATGTGAATGAAGCAAACCCCGATTTATTTATCGCTTACAGCCCAGAAAGAATTCTTCCAGGTCAGACAATTAAAGAGTTGGTTTCAAATAGTAGAGTGGTAGGGGGTATAACTAAAGACTGTTCTAATAAAGCAATATCTTTCTATGAAAGGTATGTGAAAGGGAAAATTTTTGCCACTAACTCATCGACCGCAGAAATGTGTAAGTTAACTGAGAACGCTTACCGTGACGTGAATATTGCCTTTGCAAACGAGCTTTCGATGATATGCGATAAAGCCAATATAGACCCTAAAGAGGTTATTGAATATTCCAATTTTCATCCTAGGGTAAATATTTTGTCTCCAGGCTGTGGCGTGGGCGGGCACTGTATTCCAATTGACCCTTGGTTCATAATTGAGAGAGACCCTGAAAATACTAGACTCATTAATTCAGCGAGGCTAGTTAATGATTATAAACCCAAATGGGTAATAGAAAAAATTAGATCTGCAATTGAGGAGTTTACTAAAAATAATGGTAGATTACCTAAGGTTTCGCTATTAGGACTGACCTATAAGCCGGACATTGACGATATGAGAGAGAGTCCGGCTCTAACAATAGCTAGAAATTTAAGTGATAGCTATAGAGACAGCTTATCAATAGTAGAGCCATTTATTAAGAAGTGTGATTATGGAAGTTTAGGGAATTTTGAAAGCCTTAGTTCATCCCTAGAAGATGCAAATATAGTTGTTAAATTAGTTAATCACAGTAGTTTTAGAAATTTAAATATATCTGAAAAGTCCAATTTCTTTGATTTTTCTTAGATTTCATTAAAGACCATATGTACATTGCAAGACTAAGAATTAATAAAAAAAGTTTTTTATCATTCCATCCAAAGGTCAATTTGACTGTTAAAGGAGATGAAGAACTAAAAGACGGATGGGCTACAAGCAGAATTACAAAGGGAGTGAAAGTAAGCTCTCACAAAGGCATAGTTGCTTTATCTTTAAGTAATGTCACTGATCCATTCTATATTTTTCACAAATTTAGAGCTAAAGAATTTAAAAGAATTGGATTCAATAATGGGATAATTGCCAAGGCTAATGAAGTATTCAATGTAGGGATCGATGGTCAAAATTCAGAAAAATTGCATTGTAATTTGTATATCAGCGAGTTTGATTCCGTGTCCAGAGCTTTAGGTGTTATTAAAGTGCCCAAAGCTCAGATTTTAGAATATACTCCTTCAGAGGATTGTTTCAGATTTGCAATTTTTATTCGATTTAAAGGTGATGGAAAGTATACATTAAATGGTATTACTTTTATTAGAAGGACTAATGGATTTGAACCTCCCAGCTTAGAGCCTGCTGAATCTGATCTAGGAAATTATCAAGATACTCAGTTATCAAATGTAACCCCTCTAAATGAAAATAGTTTATTTACGTTTGAAGAAGATAAATTATTAGTACCTCTAAATGAAGTAAATCGTAGGATGACCGAAATTAGCTCTGCGCACTCTAGGGAGTTATATAAATGGAAAAGGAGAGCAAATGGGTGGAAAATAAAAGTTGAGAATGGTCAAAGGAGTAGTGAATTGGACTTAAATTCTACATTCGACATATATTCTAAATTAGCCCAAAGTATTCCTTTAAGTAATGGTAGTAAATACTATTCAAAAATTCAATTCAGCGTCGGGATTATAGCAGACATTCACATGTTTAACTTCTATAAAGACGCTTTTGAAAATGTTCATTACCTATCGCCAACTAACTATAAGGAAAAGTTAGCCTCAAATAAACTAGATTTCATCATATATTGTACGGGTTGGAGAGGCTTAGATAATGAAGAGTGGAGGGGGATAAAATTTAGGAACACTCCAAAGAAAGCCTTTGAGGGTATTATAGAGCATGGAAGAACGCATGGAATTAAATTAGTTTTTCAGTCTACTGAAGACCCCAGTAATTTTGATTACTTTCTGCCTATTGCAAAGAATTTTGATTATATTTTCACTACAGCAAAAGAGTGCATTGATGATTATATAAGTGCATGCGGGCATAATAATGTTTTTTATGGAGAGTATGGAATTTCACCCAAATTTAATAATCCAATAGGATCACGTAGGATTTCGTTAGATTACTGTTTTTTTGCTGGGTCTTGGGCTGCTCGATACCAAGAACGATGTGATGACACAGAGATGATTTTTGATTCAATCGTTGATTCTAATAGAAAGCTTTTTATCGCAGATAGAAACTATAAGACGAGTAACAAAGACCATATTTTCCCAGACAGGTTTTCCAACCTTTTATTACCTAAGTTTGAACATGAATTACTGCAATCTCTTCATAAGCTTTTCAGAGTAAGCATAAATTTAAATTCCATAAAGAATAGCGTCTCAATGTGTGCCATGAGGGTATATCAATTTCAAGCAATGGGATTAGGTGTTATTTCTAACTACTCAAAGTCAGTTTTTAACAATTTCCCTGAAATAAGAATATTGACCAGTAAAATTGATTTATCAGACGGCCAATATGATAAAAATGAAATATTGCTGCAAGATTTTCGCCAGAAAATGCGCGGAGTTAGAAGGATATTCAAAGATAAAACGGTGTTTGATTCAGGGCATAATTTGATAAATAAAATAGGGTTAACACACCAAGCGACTGTGGAGCCAACGATATGCGTAATATATAGTGAGGAAGGATTTCCTCTCATTGAAAAGTCGTTCAATGAACAAGAGTATGGGAAAAAAATCCTAGTGAACCAAAATGATATTAATACTAAAAATAAGTGGAAAAATTTTATTAAAAGGGAAGATATTAGTTATTTTACATGGTTTTCAGGTAAGGACGAATATGAGAAATTTTATTTAACAGATTTAATAAATGGATTTAAATATACTAATAGTGATTTTATAACGAAGCTATCTTTCTATAATAAAATGGGGGACTTTATTGAAGGGATTCAGCATGATTACACGGATCATTTTACGAGTAAGTTTAGAACATTATTCTCATGCGATAGCTTCTTATTGAGCGACGTTTTGGAGTATTCGAATTCAGATTCCAGTAGTATTACGTCTACTAAGGGTTACAGTATTGATCCATTTGAAATGAATTACTTAAAATCTAGAGAAACTCTTTACTCTAATAAACCTAATACTCCGTATAGACTATCTGTTATTGTTCCAGTTTTTAATAATGGAAGATTTTTGATTAATAAATGTTTTAACAGTTTATTGCGCAATAAGAGCTTTTGTGAGATGGAGATTTTGCTAATTGATGATGCCTCAACAGAAAATGAAACTTTGTATATTTTAGAAACATTAGAAAGAGAATATAGCAATGTTAGGCTCTTTAAATTTAGTGGTAGCCCGAGTGGTAGCGCTTCATCACCAAGGAATAAAGGGCTAGAAATAGCTAAATCAAAATTAGTAACTTATTTAGACCCAGATAATGAAATTTCTCCTTCAGGTTATGACAACTTGCTTTCAATCTATGAAAAATGTGATTATACAGTACCTATTGTTACTGGTTACCACCTCAAGGTAGGAGAGGAAGTTAAAATTATTGCTAAGCATACGCATGATGAATTAAAAGTCGTTGAAAACCCTAAACAAAAATATCTTGAAAGGGGTAAATTTCCAGTGCTACCTACCCAACCCGCTGTTATCGAAGCTGAATTTTTAAGACAAAATAATATTAATTTTGTGGAAAAAGCTGTTGGTCAGGATACTTTATTTGGTTGGGAGATTATTGCAAATGCCCCCAAGATTGCATTCACTTCTTCTGCGCATCTAATTTATTATAGTGAAAGAGTGTCCTCAGTAGTGAACGCTATTGACTCTGATTATTTTTCTAAAAAATACCTTATTGAAAAAGAACAGGTATCATTTCTGGAAAATAATAATATTATTAATTGCTTCTTGGAAAATCATTATAATCATTTTATGGATAACTGGTACTTGAAAAAATTAGAGCTTGTAACCTGCGACCAAGAAAAACGTAAATGTATTGATATAATTAAGGATATTGCATCACTTTACGGTGATAGTAATATTTCTAAGAAACTATTAGATTTAGGATTATAGAATAATCATTGTATCAAGATTTAATTCAGCTCTTCCATAAATCAATAAGTATTAAATCAATTTCGGAATGAAATCATAGCTGTATAAAGCTTTTAGCAATGTCCACTAAATTAAGAATTGGCCTTATTGCAGATACTATAACTAGTACTTCTTTAACCAAAGAAATAGATGTAATTAATTTAACTCCCTTAAATTATAAATTAATTCTTAAATTATTTCATCTAGATCTGATATTGGTAGAGTCTTCATGGCGGGGGGTTCGCGATACTTGGAAGTATAAAATCGCATCCTATTTAGATTATCCTAAAAGAAATAATCTAAATTTAGTCAATCTTGTGAATTTTGCAAAAGATAAGGGAATTCCTACCATATTTTGGAATAAAGAAGATGGTGTTCACTTCGACAGATTCATCGAGAGCGCTAAGCATTTCGATCACATTTTTACGGTAGATCAAAACTGTATACATAAATATGAATGCTTGGGAATTTTTAAAAGTGTCAATACCTTGATGTTCCCTGTACAGCCTAAGTTTCACTCGTCGAACTTACTCAATTTTAAAAATAGTAGGGCGAACTTTAGTGGTAGTTATAATTCATTAATTCACCCTGAAAGAAGAGAATGCCAAAGTTGGTTATTTAAAGCAGCTTCAGAATCTATGGGTCTAGATATTTATGATAGGAACTCTAGTAGAAAAGGTAAGAATTATCGTTATCCTCATTATAATAATAGTAAGGTATTACCTGCACTTAAATACCCCAAAACAGCTAATATTTACAGCTCATACTATGCCTCATTAAATGTTAATACAATAGAGGATTCTACAACTATGTACTCAAGACGACTGGTTGAGATTTTGGCTTCGGGGGGTATCGCAGTCACTCCCCCTAGTTTAGCTGTAAATACGTATTTTAAGGAATACTGCCATTTGGTTTCACATTATGAAGAGGCATTTGATTTATTCAGCCGTCTTAAGGTAGGCCCAACAAAAAGAGATTTAGATAAAGCTCAGGCTGGAGCAGAGTACATTCTTAATAATCACACTTGGGCCCACCGAATAAGCGATATTTTAGAGGTAATCGGTTTATGAGTGATTTAAAAAAAGCCAAAATCAAAGGGTGGGGGAATAAATTTTCCGGTAAGCGAGCGCAATTATTAGCAAATATATTTAATTTCGGCTATGAATTAAAAGAAGATGGATTCATCGCTTATATAGAGAGAAATGGCTGTAAATTATCAACTGTTTCGGATAGGCATTCAGTCTATTACCAAGCATCTAAAAATTCTAATCTAGTAGATTTAATCATTTCTAAATTAACGCCTATGGAAGCAATGAGTTGCGAGCGACTTATTACTTCTTATAAACAAAATACTGTTTCTAAGTATAATTCAGAAAGAGAATTTAAAGGTACTATCCCTGGTAAATATATTTTATTAGTAGATCAAGTGTATGGAGATCTTTCGGTTAAGTATGGTTCGTCGGGTGTAAATTCCTTTCGGAACATGTTAGATGACGCTCTAAATAAGTTCCCGGATCATAAAATATTGATAAAGGTACATCCCGATGTTTATAGCCGTAAAAAGCGAGGATATTTTGATCTTAAAAAAATTATTAAGAACCCTCGTATTCAAATTATTGCCGAAAATTGTCATCCTACTCGCTTGATCCTAAATGCTGACTCAGTATATACAGTTACTTCACAAATAGGCTTTGAAGCATTAATTTACGGCAAGCCAGTGAAGTGTTTTGGCGCACCATTTTACTCGGGATGGGGTCTGACCGAAGACGTTTTGCCATCAGCTGGAAGAAGGGAAAATGTTTCCCTAGAACAACTTGTTTATGCTGTATTAGTCAAATATCCTAAATATAGAGATCCTGAAACTGGTGAACGAACAACAGCAGATAAAATAGTTGAATATGTTGGCTTTCAACGGATGATGCGCTTCCGTTTCCCTGAAAAGATTTATGCTTATGGGTTTAGCAAATGGAAACAGCCAATTTTAAAATCTTTCACACAAGGATCAGAAGTTATTTTCATCAAACAACTTTCAAAAATGCCATGTAGAGCTACTTTACTTGTGTGGGGATCGAAAGAACTAGGAAGAATTGATCTTAGTATAAATGTGGTAAGGGTTGAAGATGGGTTTCTTAGATCTGTCGGCTTAGGTGGCGAATTAATTCGCCCACAGTCTTGGGTCTTTGACCAAGTTGGTATTTACTACGATAGCAGGAAGCCTTCGCAGCTGGAGAATCTTTTGAATGTAAAGAGATTTGAAAAAAGCGAGCTTAATCAAGCTGATAGACTTATACAGATAATAAATGATAATAAAATTTCAAAATACAATTTAGGGGATTCGGATTTTTCCATTGATAGTTGTGGCGAAGAAATTGCTTTAGTTATAGGGCAAGTTGAAGGGGATGCATCTATCCGATTTAGTACTACTAAAATTAATACCAATCTGAAGCTTCTAAAGATAGTCCGAGCAAATTTTCCCAATGCTTATATCGTTTATAAACCACACCCAGATATTGTTGCCGGGATTCGAAGAAAAGGGGTACATTCAAATTTAGAAAAAGAATTTTATGACTATAAGGTTGAGAGTGGTGATGCTATAACTCTATTTGATTCCGTTGACACTGTACACACAATGACTTCGCTTACTGGTTTCGAGGCACTAATAAGGAAGAAAAAAGTTTATACATACGGGAAACCATTTTATGCGGGATGGGGTTTAACTAATGATTTAATGAATTTTAAATCTAGATCGCGTGTATTAAGCTTAAGCAAATTAGTGTATGGTGCTCTTGTTTGTTACCCGAGTTATATAAGCTCAAACTCCAAGATGTATTCTAGCCCTGAAAGTGTTATTGGAGAAATTATTTTGGCAAAAGAAAAGGGAGTAGAGCCGAGATCTTTTAAACGCAAAATTATTCGTGACTTAATGCGATTATGGGCGCAGTCTAAGTTTCGAAATAACGCTTAGATTAAATTATCTATTTATACATGTTGAAACATTCCACATCTAATCAAGTGAAAAAAAGCTTTTGCCTATTTGTTATAGTGCCATCTATTTTAATTTCATTATATTTGATTTTCATTGCGTCTGATCGCTATGTTTCAGGTGCTGGATTCACTGTCAGAAACATGTCTACGCAAACTAATAATGACTTTCTGGGGTCCATTACTGGTTTAGTAGGAAATGGAACATCGTCCTCTGATTCATATATTATTGTTAAGTTTCTAGAAAGCAGAGATTTGCTCCAATCACTTATGAACAATGCTGATTTTTTGGAAATTTATGGAAGGAAAGATATCGATTCAATCTCACGGATGTCATACGATTTAGAAATTGAGAAGCGCTTAAAATCTTG
>MDSV01078404.1_pt1 | contig 13927 bp, 14 predicted proteins | sample 810851 | NCBI WGS metagenome assembly MDSV01 (sample SAMN05326640, study PRJNA326480) | marine metagenome | isolation source: seawater | place: Atlantic Ocean: North East | collected 2012 | reverse complement strand
AACCCTAGATTAATTACTGATGCCAAAGGAGTTTATTTAACTAATCATGAAGGAAAAAAAATGATTGATGCAAGTTCTGGTTTATTTTGTAATCCATTAGGTCATGGAAGAAAAGAAATTACAGAAGCAGTATCAAAACAATTGGAAAAATTAGATTATTGCCAACCATTCAACCAAGGTTTTGGTGGATCTTTTGAATTAGCTACTAGAATAGCTAAAAAAACACCTGAGGGATTAAACAGAATTTTTTATACTATTTGTGGATCTACAGCTGTAGAAACTGCTATTAAAATTTCGATTGCATACCATAGAGCCAAAGGAGACTCAAAAAGATTTAGATTTGTGGGTAGAGAACGAGGTTATCATGGGATGAATATAGGCGCGACTACAGTTGGTGGAATGATTAATAATGTTAAAACTTTTGCAAGTGTATTAATGCCAGGTGTTCAACATATGAGACATACTCATTTACCAGAACACAAATTTGTAAAAGGGCAACCCGAAACTGGAGTTGAGATGGCAGAGGATTTAGAGAGGATAGCAATGAATTTTGGAGGAGAAAATATAGCAGCTTGTATTGTTGAACCGATAGCTGGTTCTACAGGAACATTAATACCACCAAAAGGTTATTTAAACCGTTTAAGAGAAATTTGCGATAAACACGGGATATTACTAATTTTCGATGAAGTAATTACTGGATGGGGGAGAACTGGCTCAGCCTTTGCATCACAAGAATTCGGAGTAAAGCCAGATTTAATGACAATGGCCAAAGCTACAACGAATGGAGTAGTTCCTATGGGAGTAGTTGCGGTTAAAGAAGAAATTTATGATGCAGTTTTAAACTCTTCATCTGGTGCTCCAGACGGAACACCAGAATTATTTCATGGATATACTTATTCTGGAATACCTGTTGCAGTTGCTGCAGCGCTAGCTGTGCAAGATATTTTTGACAAGGAAGATATATTTAATAGAGCTAAAAAATTGTCTCCGTATTTACAAGAAGGCCTTCATTCATTAAAAGATCTAAAAGAAATAGTAAGTATTCGAGGGTATGGCATGATGGGAGGCATTGAAATGAAAATGAAAGATAAACCGGGCAAAGCTGGTTTTCAGACTTTTAAACATTGTTATGACGCAGGAGTAAATTTTAAAAATACTGGAGATACTTTAATTATTGCCCCTCAATTTATATGCGAGAAGAAGCATATTGATGAAATAATAGATAAATTAAGAACAGGCATTTCAAATTATTCAAAATCATAAATGATCATTGGAGTTCCAAAAGAAATTAAACTTCAAGAGCATAGAATAGGGCTGACGCCTGAAAGCACTAAAAAATTAACGAGTGAAGGCCATGAAGTTTTAATAGAGAGCAACGGGGGTTTTGAAGCAGGATTTACTAATTTAGATTATAAAGCTGCTGGAGGAAAAATAATTGAAAAAGCTGAGGAGATTTTTAAATCAGCAGAATTGATCGTTAAAGTAAAAGAGCCTCAAATGAACGAAGTTGAGATGATTAGAGAGAATCAAATAATTTACACATATCTGCACTTAGCAGCTGCAAAAAATCTTACTAAAGGTTTAATAAAAACAAAGTCAATTTGTATTGCTTATGAAACAGTAACAGATGACAATGGACGATTACCTTTATTAGCACCTATGAGCGCAGTAGCTGGTCGAATGTCTATTCAAGCTGGAGCACATTCTTTGGAAAAAAATCAAAAAGGAAGAGGTTTATTGCTAGGTGGTGCGCCAGGCGTTGAGCCAGCTAATGTTGTAATTTTGGGAGGAGGAGTTGTTGGTGAAAATGCTGCAATAATAGCTACAGGCATGAAAGGAAAAGTTTATGTAGTGGATAAATCCAAAGAAAGATTAAAGGAATTGCATGAAAAATTTGGAGATAAAATTATACCAACCGAAAGCGACAAAATAGATTTAGGGAAATTGGTTTCTGATTGTGACCTTTTAGTAGGCGGAGTTTTAATTCCTGGAGCTGAAGCTCCAAAAATTATCACAAGAGAAATGGTTAAAAATATGAAAAGAGGCTCAGTAGTTGTAGATGTTGCAATTGATCAAGGAGGATGTGTTGAAACAAGTAAACCTACTACCCACGAAAATCCAACTTTTTTAGTAGATAATGTTGTTCATTATTGTGTGGCGAATATGCCTGGTGGAGTACCTAGAACATCTACCATGGCTTTAAATAAAGCAACTTTGCCTTTATTAGTTCAATTAGCGAATGAAGGTTATAAAAAAACATTGATTGAAAATAAAAATTACCTTGCCGGTTTAAATATTTACAAAGGAAAAGTTACCTGCAAGGGTGTATCTGATGCTTTCAATTTAAGCTACTTTCCTCCCGAAAAAGCTATATTAGATCATTAATTTTTATCTTTAAACTCATTTTGGGTTGAATATCTTCAAATAAACCCATTCTGCCCCTTTGAAATGTTTAAATACCAAACCAAATGTGATGAAATTAAATTACTTATGAGTTCGCAAATTAAATTTGAAAATCATGATAACGCTGAAGTAGAGCATCAAAGAAAAGTTAAGTTGACAGATTTATTAGATAGATTGAATGCTGAAAAAAAAAGAGAACGAAATAGTAATATTGCTCTATCAGTAGCTGCAGTATCCGCCGTAACTGTATTCGGCATAATTTTATCCCTTTAAAATTCAATAAAAAAACAACAATTTCCGTAAAAATTTGAAATAGTATTTATTATTAATATCCTATATAGATCGATAATGCTTGAAAACTTGAATTTAGCAGAAGCTCCTCCATTATCAATAGTCTCAATAGTTGTAAATTTATTAGTAGGGGCGGTTATAGCAATAATTTTAAAATTTCATTACAAAAAATTTGGATCTACTTTAACTAATAGAGATGAGTTTAGTAATATTTTTTCATATATTCTATTAACGACAGTTTTAGTTATATCCATTGTTAAGTCTTCTCTTGCTCTATCTCTTGGTTTAGTTGGAGCTCTGTCAATTGTAAGATTTAGAACTCCAATCAAGGAACCCGAGGAGTTAGCATATTTGTTTATTTCAATTGCCGCAGGACTCGGACTAGGCGCAAATCAAACTATTCCTACAATAGTATCAATAATAATTATCTTAATTGTTATCAGCCTGTTAAAATTTAATAAGATAAAAAATAAAAATAAAAATATTTTTATAAACTTGGAGCATGAGATTAAAGACTCTAAAACTAAAAAAAATCTTATTACACAATTTAATAAAATTATATCGATTAATTCTAAGGTTTGTGATTTGCGAAGATTTGATATTAGAAACAATATGATCGAAGCAACATATTTAGTAAATTTTGAAGAGTCTGAACAACTAGAAAATATTATAAACAATTTGCAAAAAGAGTTTAAAGGGATATCAGTAACCTACATTGATCAAAATCAGATCCCTAGCATCTAGATTTTATGAGTTTTAAAATACCAGAAAATTCAAGAATTGAACTTAAATTTATTACTCAAGACACTTATTATCATCCGATCAAAAATTGGATACGTTTAAACAATAATTGTTTTAAGCCAATTTATAAACCAAGATACATTAATAATATCTATTTTGATGATAATAATCTTGAAACTTTTAGTGATAATTTGTTTGGAAATACTTTTAGGGCAAAGTTCCGATATAGATGGTATGACGATCTAGAAAAATGCAATAATGGCAACTTCGAAATTAAGTTTAAAAGAAACATTTATGGTTGGAAGGAAAAATTCAAAATTTCTGGTCTAGAAGATATAAACAAACTAAATTGGAAGAAACTTGCAAAAAGAATTAAACTTTCACTTACTCCAAATAATAAAATTTATTTTAATAAGTATAATGCCCCGTCAATTTTAAACCGTTATTATAGAGAATATTATTTAAGCCATGATAAAAATTTTAGGATCACATTGGATAGAAAATTAAACGTTTATGATCAGAGAGCAAAACCTAAACCAAATATAAAGTCGAAAGTCTTAAATAATAATCACTTAATAATTGAAGTTAAATTTAATAGAAATATGAGATATGAAATTAATGATTTATTAGAGTATATGCCAATCAGAAATAGTAGAAACTCTAAATATATAAATTCAATTAGACAGGTATCAGGTATTTAAATTGATTATAATAAATAAAAATAAGAAAAAAATTTCAAAAAAAAATAAAAAATTAATTTCTTTAAAATATTTATTTACAATTTTTGCAAGTCTTATTATTCTTCTGTTTTTCTTTATTTTAGGTATTTGGACAGAAAGATATGAGTGGGATAGAAAAATATCCATGATATTTAATGATTCTATCAGTAAAATAACAAGTAATTTTTATTCTACATTTTTACCTTCTGATAAAATAATAATAGATATAAATTTTCAAAATTATTTAAAACTAATTAAAAGTAGAAAAACTTATATTGAAAATTGGAAAGCCTCAAAAGAGCTAAGAGTCAAAGTACCTGCTAGAATTTCACTAACACCCCAAGAAAAATTATCAGCTTATGTCAGCATTAAAGGCACACACAAAGATCATTGGGAGCATCCTGAGAAGTGGTCTTTAAAGGTAAATTTAAGAGGAGATAAAAAGATATTCGGCAACACTGAATTTGCTATTCAACACCCACAAACCAGGGGATATTTATATGAATGGCTTTTTATGAGGTTTTTAAAAAATGAAAATTTAATTTATCATAAAGTCAAATTTATTGAAGTAATTTTAAACGGAAATAGTTTGGGGCTTTACAATTATACTGAGGCACATTCAGAAGATTTATTAAGAAATAATAATAAAAAAAATGGGCCCATAGTTTTTTATGACAAAAATCAATGGGTTAAAGAAACTTCTAATATGTTCAATCTGCCACCTGAAGAGTATAAAGACTCATTTTTAAAAGCTGAATTAAATTTGGTTAATAAATCAAAATTAATAAATAATCCTGAATTAGAAAAATTGACTAATTTTGCATTCGACCAATTAAAATTATTCAGAGATAAAGAACTTAGTGTTAGTGAAACTTTTGATATAAATCAGATGGCAAGAGTTTTTGCTATTAAGGCGCTTTTTGGAGCTGTAGAATTTGATTGGAAAGATATTAAATTTTATCTAAATCCATCTACGCTTAAGTTAGAACCTATAGGAAGAGAGGTTCACGTTGATTACAATAACCAAAATTATGAAACTAAAACTTGGTGGATGAGTTTAAGTGAAGATAATTTTGCTCATTCAGTTGACCAAAAGTTCTTTTTAGAATTATTTTTTGAAGATAAAGAATTTATGAAATTATATCTAAGTGAATTAAAAAGAATTGCAAACTTACAGTATCTAGAGAAAGTTCTACAAATTAACAAATCAGAGCTTGAAAAGAAAAAAAAGCTTTTACAAAGATATCATCCAAATATAAACGTATATTCAGAGCAAAAAATGATAAAACAAATTGAATTTATTAAAAAAACTATAAAATCATTGAAAAAAAATAATATTTATTTTTCTTAACAAAATACTAAATTGTTATTATTTAAAAATTATTATATTTATAATGTTGTTTTATTAGGGCGAGGTAGCTCAGTTGGTTAGAGCACAGGACTCATAAGCCTGGGGTCGGCGGTTCGAATCCGCCCCTCGCTACCAAATCAATTATGAATTTAAAAATTTTTTAAGTTTTTGTAAATTCATAGAAGAATTTTTTGGCATTTTTGGTCTGGATAATTTTCTTAGGTAAATTTTTTTTATTTTTGGATTATATTTTTTTGCAAATTTGTAAACAGATTTACTAGGGCCACCAATATTTAGAATGCCTTTTTTATTAATTATTTTTTTAAATATTTTTATAAAATCTTCATGAAATATAAAATTAGTTATCATGTCGACATAAGCAGCTTTATGTACAAAAGGTTTTTCAGTCATACTTACTCTTAAAATAAGAGAATTTTTATACATTTGAACAGCGCTTTCAGCACCTAACTTTGACCAGGCGTAGTTATTCATTGGCAGCAAAGGGTCAGTTTCTTTATAATTTCCTTTAATACCCGGGTATAAATAACTAGTAGAAAAATAAATTATTTTTATATTTAGTTTTGAGCAAATTATAACAATGTTAGATGTTCCAATTATATTTAATTCTATACTTTTTTTGATATTTTTTTCATGCATAGAAATGGGACGAGATAAACCAGCTAAGTGAATTAAATACTTGGGTTTAATTCTTTTAAGATATTTTTCAATTGATTTCAGACTAAGAATATTTAATTTTTTTTTACTTGGAAATAAAAAATTTTGATCAGTTAAGGAGAACAAGGTTTTACCAAATCTACCGTTACCACCTGTTACAACTACTTTTTTAGACTTTAACATGTGAGATCCATTTTCCACCTTTTTTTAAATATAGCTTTTCCTTCTTAAAAATTTCGCGCCTGTGATTCCAAGAACAAAGTATTGTGTAATCTGGCTTACTTTTTCTAAAATGTTTTATTGAGACAACTGGAATATGTGTGCCTGGAGTAAATTTGCCAATTTTTTCTTTAGTCGAGTCAGCTATAAAATCTATCTGTTTGTTGTTTATTTTACAAAAATTTAAAACTGTAGAACTTTTTGCAGAGGCAGCGTAACCAACTATTTTTTTATCGTCTCTTTTTAAATTTAAAATCTTTTTTCTAAAGTTATTTCTAGATTTATAGCAAGCTTTTTTAAAATTAATACACGAAGACAATCTGTTCAATTTTTGTTTTAGTTCAATTTTAAGTAATCTTTTTAAGTTTTTGGAAATTTTTCTTTCTCCTTTTCTGCAAATTACATATCTCATAGAACCCCCATGGGTGGTCTGAGGTAAAGCGTTTATTAACTCAAAACCAAATTTTTTAAATATACTATTAACAGAATGTAAAGAAAAAATAAAAATATGTGCATCATAAATTTGGTCATATGAAACTTTTTTAAACATAGAGCCTAAATAAGGTTCTTCAAATACAAACACACCTTTTTTTGATAATAAAATACTCAAGCCTTTAATCATATCGTTAAGATTAGGAATGTGGCTAATTACATTAGCAGCACAAATAAGATCAGTTTTATTTTTAAAATTATTTAATTTTTTTGAATTTTTAAAACTAAAAAATTCATTCTTAACATTAATCTTATTTATTTTTTTTGAATAATTTGCTACGTTTTTTGAAGGTTCAATGCCTAAGTGAACATAATTAGCACCCTTAAAGTTTTTTAAAAAAGTACCATCGTTTGAGCCAATTTCTATTATTTTTGAATCTTTTCTTAAATATTTCTTTGTCCAATCAAAATATTTTTTAAAATGTGCAGTCATATATTTAGATTTATTTGTATAAAAAGGGTAATGATTATTAAATATATGAGGTGATTTAGGGTGATCGTTAACCTGAAATAAGAAATCACTTTTACAAAAACCAACTTCAAGTTTATAAAAAAATTCTTTATTAAATTCCTTTTTACTAAGAAAGCCATTGGCCATTGGCATTTTACCAAAGGACAAAAAGGGTTTTATTTTTTTTTTGCAAACTTTACACAACATATTTAGTCAATATTATTTTGATTTAGGTTATAGAATATTACTGGCCAAGTTATAACTTTAGAATATTTGTTAAACCAGTAAGACATATACCTTTCAGCTAAAAAAGCGTAAATTCTTCTTGTTCCATAATCATTACTACTATTATTTATATTCTTAAAGACTTTTTCACACCTTTCCAACCAGGGGAAAATAGACTCATAATAAGCAATCATTATTTTTTTAGATTTGCAAATAAACATATTTCCCCTGTTGTAACTATTTCGATTTTCCATAAATCTTTTAAAATCAGTCTTATCATTTTCTTCTAGTAAATTTATAGCTTTGTCTAAGTTCCCATAACCATGAAAACTGTCAAAATGAAATTTTAAATTTCTGTTTTTTTTAAATAAAAACTTTGGATTTTTGATAATTGATTTTAAACCATGTTTAATTATTTTCATGGGTGTCCAACCATCCATGTATATTTCTTGCCCTAATATTACTGACTCATCGTTCCAATTTTCTGGCACAGAATTTAAAAAATCTTTTTTATATTTTATTGTAAAGTTATCTTGTGTCTGTCCCCAAAATCTTCTATATGCACAAAATCCTATCCATTTATCATCATCTATTTCTTTCAATTTATTTTTCCAAAGCCAATAATGAAAGGTAAGTTCTCCATAACTACTATTTTTTTCTGAAATATTGTCTCCAGTGTTGTCCCTTAACCAATTTGGAGTAAAATTATTTTTACCTAGTCCAACTGGTTTGTATCCTAAAGACTTAATCTTTTGATAATCGTCATTAAACAAATCTATACAGTACATTGTCAATGAACTCATAAATTATAAAATTATTTTTTTCTTTATAAATTCTTTTAAGGATATATTTTTTTTATCTTTAGACGATATTATCAATTTTTTTTTAGGCCATTTGATATTTAAATTTTTATCATTCCAAATTAATCCAATTTCGTTATTTTTTGACCTATATTTGCTATTTCCGTAAACTATAATATTTTCATAATCTAAACATAAAAATCCATGAGCAAATCCTTTAGGAATAAATACAGACCTTGAATTTTTTTCAGATAAAATTGTCTTAAAATGTTTGCCAAAAGTCTTAGAGTTTTTTCTCAAGTCTACAGCTACATCTAAAATTTTACCTTTAACGACAGAGATAAATTTTTCTTGTTGATCTGTTTTTTGTAAATGAAGCCCTCTTAAAACATTTTTTTTCGACTTAGACATACACCAAAAGATAAAATTCTTTTTTGAAAAATTCTTATTTTTGATAATTTCTCTAAAATAACCTCTAGAGTCAAAAAATCTAACCCCTGATACTAACAAAAGACCCTTAAATTTAGTTTTAGTTATTTTCATTTTAATAAGTTTTTTAAATATTTTGAGTATTCACAGCTGCCATAAAAATTAATAGAGTCATTAATTTCTCTCTTACCTATCCATTTGTTATTTAATGCTATTTCTTCAAGACAAGCTATTTTTAATCCTTGACGGTTTTCTAGTGTCCCAATGTAGTTACTTGCATCATAATAATCATCTATATTTCCTGCATCCAACCATGTTCCACCTCGTCCAATAAATTCTGCCTTTAATTTATTGCGATGTCTATAAGAGTTAAGCAAATCAGTAATCTCTAGCTCTTTTCTTCTAGAAGGTTTAAGTTTTTTGCTCATATTCACTACATTATTATCAAAAAAATAAAGTCCTGTTACAGCCAAGTTTGAAAAAAGCTTTTTTGGTTTTTCTATTATTTTTAAAATTTTATTTTTTTTATTTATTTTAGCTACACCATATTGGGCAGCATTCTTTACAGGATGTAGAAAAACTTTAGCACCATGCTTTAACTTAGTGCAATCTTTTAATTTTTTTGTTAAATTTTGTCCGTAGAAAAAGTTATCTCCAAGAATTAACGCAATATTATCTTTTTTAATAAAATTTTCTCCAATAATGAACGCTTCTGGTAAGCCACCCGGTTTTTTTTGTTCTTTGTACTGTAAATTTATACCTAAACTATTTTTTTCTGGTAAGATTTTTTTAAACTGATTTAGTTGTCCTTTGTTTACTATTATCAAAATATCTTTAATTCCTGAAAGCATTAAAATCGAAAGTGGATAAAAAATTAATGGTTTGTCGTACAGAGGCAGAAGTTGTTTATTTACAGCTTTGGTGAGTGGGCTCATTCTTGTACCCATTCCTCCAGCTAAGATGATTCCTTTTTTAATCATATATTTAAACCTAATCTTTTTTCATAAAATTTTTTTGATATATTTAATAAAAATCTTTTATTTTTAAAATACCAATCAATAGTATCAGAAAGTCCGTGACTCAAATTAAATTTTATCTTCCATTTTATTTTCTTCGAAATTTTATTACTATTTAAAGCATATCTCAAATCGTGACCTGGTCTATCTTTAACAAATTTAATTTTTACATTTTTGCCAATTTTAATTTTTTTGTTTTTACAAATTTTTAAAATTTTTTTCACTAAATCAATATTTCTTAAATTTATTCCTGAACCTACGTTATAACTTTCTCCAGATTTACCTTTTAAATAAAGCATCATTAAGGCCTGACAATGATCTTCAACATGTACCCATTCTCTCGAGTTAATCCCCCTTGAATAAATTGGAATATTTTTATTATTAATTATATTAGAAATAATTTTTGGGATTAATTTTTCAGGAAATTGGTAGGGACCGTAATTATTACAACAATTAGAAATAACTGCATCAATTTTATAAGTTCTAACATATGCCTTAACTAAGTGATCTGCGCTTGCTTTTGAAGCTGAATAGGGAGAGCTAGGTTTATAGCAATAATTTTCATTTGATCTAATGCCGTTTTTAATGTCCCCGTAAACTTCATCTGTAGAAATGTGAATTAATTTAATTTTAGTATTTTGTTTTTTTAATTTTCTAATTATTTCTAACAGATTAAAAACTCCCAATATATTTGATTTAATAAAATCTTTGGGATCGTCTATGGATCGGTCTACATGAGTTTCTGCAGCCAGATTGAATATAGCCACGGGTTTATGTTTTTTTAAAACTTTTAATAACTTATCTTTATTTCCTATATCTAGTTTATAAAATTTATAATTTTTTTTACGTTTAAGATTATTTGAAGCATAAGTAAGTTTGTCAATATTGACGACAAAATACTTTTTTTTGATAAGAAAATTTACCAGGTTATTGCCAATAAAACCTGATCCACCAGTAACTATGATTTTTTTCATATAAAATAATTAAGGACAATAAGTCTTTATGTGATAAATTAGTAAAAGAATTATCTCATAAAATCAAATATTATTATTTAATGGAATCAAAAGACTTAAGTATAATTATCACTACTTTTAAAAGTGAAAGCAAAATTCATGGTTGTTTAAATTCTATACCAAAAGAAGTTAAAATATTTGTTGTTGAAAATTCAAACAATCAACAATTTAAAAGGGAGATTGAGTCGAAATATAGTAACGTTAACTGTTTATTAACCGGTCAAAATACAGGATATGCTTTTGCTAACAATTTAGGTTTATCTAGGGTTAAATCTAAATATGCACTTGTTTTAAATCCAGATACAATCATCCAAAAAAATACAATTGATAATTTTTTAGCTTCAGCAAAAAAAAATCCAAATTTTTGGCTTATGGGACCCATTGATTATCAGGGAAAAAAATATGAGACACGAGATATGGATTTAATTGAAGTAGATGATATTAAGGGTTTTGCTATTTTCTTCAATATGGAAAAATTTAAAAATGATTTTTTTGATGAAAATTATTTTTTATATTTTGAAGAAATAGATTTATGTAGAAAAGTAAAAAATAACAATGGAAAGATATATTTAGATCCAAAAATTAAGATTCATCACGATGGAGCTAGTTCGGTAAATCAAAGTTTTAAGGAAGAACTTGAAAAAAATAGAAATTGGCATTGGATGTGGTCAACCTTCTATTTTCACAAAAAACACAAAGGGTTTAATTTAGCACTTGCTATAATATTTCCGAAAATGATGTCTTCTTTATTTAAAATTTTTTTTTACTTTATTACATTCAACAAAATTAAAAAAGAAATTTACTTTTGTAGATTAAATGGAATTATTAATTCTATCAAAGGTAAAAAATCTTGGTACAGACCAACATTAGATTGATTTATTAATAGTTTAACTATATTAATTTCGCAATGTTTTCTAAGAACAAAATTGTCATTACCGGTGGCGCTGGATTTGTTGGGACTAATTTAATTAAATTATTATTAAAAAAAACTAAATATAATATTATTAGTATAGACAATTACTCATCTGGTTCAAAAAAAAATCACATTAAAAATTCTAGAGTAAAATATATAAAGGGGGATACATATTTAATTTCAAAATATATTAAAAAACCCAACGAGATAAAAACAATATTCCATTTTGGCGAGTTTGCTAGAATTTATCAAAGTTTTTTAAACATGAATGAATGTATAAACTCTAATTCTATAGGTTCTAATGCTGTTTTTAACTTTTGTTTGAAAAACAAGATTAAACTTATTTATTCTGCAACTTCTGCATCTTTAGGAAACAAAGGTGAAGATAAAAGTTTGTCTCCTTATGCATTCTCTAAAGCTAAAAATCTCGAACTTTTAGAAAACTTAAAAAAATGGTTTAAATTTAATTTTGAAGTAATTTATTTTTATAATGTTTATGGGCCTTATCAAATTAGCAAAGGAAAAATGGCAACCGTAATAGGAATTTTTGAAGAACACTTTAAAAAAAACAAACCTTTACCAGTTGTTAAACCTGGAACTCAATCAAGAAGTTTTACACATATTAATGATACTGTTGAAATTTGTTATTTAGCATGGAAAAAAAATTTGTGTAGACATTACAGCATTTCAAATAAAAAATCATATCCAGTTATAAAAGTTGCGAAAATGTTTAAAACAAGATTTAAATATTTACCAAAACGACCTGGTGAAAGATATAAATCAGCTAGCACAAATAAAAATCTTTCAAATAAAATTTATAAATATTATGGAAAAATTGATTTAAAAGAATATATTGATAATTTTATTTTAACAAATTCCTAATGTCCTGGAAATTCGATAAGACTCTCAGTTTTATAACCTTTTTGTTTTAAAAGTTCGTTGCCCGGCAAATCAAACAAATTTATTACAAATATGAATCCAGCAACAACGCCACCAGAAATTTCAATTAGTTTTGCCGCTGCTTCTGCTGTTCCACCTGTTGCTATCAGGTCGTCAATTACAAGAATTTTTTCTCCCGGAGAAATCGAATCTTTGTGAACTTCAATAGTAGCTTCTCCATATTCAAGTTTAAAATCAACGGAGTGTGTTTCAGCTGGTAACTTATTTTTTTTTCTTAACAATACAAAAGGTTTATTTAAAATGTAAGATATAGTAGATGCAAAAACAAAACCCCTTGATTCAATAGCTGAAACTTTATCAAATTCTATTTTTTTTGATAATTCTATTATTTTATCATTTGTATATTTAAATGCTTCTGGGTTTTTTATTAAAGTTGTAATATCCCTAAATAAAATTCCTTTCTTTGGATAGTCTTTAATAGATCTAATATACTTTTTTAAGTCCATAATTAGCTTCAACTTCTAACAAAAAAGCATTAATAATTAAATAATGAAAAAAAGAAAACTTGGGATAATTGGTGGCAGTGGCCTTTATAAAATGGAAGGTTTTCAAAAGATGAAATGGAAAAAAATCAAAACTCCTTGGGGCCAACCATCCGATGAAATTTTAGTGGCAAATTTCGATGGTGAAGAAATATGTTTTGTTCCAAGACACTCTAGAGGTCACAAAATAAATCCAACTAATATTAACTTTAGAGCCAATATTGATGCAATGAAGCAATTGGGTGTGACAGACATCATTTCAGTTTCAGCAGTTGGTTCACTTAAAGAAGATTTAGAACCAGGTAAATTTGTAATTGTTGATCAGTTTATCGATAGAACTTTTGCCAGAATAAAAACCTTTTTTGATGAGGAAATAGTTGCTCACGTTTCAATGGCTAAACCTACTAGTCCTGGTTTATCTGATTGTTGTGAGACAGCACTCAAAAAATTGAGTATCAAAAATAAAAAAGGTGGCACATACATTGTTATGGAAGGTCCACAATTTTCAACTTTAGCAGAGTCAAATTTATACAGATCATGGAACGCAGATGTAATTGGTATGACTAACATGCCTGAAGCAAAACTGGCAAGAGAAGCGGAGATAAGATACGCGTCTGTTTCGATGGTTACGGATTATGATTGTTGGCATCCAGAACATGCAAATGTTGATGTTCAACAAGTAATAAAAGTTCTTTTAGGAAATGCAGCAAAAGCTAAAAATATGATAAAAAATTTAATAGAAAATTT
>MDSV01018540.1_pt1 | contig 13927 bp, 20 predicted proteins | sample 810851 | NCBI WGS metagenome assembly MDSV01 (sample SAMN05326640, study PRJNA326480) | marine metagenome | isolation source: seawater | place: Atlantic Ocean: North East | collected 2012 | reverse complement strand
AAGGCAGTGGTATATAAATTTGTTGAAACATTAGAAGAATTAGTAAAGGCATTAGATGAAGCAAAACGTTGATTATGGATATGATATACAAAAAGTATATCTGGAGATGATGTTAAGTGATGCAGAAAGTTTTGTAAGATGCCAGGGCATATTTGACAGCAGTTTATTTGATAGGAAGCTACAAAAAGCCGCACAGTTTTTATACGACTACGTAGGTGAACACAATGTTCTTCCTACACAGGAAATGGTAAATGCCGCGGCACAAACTAATTTAGAAGTGCCAACGGGTTTACAAGAAAGTCATTATGACTGGCTACTATCTGACTTTGAAACATTTAGCAGACATAAAAGTTTAGAACGTGCAATACTTGAAAGTGCAGACTTGCTTGAAAAAGGTGAGTATGGTCCAGTTGAATCTAAAATTAAAAATGCAGTACAGATAGGATTGCAAAAAGACTTAGGTACAGACTATTGGAAAGATCCTAAGCAAAGATTATTAGCAATCAAAGATAATAATGGACAGGTAAAAACAGGTTGGGAGAGTCTTGATAGGAAACTATTCGGAGGATTCAATCGAGGAGAGCTTAATATATTTGCAGGTGGATCAGGTGCAGGTAAGAGTTTGTTCTTAGCAAACTTGGGTGTGAACTGGGCAATGGCAGGTATGAATGCATTGTATCTTACTTTTGAATTGAGTGAGAACTTGGTTAGTATGAGAATAGACAGTATGGTTACTGATATTCCAAGTAGAGATATTTTTAAAGACGTTGATGACGTTGAAATGAAAGTTAAAATGATTGGTAAAAAGGCTGGAGCATTCCAAGTCAAATACATGCCAAGTGGTAAGACTCCTAATGACATTAGAGCTTACTTAAAAGAATATGAGATCAAGATGAATAGAAAGGTTGACGTGTTATTAGTTGACTATCTTGATTTGATGATGCCTAACGGTGCTAGAGTAAGTGCTGAAAATTTGTTTATCAAAGATAAGTTTGTATCTGAAGAACTACGTAACTTGGCTATGGAACTTAACTGTGTGTTCGTTACAGCATCGCAGTTGAACAGAGCAAGTGTTGAAGAGATTGAATTTGATCATTCGCACATCAGTGGTGGTTTAAGTAAGATACAAACTGCTGACAATGTGATTGGTATCTTTACAAGTAGAGCAATGCGTGAACGTGGTAGATATCAGATACAACTTATGAAAACTAGAAGTTCTAGTGGCGTTGGTAGTAAGGTAGATTTAGAATTTGATGTGGATAGCTTACGTATCAGAGATCTTGCAGATGACGATGAGTATCAAGAATTTGATAAACGTAAGTCAACAATCTATGAAGGATTGAAACGTAATACTATGACAGGCACTACTGATACTGAACAAGCAGATGCTAATCCAAAGGTAGGCGACTCAGTAGGTAAAATTAAAGCCGAAGCCGATTCAACAAAGCTAAGATCATTCCTAGCCAATTTAGGTCAAGACGAAGAATAGCCAATTATACTAGCATATAAATACTTTGCTTAGGCACATAGGCAATTGGAGGCTATTATGAAAACAGACTTAGAAAATATACAATTACTCTTGGACCGAGTTAAACGTCCAATACCAGATACAGAAGAATACAAAACAAGACTAGCAGAAGAATTTGAACTCATTCTTAATCAAAGATTTACTGATTACTTTCTACAAATTTGCGACATCATCGATATAACCGAAGACCTTACACACATGACAAGAGGGTCTGCAGGCAGTAGCTTGGTATGTTATCTATTAGGTATAACTGATGTTGATCCTATCAAGTGGAACATTCCTGTTGCACGATTTATGAATCCATTACGTGATGACTTACCAGATGTTGATATAGATTTTCAACATTGGAAACAACATGAAGTTATGAATAGAATATTTAAAAGATGGCCAGGAAAAACTGCACGACTATCTAACTATGTTATGTTTAGAGAAAAGAGTGCAAAGAAAGAAGCGGCTAAACGTTTAGGAGCAAAAGGAAATTTACCAAGAAACTTTACGTATGAATCAGTAGGTGTTGATCCTAAAGAAGCAAAACGTTTAGAAAGAAAACTGATAGGAAAGAAACGTGCTATATCAAAACATTGTGGAGGTATAGTTATGTTTACAAGACAGTTACCTAAAAGTTTAATATCACAGGATAATCAAATACTGCTAGACAAATATGAAGTAGAAGACTTAGAACATCTTAAAGTTGATGTGTTAGCTAACAGAGGACTGTCACAACTATTAGAGATTGATGAAATAACACAACTAAGACACTATCCTGAAACAGATGAAGCTACTAGCGAACTGTTGTGTAGAGGAGATGTGCTAGGTGTTACACAAGGTGAGTCGCCAGCCATGCGAAGATTGTTTAGAGCACTGCAACCAAAGTCAGTAAATGATTGTGTGTTTGCTACTGCTATGATACGTCCTGTAGCAATGTCGGGTAGACAGAAAGCGGCCATGTTTCAAAACTGGAGTCAAGAAGCTGTACAAGATGCCATTGTGTTTGAAGATGATGCCATTGATATTATTTCAAACATTATAGGTGTTGACATGTACGAAGCAGATATGTATCGAAGAGCATTTGCTAAAAAGAACGATGAAAAGATTTTAGAATTTATAGAACGTATGGGCGGACATCCAAATAAGAATGAAGCAATGCAGGCTTTACAGAGTTTATCAGGATTTGGTTTATGTAGAGCTCACGCAGTTAACTTAGGCAGATTGATTTGGGCGTTAGCATATCAAAAAGCACATAACACAAAAGAGTTTTGGCAAGCAAATATTAAACATTGTCAAGGCTCATATCGTTCTTGGGTATATCAATGTGAAGCACATAGACTAAACATTCCAACCAAAAGTGGTTGGTGGTGGCATGGCTTTCCAAAACGGTTGGGTGTAAGACAACAATGGATGGATCGTGTTGAGTTTGCAGGAGTTATTGCTAACGGTAGATGTTATAGAGGTAATAAAGGTAGATGGATTACTTTCTTAACATTAGGCACAGACTACGGAGAATACATTGATGTAGTTGTACAAAAACCCTTTTCATATAGAGATGGAGATATTGTACATGGTTCAGGAAGAGTGAAACACTCTAACAACTCAGACTATATAGATAGTAATGATGTTAAAAGTTATACGTTTGCGGAGTGGCGATGAAAATTAAATTTATATGTGGTGACAGGCACGTTGCTAAACACTTTCCACCTAAGCCTTCTTCAAAAGAAAGACCAGATTGGTATAATAAGATGCCAGGATGGTTAGGAGACCCTCAGTCTAGTCCACCTACACTTAAAAAATGTATGCCTGTATATGATCATATGACATCAGGATATACTGTATACAATCCTGTTGAACAGGAAATTACATGTGGTGGTAGAATGGACAATGATGAGATTGTAGCATTTCAAAGAAGATTTCCACAAGCATGGACTAATCAAGATCCTCAAGAAGGACACATGCATGAACAATGTCCTATACATGTCAATCAAGAAGAAAAAAGAGACTGGATAACTTTTAGTGTTCCGTGGCGTATAGAAACTCCGCCAGGATATTCTTGTTTAATACAACCTCCTTACTTTCATTTTGAAAAGCGATTTACACTATGGCCAGGAATAGTTGATACAGATACAATTGATGTACCTTGGTCTAATTGGCCAGGTCACATGAACATTGCAAAAGGTGAAACAGTTATAATACAACCAGGAACTCCTTTGATGCAAGTGTTTCCTTTTAAAAGAGAAGATTGGGAAATGGAAGTAGAAGTTGATGAAGGCGGTGTTGCACGTGACACTTCATTAAAGTTTTTTCTTACAAATGCATACGCAAGGATATTCCATAGAAAGAAAAAATACAAATGATAATATCAACAAGCCAACAACCTGTGTTTAAAGAAATAAAAGAAAACAAAGAATGCATTCTTGACGTATTAGATCAAACCAAAGACAGTGATTGGGTACTTACTCCAGAAGGTAGTTTAAGTGGTTATTGTAAAAACCAAATACATGAAAAGAATAGTAGTGAATATGGTCCTGCGTTACAAGAGGTAGAAAATTATTTAATTAAGAACAAAAGAAATATGTTATTAGCAACAGGACATGTAGAGTCAAACGGACTACCTTATAATCAAATAAGGGTTTACAAAGAAGGACAGTTCCAAGGAGCATACGCAAAACAACTATTAACAAATGATTTAGATGCCGCAGGTGAACTATTTTATTATGTTGCAGGAAACGAACCACACTATTATTACCTAGACAGCGATCAAAAGGTAATTGCATCTAGTTTAATCTGTAATGATATATGGGCATTTCCTAGAATGAGCCCTAAAGGTAATCCATACTTTTATAGAGATTTTAGAAAATACAACGTAAAGGTTGTCTTTTGTTCTGTAAACTGTAACATTGATTATCTAGATCCTTTGGTATACGATTGGCATGAAACACATCTAAGATTGTTTAGTAGAGAGTTTGAAATGTATACAGTAGTTAGTGGAGCGGCTACAGATATGCGAGGTGAACCTGTAAACCATATTCAATGCCCAAGTGGCATCATAGGACCAGACGGTGAATGGATTACAAAGTGCAAAGACACTGGTATGGATATAGCAACTGCTGATTTAAAATTATGAAAACACTTTGGATATACGGAGACAGCTTTGGTGTTGATTGGAAGGTTGATTGGGGTTGGCAACGACAACTAACACAAAAATTAAATGTAGACAAGGTTGTAAATCAAGCATGTAGTGGTAGTGCTAACGAATGGGGAGCAAAACTTTTCAAGAGTGATCAGCAGAAGAAAGGTGACATTGTAATTTTCTTTCTGACTCAAACTGCTAGGCAATGGTTTTGGGAAGACCGACCATACCTATCTAACCTAACAAGCATTATGAATACTAAAGATGCAAGTGAACTAAAACAAAAAGAACAAGACAAATATGATGCGGCTATGAGCTATTGGTTACATCTACAGAGAGATGATATTGATCAATTGAGATTTGAACACATGCTTGACAGTATACGTGTGCAGATGATAGAACGTGAATTACATTTACAAGTTATTCCTAGTTTCAATCTAAATATCAATTGGACTGATTTGGTTCCTTGTCACGGATCAATGACCTTTTCAGTAGGAGATGCAGAGTTTACTGCTGATTCTGAAATGGAAAAATGGTACAATGAAAGTATAGACACAAGAGCTAATCACATGACCTTGGCTAACCATTTAGTGTTTGCTGACAAGCTATACAGACGTTTTACTAACAACGAACCTATTAATTTGGAAACTGAATTTGAAACAGGTTTCCTAAAAAACACAGACAAGATTAAACATCCAGGACTATGTCCTGAACTAATTGAATTGGCAAAACAACCTGGTAATAAAATATCATTTCCGATTGACTAAACCTAAGGTTTAGTATAAAATACTATACACATGAAATCCAACATATTTTATTTTATTCTGTTTGTTTGCAGTATAGCGGCCAGCAGGATAATTCCACACCCTCCAAACTTTACTCCAATACTTGCTATAGCAGTAATGGCTCCTTTACTGACAGGCAATGTCATGTTAGGAATAGTTTTATCATTAAGTTCTATGATACTATCAGATTTATATTGGGGATATCACAACACAATTGGATGGGTTTATTTTTCCATAGCATTAAGTAGTTTGCTAACAAGGTATATTAACAATGCATACTTGGCTGGTATAGGTGCCAGTATACTATTCTTTGTTGTAACAAACTTTGCAGTTTGGCTATCAGGATATTATGGATTTACTATGGAAGGATTATTAGCTTGTTACATAGCGGCTATACCTTTCTTCCAAAACACAATAGCAGGCACATTAATTTACATTATGATTATAAAGAGTATTGTGTCTGTACAAAGGAGGATATATGCGTAAATTATTTTTTGCGTTTCTTTTACTTGCTACCACACTAGGTACAATGTATACAACCACAGCAATGGCGGCGATGGAGATAACGATTTATCTTACTCGTAGTAATACGGATCAAGCTACTGCTACAACTACATACGATACAGTTAGTTCTTACACAATGAGAGCTACGAACGTGCAGGACTTTGTAAGTTCAGTTAACAATATAACCGGACTGTCATTAGTCCAGAGCGGACCAACAGGACAAAACGTAAGCCTGTTTATGCGTGGTGGTGATAGCAATCACACATTAGTTACTATGAATGGCATACCTATCAAGGATGCTTCTACAACCAACGGCCTACATGACTTCGGAAACAACTTCATGGCATCAATATCAGCCATTGAGATAATAAAGAATCCCAGTGGGGCTCTTGTAGGACCAAACTCAATAGGTGGAGTAGTTAACTTTATTACAGGTGACTTTTACGAAAACAATATAACGTTCAAAGCTGGCTCTAACAATACTAGAGGAGTGTCAGTACAACTAACTGAAACAAAAAACAACACGTCATACAACATAGCAGTTGACGGATTAACATCAGACGGAATAAGCATAAAGGACGGTAATGAAAAAGATGGGTACATTGCTAGAGACTTTATGGTAAGCACTAGAACAATAATAGACGGAGGTTACTTCAAAACAAACTTCATAGCAAAAAACAATGATGTTGATCTTGATGGTACATCAGATGATGCTGATTACACAGCCGAAAATCTAAACCATATCTATCAGTTCATACTGAAAAAAGATAACAAGTGGGGACATACTGATCTCGCAATAGGACACACTACCTATGATAGAACCTACACCAATGGTAATGAAGTTGATACTTACGATAGTGCAACAACAAACTACATACTCAGTCAAACTATAGAAAAGGACAAAATTGATTTTGTGCCTGGCATTGAGTATGAACATTCAGAAGCCAAGTTCAACAACACAGGATCTTACACAAGTTCAGTTGATGCATATCATTATAACACTGCATACTTTCTAAATTCAAATTGGAAAGCCACAGACAAAACAATGATAAGCTCAGGTATCAGACTAGACACATTAGAAGACTATGATGATTATTATACACACAAGTTGGGTGCATACTATCTGCTTACTGATGACATCAAGCTGAGAACCAATTGGTCCAACTCCGTTAGAACTCCTACACTGTATGAAAAGTATGGTGCAGACAGTTATGGATACTCAGGTAATTCTGCACTGAATGTTGAAAAGGGAGAAACACTGGACGTTGGAATATCAGTTGGCAAGTTTGATCTTGTTTACTACACAACAGACATAACAGATGCTATCACATATGGTAACTCAACCTATAGCAATGTCACTGGTACCAGCAATAGAGATGGAATAGAATCTACGTTCAACTATGATATAAATTCCAATTGGAATCACAACATAGGAGCTCACTGGAGCCAAGCAGAAGATTCAAACGGTACTGAATTACTGCGTAGACCAAAGTGGACAGCTAACCAGAGCCTTACAAGAAACAAGGACAAGTTTACCACAACTGTGTCACACAGATACACAGGCGAGCATGTTGATTTGGACAGTTCAACCTATGCTAGAAAAGAAATGAACGACCTACATCTGTTTGACTTTCATCACTCAATAGCAATGAACGAGAACACCAATATCACTGCTAGTATCATGAACATAACTGATGAAGACTACGAAAGACCAGATGGTTATAACCAAAATGGTAGAACGTGGTTTCTCAGCTATAACATGAAATTTTAAATATCAAGGCTTAATTTTACCCATGGCGACAGACGTCTGTCGCCTAGGGTTTTACCCCCTAAATGGCTCTTAATCTGTGGTTTTGTGCATTCTTGGTATGTTTGTACACTCTAGGTTAAACACCTAGTTTTTAAGGCGTCTATGTGCGTTTTAGAGCTATTTTTTTCTTATTGATACCAGAGATTATAATGATCATCGAACTGTTCATCTGGCAGTTCCAAGCATACGCCGTCAAACAGTCTTGTAGTTGGTTCCGGGTCTATTGCTTCCAAACTGTCCTGCATGGCCCAGAAACAACTCTCTTCTGACTCATACACTCCTTCAACTGCTGACATGACAAAGCCGTTCATCCAGCCTACCAGTATCAGTACGTATACAGTGTTCATAGTTTCTCCTACTCAGCAGTTTCTGGCACACAGGTGTATGCCTTTCCAGGGTCTGCTGTCTCCTGGCTCCACACTGCGTTTTGCCAACACTCGTGTGCATCATAGTAATGGTCTATTGCTTCACCTGTTACAGTTCCATCACCTAGGAACCATACCACTACCAGTATATAGCCCAACTGCATTATTCTTCCAATTCTTTAAACAGTCGCATGGCATATTCAAAGCAGACATTTGCTTCGGGGGCCATGTCATCATGTAGCTGTGCTCTAACGTCTGCTATCAGCTGTTTGGCATCATCAAAGTCATACATCTTGCCTGATCCTGGTGCCTTGCGTTTGATCATCTGACCACCATGCAGTTCACCAAAGTGTCTTACGTATAGGTGTGCCAGTATGCCATCATCGTCCAGTGACTCCACATAGCTGGTGTACTCATGTACCACGGGACACAGTTCGGTTGAGCCTCTGTCATAGCCATGCTGTTGTTCCAATTCCTTTAGGTCTTCCACCATGCCTGGTACTCTGCATATACCTTCTATGCCTTTGAGTAGTCCTCTTTCACGTGCTTGGTCTTCCAATGCTCCATACTGTATGCATTGGTTGTATATGAATCTGTGATACTCCTCTGGTTCCATTCCCTTGAGCAGTTTACGAGCATGTCCCATGCGTTCTGCTTTCTTATGGTTTTCCCAGGTTAGTTCTTTTAGTTTGCTCATTGTGTTCTCCTAGTGCGTGTTGCCGTGCATTAGATCCTTGCCCGGACACATTGTTGCGAATACCACAAACAGAGCATCGTTCTTCTGTTCAGGATCAATCCGCTGTTGATCTATCCAAAGGTCCTGCAGTTTGAACGCATCACGTTCCAGTGCGGCCTTGCATTCAGCACGTTCATACTCACCATCATAGTACTGTACGAAGTGTACCAATTCATGCAGTAGCACCACTTCGGTGAAATGATCCTTGACCATGTGTTCAGTTGGTTGATCAACTATCACTATCAAGTTGGCATCATGATCATAGTAGCCTGCTATGTTGCAGTTCTCGTGTGGCTCACTGTTAGGATATGTTGCTGTGCATATCTCAAGCCGTGTGTGTATTTCAACACGTGGATATGCATCTCCATGATACTGATAACGACTGTTGTCCACTATCCACTCTACCATCTGTTCAACGGGTGTTACACCCTCAAAGAATATGCTCTGTCCTAGATAGGCAAAAGCATTCACGGGCAGTGTGAACAGCCACAGTACGAAGCTAAGTTTGATCAATCTCTGCATGTGTGTATTTAAACTCGGGGCGAAGCCTCCAGCGGTAAAAACGGCCGCGAAGCGGTTAAGCCAGATTTAGATGAACGCGAAGCGTTAGCGATCAGCGTAGATTCGGTAGCGGAGATTTGGCCAGGATCGTACCCCGTAGACTTCGTCCAGTGTAAATATCGTAGCGAGGAGATGTTCTATGGATGCAAAACAACTAGCACAGTACGAAGACAGAGAGCTTGAGTATCATGACTATGTACGCATCATCAATGCTAAGAGTGGGCATTGGGAAAAGCGTGACAGCAAAGCTATGAAACAGTTACAGCCATACTTTGACAAACAGTACTTGCAAACGGATCGTTCGGGTGCTATTTGGCTTACGGAAAAGGGAGTACGCATGTTACAAGCAGTGGGTTGTGATCCTATTGATCCAAGAGACTTTATACAGAACTACCCGCACATGATGGATCTAATGAAATGATAAGTAATACTATGTTAGACAGATACACTGGTGAACGAGAGTTTTACAATAGAATGGGTTGGGCTAGTTGTCCTAAGTGTGAAAAGATATGTTACAACTGGGAAGAACTAAAGAAGCACATAGATTGTTGTGTGTACAAGGAACGTGAACAGGGCATTAACCTAGTGAACAGAAAATTTACATGGAAGATTAAATGATTGCATTTGCTATAGGATATCTAATAATGTTCTTTAACGAAGGTTTCGTTATACTTAGACATGTGTCACCTTGGTTTGCTGGTAAACGCAAACAGCTACATAAGAGATTTGGAAGAGAACGCATCAAGCGTATACACGGTTTTACAGATTGGAGTTGGATAGGATTCATAGCATTGGGTTACTATCTAGACTTTGACAACTGGAAACTGTACACTGTGCTACTAGCAGTGTATTGGGGAACTGTTGTTATGGGAATATACTTGCCTATGCTGTATAGGAAACTGCGTAATAGACCAACTGGCTACGTGGACTAACTGCGTGGCGGATCAAACCATCCTATCAATATAAGACCTATCACTATCATAAGCAGTATTCCTGCTGTGGTCTGTGCATCAATGTTTTCCACTTAGTCGTTTCCTAATGTATGCCACTACAGCTATGAGTAAAGCTATGAGCGGTCCTATTCCTATCTGCATGTAGTACTTACCCGAAATGGGTCCTGTGTCCAAAAAAATTAGATTACAAAAAATTATAGAGAAGTACTTATAGAAGTGAGGTGGTGATTTGACACCTACTAGCCGCTAAAAAGCTCACTCAGATTTTTGCATTACTACGCCCCGACCCCGAGAAATTATTTTTTTTATTACTGCCTCGAGGTCATAAAAAAAGGCCCCGTCGGACCTTTTTAAATTTCTTGTTTTACTTTCTGTTTAGGTTGTGTACTTCTCGCCTGTGAATATGTTTACCATGTCCACGCCCGGACCCATAGCCGCCCTAGCTTCGTAACGCTCCTCAGCTATCTGCTCTGCTGTTCTGTTACGCTGTGCCTCTGCATACTCAGCCAGCGTTCGCTGTGTGTAACGCTCCCTAGCTATACGAGTTGCCTCTACACAGATGCTACTCACCACACCGTAGTCGTGTAGCTCTTGCATTGCATCGCTCATCAAAGGACGGAACTCTCCATCACTCATAATCCAACCAGCGGCTCCGTCTACGAACTTGACCTCACCAGCCTTGTACTTGTCTATCATGTATGTCATTGTGCCCTCTTGCTTTGTTAACATAATACTATTATATGATCGTTCTGCGGTATTGTCAACCTATAAGAGAACCCGGGCAGGACGAGGGCACATCCAAACCCGGGTTCGGGTGAAGCAGAGCGTGAGGGCTAGTGACACTCTGCTTTCGGCCGTGTGCGGAGTTAACCTCGACGCATCACGGTGTTCTCGGCCATCGCTTCCCACTTGTCGGGGAATGCCTTGGCTAAGTCTGCTACCTTGAGCACTGTCCTAAGACTCAGCTCACGTAATCTCTTCTTGTTAATATCAACGAAGTCCACTATGTCGTCAACAGTACCCTCTGGCAGAGCATACTCATTAAGCATGCCATCGCCTGTGATCTGCTTGATTCTCAGCATCTTCTCTCGCTCAGTATCAATTGTAAGATCAATGTAGTGACAACGTGATTCCAATGCTTCTAGGTGATCACGTAGCTTCTTTGACTTAACGTTATCGAACTTGATGTTGGTAATGAATATCGCACTACCCTTGAACTCGAATGAATCCGGCACACCTTCGTTACGTAACTTGAACGAGTCAGTGTTCCAATGGATCCGTCTGCTCTTCTTAGAGTCCAAAGCGGCCTTCAATATGTTCAACGAAAGGTCATCTAACAGTACTGAGTCACAGTCATCAAACACCAACACATTGTCCTTGTCGGAGAAGTTGTACAGTTTACAGTAGAGTCCAATGGCACTCATCGCACCCTTGACAACTTCGTATCTGGGAGCTCTCTCACCCAGTGTAGCTATCAGGTCATGTTTACCAAGCACCTTCTCTACTCCGAAACTCTTACCAACACCTGGAGGACCTGATACGATCATTGCACGTACATCACCCTTCTTGGATGCCTTGGTCATGTCTTCCAACATGTCGAATCTCTCACGTAGCCTTTCGATGGTCTCCTCATCGGTCTCTTCTCTCTGGGTGACCTTGGTCTTGCTGTCAACCTTCTCAAAGCTGTCTTCGTCCGGCACCATGATCTTGATGTTACGATCTGGGAAACCATTCACGTCCTTGGCATCCACTGTGATGAACGAGCCCTTCGTTCCCCACTTGAAGCCTTCGACCAATGGAAACACCATACCAGCAAGGTCGACATCCTTGCCTCTGATCTTGTACGTGCCGTTTAGTATTTTTATCTTTTGCATATTGCCCTCATTTGTTTAATTAATTTATACTTACAGTATACACTCACATGCATATCCCTGTCAACCCCTAAGATGGCTTACGCCACCTCCTCTTCTTTTATTCCCCTCTTGGAGAAGTCTTTCGGTGCATAAGGCGACACTCGGATCACCCTGCTGAGGTAATAGTCCCTACAGCTCTGCACATCACCTGCATCATCAGGCAAGTCTTTTGCCCACTCAGTCACCGTCTGGATGTGACATGGATACTCCTTAAAGCCCACGCCGTTCTCCATGCATAGGGCGGCTACGAATGCCATTGCATCCTGCTCCCTGTCTAGGTCCTCAACTAGGTACTCAGACCCAACCTTGAACTTCCAGTAATGGTTGCCGGAAGCGAACTTGCCGTCTTCTGAGTGTGCGCCGTAGTTCTCTAAAACCTGTGTTGAAACTATAAACATGATTGCCCTCTTTCTGTTAATTTCTAATTATATAAACAGTATAGCACCGAAGTGCTACACTGTCAACCCCTAAATGTTAGTCTGCTCTGCTATCCATGTAAGCTCTGAAGCCGTACTTGTTAAAGACTGCCGCACATGCCTGGGCACCTGCCTCCTTAACATCCATGCTCTGTCCTCCCCATTCACCTGGGTTCCATATGCTGAATGCTCCGGAGTAGTCCTTCTGGATACCTGCCGCCTTCAATGCTCGGCCCATCTTAGTGCTGGCCTTCACTCCATATATCTTAGTGGAAGCGAAACCGCAGTACATAGGCTCACCGTATTCATTGCCACCAGTCTTGGCCTTCCAATCGTCCACATAAGCCTGGCTGGCATTCTTTGCCGCCTGTCTAGCTTCTGAAACAATGTCCTGGATTTGGTCTAAAGTAAAGTTTTGCATTTTGCCCTCTTTCTGTTTGTTTAACTTATAATATGATTATATGATCTAAACATGGGTTTGTCAACCCCTAATGGAAAGATAGTGGGCGAACCTAGCCGCCCACTATACCTATTGGTTATTGAGTTTCAAGCTCTACTTGAATTTCTGGAGTTTCGTTGGCTTCGACCTTTTCGGTGATCTCCTTAGAGATACCCTTATGGTTCCTTACCACGAACTCAGAGATCGCATCCTGTTGCTCTTCTGATTGGAACTTCGGATGATCGATCAACATCTTGCAGATGTCGGCCTTGCTCATCTTCTCACCAAGTTCGATCAACTCAATGTCTGAGTGTCCGTTCTTGTGTAGGATCTTGATCCTTGATACCAAATCGTTAGCGAATCTAACCTTGACTGTTCCTGACGGAAGTCTGGTTGTACCTGCGATTTCAAAAGTTTTAGTTGTTGCCATAGTTTGGAGCCCTCCTTCGGCTGTTTTATTGTTTATCATATATTGATTATAGCATCTGGATTGGATAGTGTCAACCACTATCTTATCCAAAATATTCCTTACCTTTCCCAGTTCGTTAATAAAATCATAGCGCCAAATACCATCATTGTCGCTCCTATGCCTGCCACCATAAGCATCTCGCCTAGTGTGTTAGCCTGTTCCATGCACTTGCCGTCGCAGTCATTAGCACTACCTGCCATAGCCATCAAGCCACCTGCTACTAAAAATCCTGCTATCGTGTTTATAATTGTTTTCATTTTGCCCTCAATTTGTTATTATGTTTATAATATAGCACGGAATTGGATCCGTGTCAACCCCTAATTT
>MDSV01210570.1_pt1 | contig 13929 bp, 5 predicted proteins | sample 810851 | NCBI WGS metagenome assembly MDSV01 (sample SAMN05326640, study PRJNA326480) | marine metagenome | isolation source: seawater | place: Atlantic Ocean: North East | collected 2012 | reverse complement strand
GCGCGGCGGGCCCGCCTCTCGGCGGCTTGTACTTGACCGAGAAGATCTCCGCGCCCGCGCTCAGCATGTCCAGCAGCACGTCGTCGGTGGTTCTGAGTTCGTCGCACAAGCCGCGCTTGAGGGCGTCGGCGCCGAACCACGTCTCGCCCGTGGCGACGACGTCGATGTCCAGACTGGGCCTCTGCGACGCGACGAAACCCTTGAACAGCACGAGCACGTCCTCGATGTCGGCTTTGGACTTCTCGACGTCCTTGGGGTCGATCTTCTTGGTGGGCGTGAGCGTGCGCTTGAACTTGCCGGCGGTGACGGTCTGGAACTCGATGCCCTCCTTCTTGAGGCGCTCGTACAGGTTGGGGATCTCGGAGATGACGCCTATGGAGCCGAGCACGGCGAACGGCGACGCCACCAGCCGGTCCGCGCAGCACGCCATCATGTACCCGCCAGACGCCGCCACCTGCTCGACGCACACGGTCAGCTTGATGTCCGCGTCCCGCAGGCGCGTCAGCTGCGCGGCGGCGAGCCCGTAGCCGGTCACCGTGCCGCCGCCCGTGTTCAGCACGAGCACCACCTCGTCGCCGCGGCGCTTCTTCGCCTGGCGGAGCACGGCGGTCACCTCCTCGCGCAGGCCTGCAGCCTGGCTCGCCTGCACGTCCCCGAAGAAGTTCAGCACGAACACGTGCTTTCGATCGCGGCGCGCCATGCGCTCCGCGGGCAGCGCCAGGGAGTCGCGGTCGCCCTCCCAGCCCGGGCTCGCGCGCGGGTCCGCCAGGAGCTTCGAGAGGCGCCCGCGCTTGTGCGCGGGGAGCGCGGCGGCCACGGCAGCGACGTACTTCGCCTCCGCGTCCGCGCGCTTCGCCGCGAGCTTCGCCAGCGCCGCCGAGGGAGAGGACCCGGGGAAGACGAACCCACCATCGCCCGAGGGCTCGGATTCGGACGACGCGTCGGTGCCCGACGGCGAACCCGCGGCGTCGCCCGCGTCGCCGCCGGCGCGCTCGCGCGCGGCGGCGCGCTCCTCCAGGTCCTCGGCCTCGTCCAGGTCGAGGAACGGGAACGCCTCCTCCAGGGCGGCGTCCGCCTCGGCGTCCGCGTCGTTTCCGGCGTCGGATCCAGATCCCTTCTTGCCCGCCTTGGCGACCGCCTGCGCGCGCATGCGCCGCGTGGCGGCGGCCATCTTGCGGCGCAGCGCGGCGTCCTCGCGCGCCCACTTCTCGGCGGCTCGAGTCACCGCCTCGCGTTCGCCGGCGGGGAGCTTCCCGAGCGTCGCCGCGTACTTGTCGTCGAAGGCGCGCCTCGCCTTGGCGCGCTCCGCGGATTCGGGCGAGACCGTCGCGCCCTCAAACGCGTACGCGTACGAGTCGAGCTTATCGTTCAGGCGCTTGACCGCGAACGGCGAGGGCGCGGCGGCGGCGCTGCCGCCGAGGAACGCGAGCGGGCCGCCGCCGCGCTTCGCCTCGCCGCCGGCGTCCTTGCCCTTGCGCGACGACGCGAAGACGAAGAACGCGGCGGCGGCCACCACCACCGCGGGGACGCCCCAGCTGATGAGCGTCTTGAGCGTGTACATGTACAGCTCCTTGGCCTCGGGCGTGGAGAAGAACCCGGCGACGCCCCCCGCCGCCGACTTGGCCCACGCCGCGGGCGCGAACTCGGCGGCCAGCGCGGGGTCGGCGGCGAGCAACGTGACGAGCGCGGCGACGCCGGCGACGCGCGACGCGGCGGGGGAGACGGAGCCGGGGTCACGCGCGCTTCGCGCGGACGCGGAGACGCGCGAGGCGGTCTCGGGGACGGGAGACGGTTCCCGCGCCGCGCGGGGCGCGGACGCGCGCGTCGTCGCGCGTCCCATCGCGGTGACGCGCACCGCGAGTCGCATCGGCGCGCCGGCCGAACGCCGGGGCCCGGGGCGGCGCGCGACCGCGCCCGAGAGTCGCGGGGCGGGGCGCGCCAGCGTCAAAGAAGACATAGCCATGGTCGCCATCGAAGCCGAGCGGCGGGCGTTGCGGGTGCGCGAGTGTGCGCGCCGGGTGTGGTGGCCGCCGCGCGACGGTTCGCGAAAACTCGTTCGCGAGGAGGCCACGTGTTTCGCGCGCGAGGCGTGCCACTTGTGCAGCTTGATGAGCGCCGGCGCGACAGGCGCGCCGGTTCCGAGTGGCGAATCGCGAAAAAAACGCTCTGCTTCGACGCGTGAAACGGAGACGAGAGCGATGGGTGACCCGATCGACTGACAATCCGAACGACCGCTATCGACGCACGCCCTCTTCCCCGAGGCGTGCCTTTAATCGGAGGAACGCCTCCAGCCCCCCGAACGCCTCCACCGCCGTGTCGGCGCGGAGTATCTCCCCGTCCGGACTCACGTACGCGCGGGAACCGGAGGCGTAGCGCGAAACCCCCGCGCCGAGAGACGACGTCTCCGTTCCGCCGAGCTCGGCGGAAAGGGGACTCTCATCGAGACTCTCGAGACTCCCGTCGCTCGATCCCTCCGACGCTTGTGTGCCGTGTCCCATCGCCGCCGCCGCCGCCGCCGCCGCCTGCGTGCGCGTCATGCCCAGCTGGCACCGCTCCGTGAACAACGCCGAGACAGCCTTCTGGTGCTCGACGGAGGTGGCGTCAGACGACGATCTGGTCTGGTGCATCACCTGCGGCGTGACGACGAGCTGGTTGCCCAACCGCTGCAGCACGCCGTTGTCGATGACCCCTCCCCCGCGCAGCCCGTCCGCGTACTCGCGGAACGCTCTCTTATGCAGCAGGTACGCGTCGGACGCGCGCAGGTCGCACCCCGCGTTCGGCAGCCAGCACAGCATCTCACCCACCGCCTGGCAGGCGCACGCCTCCGGAGCGCACGCCTCGATCTCCGGCTCGTACTCGAACTTGAGCGGCCGGTACCCGAGCCTGAGGATGTTCCACTCCTGCTCGTCCAGCGCCTGGTTGAGCTGTGCCCAGTTTCCGCTCGCCCAGCCGTACTCGGGGTCCGCCCGCGAGTCCTGCTCCAGCACGAGGATCACGTCCGCGTCCGTGGTCATCGCGTGCGTCACCGCTTGCAGGTGCGACTGCGACGTCTTGACCCAGTGGTCGTACCCTTGGATCGCGTTGCACTCGTCCAGCGCATACCCGTTCAGGAGCATTACCTTGTCCCCGAATTCCTCGGGGACGGGCGCGTCGCATTCGTCCGTGCAGATGATGTAGATGCGGTCCGCGTACTTGGACAAGCCCAGGGACAACACGGTGTGCTTGTCGCTGGGGCCGCGCACCGTCGGTGCGAGCATGCCGGCGGGGCAATCCAGGTTGATATCCCCGAGGGGTGCCAGCGCGCGGACGTCCGCGCCGAGCGCGAGCGAGACCGCGCACACGCCGGCGACTGCGAAGCACGCGGTCTACGGGGAAGAGGGCGGGAGGCAGGTACATGTCAGTCGTGGGTCGTCCGGGTTCTTCTCGGGAGAAGAGCGGGCGTCGACCGGATCCGATGGTCTGCGACAGGATCGACCGAGGGGGCGTGCGCGCGCGCGTACCAGCACCGAACCGGCGACCGAGCCGGGTGTTCTCGCGCGCGCATCTGGATCGGCCGGCCGCATAAGAGGTAACGCCTCCGCGCCGCGGTGGGCATGGTGCCCCATCACGTGCGGTTCGTCTGTCCCGATGAAGGAGAGACGAGCACACCTCACTTCAGCCGAGGTGTTACACTCGAAAGCTTGGGAGACGACAGGTGACATGCGAAATCACGCTGTCAACCGACCGCCGCGGGCGTGCTGACATTTTGCAACAACCGAAAAATCTGACAAGAAGTTTGACAACCACACGACGAGTCACACATCCGTCGGGACGATGCGCGCGGGGGCGGCGACCACCTCCGGGCGCTCACCCGCGCCCGCGACTCGCGCGCGGGCCTGCTCCGGATGTCGCGCATCCTCCGGCCGATCGCACCTTGGAGGCGCGCGGGGCGCGGTGACGGGTCGCTCGAGGAGCGCGGATCGGCTGTCCCGGTCCCCGAAGAGTTCGTCCGAACGATCGTCCGACGCGGGAGGCGCGCGGTCGCGTTCGGAGACGGTCGCGCGCGCGTTGTCCACCGAGACGAACGGTCCGAGCGGGAGCTTGGCGAACGCGCGCGACCCGGCGATCGCGCCGCTCCGGTACGAGATCGTGCAGGGCGCGCTCGTGCGGTGGAGCGCGGAGCAGCCGGAGGGGCCGCACCCCCCCACGGCGGTGCTCATCCACGGGATCCTCGGGTCGCGTCGCAACCTGCTATCGTTCGCCAAGCGCCTGGCGCAGGCGTTCCCGAGCTGGCAGTTCGTACTCGTGGACCTGCGGTGTCACGGGCAGACCGCAAGCATGCCGTCCCCGCCCGGGGGCGAGCACTCGGTCACGAGCGCGGCGCGCGACGTGCTGGGGACGCTCAACGCGCTCAAGATTTATCCCCACGCGCTCATCGGGCACTCGTTCGGAGGCAAGGTGGCGATGTCCATGGTGCACCAGTTCGGGAAGCGGCTCCCGCGGCCGGTCCAGGTGTGGGTGCTGGACACCGTCCCCGGGGACGTGTGGTGCGAGGCTGGGGACCATCCCCGGGACACCATCGAGCACTGCCGCACGATCGCCATGCCCGTCCCCACGCGCAAGTTCCTGGTGGACTCGCTCGTGGGCGCCGGGTTCACGCTGGAGGGCGCGCAGTGGATGACCACCAACCTCACGCCGTGCGCGCGGGATGCTTTCCCGGACGCGCCGGACGGCGCGCTCACGTGGACGTTCGACCTCGCGGGGATCGTGGAGATGTACAAGTCCTACGAGGCCACGGACCTGTGGCCCATGCTGGAGACGCCGCCCGCCGGCCTCGAGGTGGACTTCGTGCGCGCCGAGCGCAGCGCCTTCGTCTGGGCCGACGGCGATGTCGCGCGCATGACCGACGCGGGCGCGCGCGTGCACTTCCTGCGGGACGCCTCGCACTGGGTGCACATAGACAACCCGGAGGGGCTGCTGGAGATCCTCGCGCCCTCCTTCGGCGCCATGGACAGGACGCAGCAACCCGCGCGGAAGTACGCGTGACGACGCGCGCGTAGGCCACACCTTTTATGAAAATATGGTTCATTTAGAAAAAATGTCACTCCGCCGCGCCGTCGCGCGCTGAAGCCCCTCGCACCGAACGCTTCGTCACTGTCCGAGCGTGAAGACCCGGAACCCGTTCGGAGGGAGCTCGACGACGAGCTCGCCGCCGGAGACGCGGTGCTCCTGGTTGCCGGCGAGGGGCTCGACGAACGTCGCGCCGTCCCCGGCGCCGCACTTCTGTGCCACGGGCAGGTTCACGCGCGCGGGCTGCGACTCGTTGTTCATCGCCACCACCGCGATCGCGTCGCCGCTCTTGCGCGCGAACGAGAGCTGCCCGTTGCTGTGCGCGAGCGGAATTTGCTGCGAGTCCCCGTCGCGCAGCGCGCTGTGTCCCCTCCTGAGCCACATCAGCTCCGCCGTGGTCTTCACCGCCTCGCCAGCCTCCGGCCGCTGCAGCGCCTGCGCCAGGTTGAGCGGGCGGCGCATGGCGAGGTCGCCGTCCGGCCCCCCGGGCGCGCCCTGCTCCGCCACCTCGTCGCCGTAGTACACGCAGGGCACGCCCCTGGCGAGCAATAGCGACGCGGCCGCGAGCTTGTAGTGCTCGCGCGCGTTGGTCAGGCGCGAGTGCACGCGGCACTGGTCGTGGTTGCCCAGGAAGTTGAGCATCGTCAGATTACCGTACATGTCCTCGTCGCGCTGGAACGAGTGCTGCAGCTCCCAGTAGTTGTGGTCGTTCAAAGACGACCACAGCGCCTTGGAGAGCTGGTAGTTCGTGCCGGAGTCCAGCAGACCCGGGCCGACGTGCGTGTTGTAGTCGCCGTGCATGAGCTCGCCGAGCAGCGCGCAGTCGGGCTTGGCGTCGTTGCACGCCGCCGCGAATTCGCGCCAAAAGTCCGGCGCCACCTCGTGCGCGACGTCCAGGCGCCACCCGTCGATGTCGGCGCCCTCCGGGGAGAGCCAGAACCGGCCACAGTCCTTCAGGTGCGCGCGCACCTCGGGGTTATCGTGGTTCAGCTCGGGAAGCCCCACGTGGCCCTCCCAGCCCTTCAAGTGCACGCCGCCGCCGTCCTCGCTGGCGTAGTACCAGTCCCAGTAGCGCGAGGCGCGGCCGTTGGCGAGCACGTCCCACGCCGCGAAGTGGTCGCGGCCGGTGTGATTGAAGACGCCGTCCAGGATGACTCGGATGCCGAGCGCGTGCGCGGCGTCCACGACACGGCGCAGCGTCGCGACGGAGCCCAGGCGCGGGTCCACCTCGAAGTAGTCCGCGGTGTCGTAGCCGTGGCCGAGGTCGCGCGAGGTTCGCATCAGCGGGCCCAGGTACAGCACGGTGGCTCCCAGGCGCGCCATGTGGTCCAGCCACCCGTCCTCCACCAGCATGTTCAGGCGCTCGCCGGGCGAGAAATGCTCGGGGGGGCCCTCGCAGCCGCAGAAACCTAGCGTCTGGATCGCGTACACGATGGAGTCCGTGAACCAGCGGGGGGGGCGGCCCTCCTGGTACCGCCCGGCGGCGGGATCGCGCGGCGCGACGCTTCCGGAGAAGGCGTTGTGCTGCTGATGCTGCCGGGGGGGCTCCTGGTACGCCGCGCGCTCGGGCTCCTGGTACGCCGCGCGCTCGGGCTCCTGGAACTGCTGCGTGGGCGCGGGCGCCCAGCCTGCGAACTCGTCGCGCCTGGGCGCGGCGGGCGTTGGCGCAGACCAGACGGGCGCGCGGTCGCGCACGGCGAGCGCGACGCTCGACTCGGGGTCCGCGAGCGCGGGGAGCGTCAGGAGGCGGTTGTCGCGCACCTCCCAAGTATCGCCTTCCACCCACTTGTACTCGATCTCTGACGCGTCCGCGATGGTGATGATGTCGCCGTTCTTGACGCCGCCGGCGGCGTTCCAGCCGCCCAGCGCGGGGTGGCCGCCCACCACGCGCGCCTCGGGGTGACCCTCCAGTTCGAACTTGAGATGCACCGCGGTGCAGGAGACCGCCGAACGGCGGCCGGTCACGCGCCGGTCGGCGACGCGCGATCGCGGCGCGCGGAGCGCCACGGCGCCCGCGGCGCCGCGGGCGAGGGACATGATCTCGGCGGTTAAGGAGACGCGGGGCGGCGGTGGGGTGCTGTGTACGGCTGCGGGGGTCTGGGCGCGCTCGGGGGCGCGGAGCGACGCGCGCGCGCGTGCCTCTTTGTTCAAACAACGCAAAAAGCACGACGGTTCGAGCGCGAGGATAACACACGCGATCCTGCGCGTGCCAACTCAGACGCCGGTCGGCGGCCGATTGCGGTTGCCGCGAATTTCTCCCGCGCCGCGCGAAACCATTTTTGCGCGAGTTCTGATTTTCTGTATCTTTCGAAAAGCGTTTCAAACTTTGTAGACTATGTAGTGCTCGGGTCGGCGAACCTCTCCTCGCACTCCACGCCCGTTCGCACCCTCCACCACGCAACCGATCGCATGAGCGTGGACGAAGTCGTTTTCGTGCGCGAGCGCGAGGCCGCCGCCGACGCCAACCCGGCGAAGAAGCCCAAGACCGCGCCCAAACCAAAGCTCGGTGGGTTCAAGCCCAAGGCGAAGGCGCTCAAGGACCAGCCGCACGTCGCGCTCGTGGCGCCGCACTACGGCCCGTCCGGGCAGAGCATGAAGAGGTCGTACGCGAGACTCAAGATTCTGGGTCTGTTCCCGGACAAAGCGCGCGCCGAACGCGCCGCCAAGACGTACATCGCGCTCCACGGCGGCGAGGTGGAAAGCTTCGGGACCGGCTACCCGAACTTAGAGGGGGACACCTACGACTCCTCGATGCAGGTCCTCGTGAAGCACGCCGGGGAGATGATGGGCTGAGGTGACCAGGGTCGAGGGACGCGCGAGACCGCGATCGTGTCGTGACGAGCGTGAATATTAGGACACCACGAAGTCACACGATGAACGTAGACGAGAGCCACGTAGTTACGAGCACGGCCTTTAAGACGTTCGTCGAAAGCGACGCGGGACCGATCGATCCTCCCCTCGCCGTCGCTCTCCGCCTCGCCGCGCGCGCGCCTAGTCCCCCGCGTCCAAGCGGTCCCCCCCCATCCACATCGCGGTCGTCGCCCCCGCCGCAGCCCTTGACTGAAGCGTCGCCGTGTGCGCGCCGGCGGTCCCGGGGAACGAAAACGCGGTACTCCCAGGTGACTGACCGAGGCGCGCGAACGAACTTTCCGACTTTTCCGACGTCGCGCGCGTACGCCGCGCCGCGAGTTCGGCGAAGTACGCGTCGAAACGCGCGAGCGTTTTTCGCACGTTTTCGCGGTACGTCACGTCTCGCGAGCGTGCGCCGAAGCGCTCGAGCTCGCGGCACAGCAGACCCCCGTCGCGAGAAGCGCTCCAATCCGCCTCTTCGTCGCCGCCGCGCGCGTCGCCGCCGGGTCCGGACGCGGAGGCGAGCGCGTCCCCGCTGAACGCGCGCCGCAAAAACGTCTTCGTGTCGCGCATCGTTGTCGGGAGCACGCCTCCTGCGCGTCTCGCTCCGCGTCGCAGGGCCCCAGCGCCGCGCCACCGCCTCGGGCGCAAGCGCAGCGCCCGCGCCACCCGCGCCCAAACCCGGCGGACGAACGCGGCCGCGCGCTCGGAGGGGTCGAAGCCTCCTGCGCGCGCGCCGCCGAAGAAGTCGTCCTCCGCGAAGGAAGAAGCTTCTTCCTCGCCCGCGCGAGGCTTCGCGCGCCTCAGCTCCGCCTTGGCGCCGACCACCAGCACGGGCACGGGCACGCCCCCGAATCCCCCCCGCAGGACATGCGGGCAGGCATCTTCTTCTTTATTCTCCGACGACGAGATGGACACGCGCCAGGGACACGCGTCCGGGCTCGGCGCGGCGAACGTCGCCGACGCCGCGACTTCCCGCGCCCACCGCCTGAGGCCCTCTTCCCTTTCCCGCGCGCGTCTGGACAACGACAGGTCGTGCACGAGAACGACGCCGTCCAGGTCGTGGTACAGCGCCCCGCGCTCGGGCTTGTGCTCCTCCCTGCCGCCGAGGTCCCACAGCTCCACGAAGCACGGTCTGTGCGCGTTCGCGTGCGGGTCGAAGACGTCGATGAGGCGCACGCGCGGGTTGACGCCGGACGTGCGCTCCACGCGCGCATCCGGGTCCCCCGCCAACACGCGCGTCAGCGTGGACTTGCCGCATCCCGTGTCCCCGACGATGGCCACGCGCACGTGGCGAACGCGCTCGGGGGCGAGCGAGGATGCCATCCTCCCGCTCAAGTCTCCGAACCCGCCGAGGACGCGCGACGCCACCTGAAGGCGCGCGTCTCGTCGCGGCGCTCGTTTTTGGAAACGACGAGATGAAAAAGAAGGCACCGTCGCCGTCTCGCCGAGCCACGACGCACAACCGCGGCGCCGGCGGTCCGGAGCAGCGCGCCATGGTGAGGGGCGGCGCGGAGGGGGAGGTCACCGCGCTCCTCGCCCACGTCGATGGCGTGGTGCAGCCTTCGGTCGCGCGCGTCGCGGTGCGCGGCGTGGTCGGGATCCTCGTCCGGGGCGCGCACCCGAGCCCTCTGCACGTCCTGCGTCGATGCCTGGTGGGCGTGCCGTGCGCGGCGGTGGACGAGGTGGCGAGTGCGTCGGCCACGCTCGTCCTCGCGGGCGCCGTAGACGCCGACGCGATGGTCGGTGAGCTCATCGCCGCGCTCGCCGCGAGCGCGGCGGCCGCGGCGGAGCGCGCGCGGCCGTCGCGCGCGGACGCCCCCGCGGACGCCTTCGCGGATGCCGCCTCGGCGGATGAACACGCGTTCGTCGCCGCCGCGCTCGTGCGCGGCGTCGGCCTGGTGGTCGCCGCGTCCATGGGCGGGCCGGGCGAAAGAGACCCGAAAGAGAAAGAGTGGGCGGGGCCCGCGCATCCGCTCGCCAGGGCGCTCCGCGCGTTCCCGGGCGCGGCGGCGGCGCCCGCGCTAGACGCGGTGGCTGCGGCGCTCGGCGACGGTCCAGACTCGGCGGCGGCGTTGTCGCGCGCGCCACCGCGCGTCGCGTTCGCGCGGCTGCGGCCGTTCCTGCGGCACGCGCTTCTGTCCGACAACGTCGACACGGTCGGCTTCAAGCGCGCGCTTCACGCGCGACTGGTGCGCCTCGCGTGCGCCGGGGGGGCGCTCGCCGCGCCGGCGGCGACCTTGGCCGCCGACTGCTTGCCCTGGTACCGGCGCCCGCGGGTTTCCGCGCGGGACGGCGGGCGTTCCGCCGCGCGCGCGCGCGCGCACGACGCCTGGCTCGCGACGGCGTGCGCGGACGTCGCGGACGCGGTGGCGTGCGCGTTCGACGGGTGCGTCGAGCCGCCGACGAACGACCGAAGCGACCGAAGCGACCGAAGCGACCGAAGCGCGTCTTCTTCCCGCTCGAACGAACAAAAGAGCGAAGACGAAAACGACGACGCGCGCGCGGCGACTCAGACGAAATGCCTCCTGGCGCGCGCCGCGGCGCGCGCCGCCGAGGCGTGCGTGGCGATTCTCGCCGAGCGGGGCCCGCTCGATGCCGGCCCGGGGTGGAGCGCGGCGTGCCTGGGGAGCGCGAGACGCCTGCTGGCCGTCGCGACGGCGGCGCGGGACAACGGCGAGGGCTTTTTTCTGGACGACGACGCCAAAAAAAGCCGCGCGCGTTTCGCCGCTCTGGCGTGCGACGTCGGCGCGCTCGTCCCGGGCGCGGCGGCGAGGCACGCGGGCGAAGCCGCCGCGCTCGTCTCGCTGCTCGCGCGCTTCTTCTTTCCCCGGGAAGAGGGCGCGGCGAGCTCCGGCGTTTCCGCGAGTGCCGTTACCGGGAGCGCCGAGAAACCCCGCGAGACCCCGACCGCGTTGGTGGGGCGGCACACCGCCGCGGCCGCGGTGGTCGCCGCGCGCGTCGCCTCGGCGCTCAGCCTCCCCCCCGCGCGCGGGGGGAGGCTGGCGGCGGCGCTCGCGACGCCGGCGGCGGCGGCGGTTTCGCGAGGCGCCGAAGGCGGCGGCGCGTCGCCTCCCGAACCCGGACCCGGAGGACCCGAACCCGAACCCGAGCACACCTGCGCCACCCCCGATGCCGCGCTGGCGCACGCGCTCGAGCCCCTGTGGCGCGAGGACCGGGATGACCAGGTTCCCGGTCACGAGCGCGTCTCCGCGCGACTGCTGCGGGCGCTCGAGGCGGACGGCGCGGACGACGACGCGCGCGTCGTCGCCGAGCGGCGTCGTCGTCGTGCGCGGCGGCGCGGCGACGCGAGTCTCTCCATCGGCGCGAGACAACAAAGTCTCGCGCCGCCGAGCGTCGCGCCGCCCACGCTCCCGCTGGTATTACTCGCGCACCCCTCGAGCTCGGTGCGCGAAGGCGCGGCGCGCGCGTTCGCCGAGCGCGTCGCCGCGGTTCCGCAGAGAGCGCCCGCCGCGCTGCCCCCGCTCCTGTCTCGACTCGGCGCCTGGACGCGCGGCGCGCGCGCCGAGAAAAGTTCCGCTCGCGCGGAAGCCAAGGCGCTCCTCGCGGGTCTGCGCGCGGTCGCCGCGGGCGCGGCGCACCCTCTGGGCGCGCCCGTCGCGCTGCGCGCGCTCGCGCCGCTGGTGGAGCCCCTCGAGCCGGACCTCGCGCGACGCGAAACGTCGTCGGGTCCCCCCCCCGGGGCGTCGAAGTCGAAAAAAACAGACGCCGAGACGAAGACGACGTTTTTCCCTCCCGACGCCGGGACGCCGGGGATCGACCCGCGCGCGCACGCGCTCGCGCTTCGTCTGCTGGCCGAGCTCTGGAAGCACCACCGCGGGTCGTTCCCGCGGCTCAAAGCCGCGCTCGAGCACGCGGTTCGAAACGCGTCGTCCCCGACGGTGCTCGTCGGCGCGGCGGCGGCGTGCGCGTACTGCGCCGAGGCGGACCCGTACTCGGCGACGGAGCTGGCGGGGCCGTTGCGCGAGTGCCTTTCGCCCTCGGCGCCGGCGGCGGCGGCGGCGCTCGCGCTCGAGGCTGTGGCGTCGCTGTGCGAGGCGGACGCGCTGGACTTCTACGCCGCGCTCAAGGTGGTGGTGACGCGCCCGCACCTCGCGGCGCTCCCCGCGCACCCGCTCGTCGCCTCGCGCTGGGTCGCGCTGCTGGGCGGGGGGGGGCTGGACGCGGAGGCGCGGCCCGAAGCGGCGGCGGCGGCGGTGGCGGTGGCGTTCGCCGCGACGCGCGCCGGCCTGAATCCCGAAGAGGCGCCCGACGCCGACGCCGAGTCGATCGAGTCGACCGAGTCGAGGTGGATGCCCACACGCGCGGCGGCGTTCGAGGCGCTCGCCAAGTACGAGCCCGCGACGCTTCTCGAGCCCCCGCCGCGCGGCGACGACGAAGAGGAGGGCGAGGCCCCCGCGCCCGGGGGCGCGCTGGCGGCGGCTCTGCTTCGCGAGCCCTCGCGGCGCGGCCGCGCCGTGGACGCCGGCGTCGCGCTCCTGCGGTGCGTGACGCGCCACGAGCAGAGCCGCGCGGCGCGCGGCGCTCCGGCGTCGTCGGGTCCCCGCGCCTCGCCGTTCGTAGAGGCGACGGGACCGTCTCGCGCGCGTCGCGGCGTCCTCGGCGGCGCTTCGGCGGCTTCGGCGGCGGCGTCCGTCGCGGCGCTCGCCGCGCGCGACCCGCTGTTGCACAGAGTCATGAAGGCGACCCCGCGGCGGCTGCGGACGATGCCGCGGCTGTGCGGCGGGCCCGGCGACCGCGACGCCGCGGCGCGCGGCGTCGGCGTCGGCCCCGCGGGAGCCGGCGCGCACCTGCTTCTGTTCCGGCCGGCGGAGCGCGAGTCGGCGAGCGAATCGGCGAGCGAATCGGCGGCGGGCCGAGATTTCATGAGTTCCCTCTCCGTCCGCGCCGCGCTCCGCGACCGCGCCGACGCGCACAGGCGCGCGTTCCGCACTGTCGCGACGACCCTCCGGTCCCCGCCCGCGCCCTGGCGGTGGCACGTCGGCCTGCTGCACAAGTCGTGCGCGCGCTTCGCCCGGCGCTGGCTCGACGCCGAGCTCGAGGCGCGCCTCGGCGCCGCCGGCGCCGAAGCCGAAGACGCCGCGCTCGCCGAGGCGCGCGCGAGCGTCGCCGAGGCGGCCGCCGAGCTCCTGAGCGACGCCGGCGGGTGCCCCGACGCCGCGCAGACCGCCGCGGCGGTGCTCGCGGCGCCCGCGCTGCGCGCGGACGCCGCGGTGGCCGAGCGGGCCACCGATGTGCTGCTGGCGCGGCTGACTGGGCGCCGCAGCCCGAACGCCGGGCCCGCCCAGACGGACGGAGCCGAGCGCTCGGCGGCGACGGCGCTCGGCGTCGTCGCCGGCGCGTGCCACCCCGGCGACCGCGAGCGGCGCGCGCGCGCCGCCGCCGCGCTCCGAGGCTTGTGCGGTCTCCCCGCGCGCGACGCGGCGAGCGGGACGACGAGCGGTCGCGCGAGACCCGTTTCGGACGGGACGGAACCGGAAAACGAAGCGTCGCTCCCGGCGGCGGACCCCGCCGCCGCCGCGGAGGCTCTCGGCATGTTCGTGCGGAGCCTGGGCGCGTCCGTCGCCGCGGACGGGCCCGGCGCAGGCGCGTGGCGCGCCGAGATGCTCGCGGAGACGGTCGCGTTCCTGCGCGGCGCCTACCAGACGCGCGAGGACGACGCATCCGGCGGGTTCGCGCTGGGCTTCGTGCTCGCCGCCGTCGCCGCCGACGCGTGCGCGCGCGCCGGGACGGCGCTGCGCGAACCGGAGCGCGCGTCGTCCGGGTCCGGCGACGATCGGACGCGGGAATCCGAGGGGCTTTTTTTCGCGCGCGGCGCGCGAGACGACGCGCGCCCCACCGGGTACGACTCGGTCGTTCACGCGCTCGAGGCGCTCGCGCGGCGCCTCGAGCGCGGCGTGGACGGACCCGGATCCGGCGGCGGCGCCGACACGGCGGCGGCGGCGGCGGCGGCGGCGCGGGCGGTGCCCACGGCGGCGGCGGCGGCGCTCGCCGCGGGCGCCCCCTGCG
>MDSV01070833.1_pt1 | contig 13929 bp, 12 predicted proteins | sample 810851 | NCBI WGS metagenome assembly MDSV01 (sample SAMN05326640, study PRJNA326480) | marine metagenome | isolation source: seawater | place: Atlantic Ocean: North East | collected 2012 | reverse complement strand
CCAAACATTATCTGTGATTCTATCTTGATTGGACTCCACAGTGGGATCAGATTGATCACCTTTAGTAAATGTCATATTAGTTCCTGTCCAAATATTACTTCCAGATGAGGGACATGTCCCCCATACTGGTAAATTAGCATCTGTTAAAGCTGAACCCTCATTAAATTGATATGGTTTAATTTCAAAATTAGTAACGCACCATTTACTTAAATCTTGATTAAAATTAGTAGCGTTTTGAAACATTAATCTCATTCCAATTGATGGACCACCATATTCTTTTTTATTTTCAACATTTGAAGTATTCCAATTTCCAATATCTTGGTTAAAAGTAGAAGCACCACTAAACATTGATGTCATATTTTTAACTTTAGATGTATCCCATGAAGATATATCCTGATTGAAAGCAGTGGCTCCACTAAATACACCACTCATACCATCAACTTTACTTACATTCCAATTGCTAATATCTTGATTAAATGAAGTGTTACCACTAAACATACTAGAAATAAATTCTACATTACTCACATCCCAACTACTGATATCTCCATTAAAAGTAGTATCTGCGAACATAAAAACCATATTGGTAACATTGGATGTATTCCAACCAGAAATATCTGCATTAAAAGATGTGGCCCCATAAAACATACTACCCATATGAGTCACATTGGATGTATCCCATCCTGAAATATCTTGATTAAATGAAGTGTTACCCGAAAACAAACCCATCAAACTAGTCACAGCAGAAATATTCCATCCTGAAATATCTTGATTAAATGAAGAATTACCATTAAATATGTAAGATAAATTAACACCTTCACTAAAACTCCAACCAGTAACATCTCCATTGAAAGATGTGGCACCTGAAAACATATAACTCAAATTAGCACCTTTAGCAAAACTCCATCCAGATGTAGATCCGTTGAAAGAAGTGGCATCTAAAAACATATAAGTCATGTCTGTTGCCTTACTGACATCCCATTTGTTTAGATCTTGATTAAAAGATGTGGCCCCATAAAACATCCTACCCATATCTGTTACCTTACTGACATCCCAATCCCCTATGTCTTGATTAAAAGTACGATCCCTAAACATAAATTTCATATTAGTTACATTACTAACATCCCATTTACTAATATCTTGATCGAGCTTGTAGTCGCCTTTACTAGAACCATAAGAACTAAACATTGCCTCCATATTAGTTACTTTGCTTACATCCCAGTTACTAATATCAGCACTGAAATTAGTTGCATTAAAAGTTTCAAACATATTTGTAACATTACTTACATCCCAAGAGGATATATCATCAGAAAATACATCTGTTGTGGGTCCACTCATATTTACTTTTGCCACATTAAAAAACCCTCCATATCCAGATGTTAATGAACGAGCTTCCAAACTAGTAACTAAGGTTGTGACAACCTTTGACACATCATCTTCATCAGTTAACATTTTAATTAACATATCTCTGTCTACAGCAGTATAAGTCACACCTCCTAATTCTCCCGTAGTTCCTGCCGTCACCCAATCTCTTGCTTTTATAGTCACCCCATTTGCATCTAAATAAAATGGTGGGAGAGTTTCAAAAACTGCAGTGACTGTTTTAGGTTTATCAATAGTAATTTCCTTTGGATTATCAGTTCCAGTCAAATCTCCACTCCATTCCTTGAACTTCCATCCACCAGAGGGAGTTGCCGTTAACTCAACTACCGTTCCACTATTGTAATCAGTGGCAGCTCCTGCTTTTATTATCTTTTCTGTTACTGTTCCCTCCCCTTGTTTATTAACTGTTAAAGCATATTTCTTTTTAACAAAGTTTGCAACCACCGCCTTATCAGAATTCATTACAATAGTAGTTTCTTCTGAACCTGTAGCACCTGTCCATTTATCAAAAACATATTCTGCAGCTGGAGTTGCATTAATTATTGCAGTTTCACCCTCGTTATATTGCTTAGTAACTGGAGATACTGTTCCACCCTCTGATGGATTAGCAGTTGTTGTTAATGTATATACCATTGGGTCTTCAGAACAAGACACAACAAACAAAAAGGATAATAAAAGAATTATAAGTTTTTTCATTATAAGTTATTTTACTTTAAAGTGAGCAAATATATTCTAAAATTAATTAAATTAAAATATTATTGAAGTAGATATTTTAAATTTATAGGCCGTAATAAGATGCACTATTTAGTTATGTTGTGATCCCTTATTTCTGTACGAATTTAATACATTAGTTACTTACATTTAAAATCAATTTTAAATTATTACATTTAATTATAACTTTTAAAAATTAATCGAAATGAAAAAAACAATTTTAATGTCAATTTTAGGATTTTTTATCCTTAGTTGTGATAATAACAAATCTGAAAATCATATAGGTATAATTGAAGGTAACGATTCAAAATCTTTAATGATGAATTCTTTTAATGATGCATATTTAGCAAACGATATGGTTGGTCAAGAGGAAATATTTGCAGATAATGCAATAGCAAGAGTAAATGGTCAAGAAATGTCTCCAGCTGAAATGATAGAAGCTTTTTTGGGAGGTAAAGAGTTTTACGATGAGGTTAAAAATACTGATCGTGCTACTGGTACATTTATTTTAGATGAGGGTGAAGTTTATACAAACACTTGGTTTGGCTGGGAAGGGGTAAGCAAGTCAACAGGAGTTAAAGTTGCTAATCCAGTCCATGCTTCTTTTAAATGGGAAGGCGATAAAGTCATTGAAGTATCTTATGTCTTTGACTCAGCTAAATATGTAGCTAATATGGGTTCACCTGTTGAATGAATAGATTATTTAAATAATGACATGAAATTTAACCCTCATTAATTTGGGGGTTTTTATTTTCTAATATTTTTAATAAAAGAATTGATATTGATAATAAAATAAGGTCTGATTGGAGTTATACCTCATCTGTTGGGGCAAAGCCTTTTGGACCTTTTTTAATAAATTTATTTCAAAAGATATTAGATTATTAACTACTTTCACAAAAGAATTAACTAAAAAAAATAAATAATGAAAAAATCAATTTTAATCTTATTAATTACTGTCTTTACTTATTCATGTGATTCCACTCAGCAAGCTAAATCAACTCCACTTCCGATAGGTCAAGAAATCTCTGACGAGGATGGATCTAAAATGCCACTATATGGAGGTTCAATGTCTAACGTTGAAGTTTGGGAAAATTATATAGCTGCCCATAACGCACGTGATTTTGAAGCTATTCGTGATATGAATGCTGAGGAAAATTTTATAGTAAATGGTCCTAGAGGCGAAGTAATTAAAGGATCTGATGCTCAAGCAGAATTTTTAACACAATGGTTTACAGATAATTCTCCTAAATGGGAAATAAACTATTTAATAGCAAATGAATATACAGATGAGAAGGGTCAGTTGCAACAATGGGTAACCACAGGAAATGATTTGACTCTTAAAGTAGATGGCAATGAAGTTAAAGTTCACCAGGTAAGTGATGTTTTAATCGTAAATGGTAAAGTTCAGATGTTTTATGTTTATGAAAGAGCTGCTCCAGCCGTAGAATAATTAATAAAACCTTTACAACACATAATCTAATTTTAAACCCTCTTTTTAGAGGGTTTTTTACTCAATTTCAAAGTGCTATTCTTCCTCTGTTTGGTTTTAAAACTTTCTTTATCTCATTAAGATCTTTCTTGTCAATAATAGCATATGCTATACAGTGCATTTCATTTAAAGTTTCACTACCTGATTCAATTAGTTTCTTCTTTTCAATTTGAAAATATTCTTTTAAATGTTTTTCGTGATGAATCGCAGTATTCTTTCCATTTGGACCTCTAAAATCCCAAATAAGCTTTATTTTTTCCATTAAAAATGAGAAATTAATTATTTCAACGTTTCTTTTATACTTTCTGTTAATCCAAACTTTGGTTTCCATGCCCAATCTTTTGAAGCTAAAGAATCGTCTATCTTTTTTGGCCAGGAATCAGCAATTTTTTGTCTAAAATCAGCTTTATAATCTACTTTTATTTTAAATCCATTATTAATTATTTCATTTAATAATTGTTTTGGAGTTATGCTAAATCCAGTGATATTGTAAGAATTTGATATGGATAAATCTTTACGACTTACCGACATTAATTTTATAGCAGACTCGATAGCATCATCAATATACATCATTGGAAGCTCGGTATTTTCATTTAAAAAACAACAGTAATCTTCCCCTTTTTTTGCTGCATTAAGCATTTCAATAATATAATCAGTAGTTCCTCCGCCAGGTTTTGTTTCTGTTGATATTATTCCTGGATACCTAAGAGAACGAATATCTAATGCAAATTTATTAAAGTAATATTCTAATAGTTTTTCTCCAGCTAATTTGGATATGCCGTAAATAGTAGATGGATTCATTAGTGGGTTTTGAGAAACAAATTCAAGTTTTGATTCAGTTCCAAATACAGCTATGGAACTAGGCCAAAAAACTTTTTTTATTTTGTTTTCTACAGAAATTTCAACAATATTTTGAAAGCTATCTATATTTAATTTCCAGGAAAAAAATGGATTTTTCTCACCATTAGCAGAAAGAATAGCTACTAGATGATATATAATATTTATATCATATTTTTTAACTAAAGAATTAATCATCTCTTTATCTAAGGCATTTGCATTTTCAAATTGACAAGAAAGTTTTTTTTCAGGATTCTTTATATCTGTTGCAAGTACAAAAGAGTTAGTTTTTTCAAAGTACTTTATAAACTCACTTCCTAGTTGACCTAGTGCTCCTGTTATTAATATTCTATCCATTTATTTATTTCAAATAATAGTTTAATTTTATTCAAAAATTCATTTCAAATGTACGAATCTATAAAGAATAGACTTAAACTAGAGTTAAAGGAAATTAAAAATTCTGGACGTTATAAAAGTGAGAGAATTATTCAATCTAAACAAAATTCTAAAATTGAAGTAAATGATGGTGAAAATGTTTTGAATTTTTGTGCAAATAATTATTTAGGATTGGCATCAAACCCCACTGTAATAAAAAAAGCAAAACAAACCTTAGATTCTCACGGATTTGGAATGGCTTCAGTAAGATTTATTTGTGGAACCCAAGACATTCACAAATCGTTAGAAGATAAGATATCTAAATTCCTAGGAAAAGAAGATACTATTTTATATGCTGCTGCTTTTGATGCAAATGGAGGTTTATTCGAACCTCTATTTAATAAAGAAGATGCAATAATTAGTGATGCATTAAATCATGCCTCTATTATTGATGGAATTAGATTATGTAAAGCACAGAGATTTAGATACAAACATAATGATATGTTTGATTTAGAAGTTCAACTTAAAAATGCTAGTAGCTGTAGAAATAAAATAATTGTTACTGATGGTGTTTTTTCCATGGACGGAACATTGGCTCAATTAGATAAAATATGTGAATTAGCTAAAAAGTACGATGCTATTGTCATGTCAGATGAATGTCACTCAACTGGATTTATCGGTAAAAGTGGGAGAGGGGTCCATGAAGAATTAGGAGTAGTAGAGGATGTAGATATTATAACAGGAACTTTAGGAAAAGCTTTAGGCGGTGCATCTGGAGGTTTTACAAGTGGTCCAAAGGAAGTAATCGAAATACTCAGACAAAAATCTAGACCTTACTTATTTTCAAATACTTTAGCTCCTTCAATTGTTGGAGCCTCTCTGGCTGTTCTGGATATTTTAGAATCAGATAATTCTTTTTTAAATCATTTGAAAAATAATACCAAAATTTTTAGAGACGGTATGGAAAGACTTGGTTTTGATATTAAATCTGGAAATCATCCTATAGTACCAATTATGCTATATGATGATCATTTAGCTCAAGAAATGTCATCTGAACTTCTTAATATGGGTATTTATGTAATTGGTTTCTTTTTTCCTGTGGTTCCAAAAGGTGAAGCTAGAATAAGAGTTCAATTGTCCGCTTCTCATTCAACCCAACAAGTTAATCAAGCTTTAGAAGCTTTTGAAAAAGTAGGAAAAAAATTAGGAGTAATTAAATAAATTAAAAAAGAGAGGTGGTGATTCCAAATGTTAAACCATTACTTTCTGGAACTTCACGGCAAATTCCTCCAAAGCAAAGTAACCCTCCTCTTTGCCTTCCATAATTAATTGAATACCTATTAATTCCTTTACTGTAGCTTCCTCCCATATTATAATAATGTATTTTTTTTTCTTCCAAAGGATTTTGATAATTATACATGTCAGAAATGTATAACGAAAAAGCAGAGTTTAAGTTGTATTCAAATCCAAATGCATACCAGTTTTTATTATCATTTTTAGTAGATAAATGCTGAAGTTCCAATCTTATAGATTTATTTTTTTTCAACTTATAGGTGGTTTCAACCACTATTATATTTGAATTTATTTCACCAAACTTTTCTTCAATATATTTTTTATTATAAAATTGATTTAAAAATATAATAATATTATTGAGTTTAGTAGACCACTTTTTTCTGATTTCTAAACTTATTTCCGAGAAATATTTTTCTCCAGCTCCTAAAAATTTAGTTTCATATTTTTTATTACTAAAATCAAAGTCTCCTTCAATATTATTCCAAACAGATGCGTTTAAAGATAGATTAGTTCCATATTTTCCTCCCAAAAAACTTTTTTTCTTTATAAAATAATATGCATCTAATTGCATTCCTGTTTCCCCAACTTTGATAAGCTCTGGATCTACAAAAGAAATATTAGGTTGGGACTGATATACGTATATATTGGTTAGAGAATAATCATGTTGCTTAGTTAATGCAGGTAAGTAATTTACTATACTTTCATTAAACTCATTTCCAAAATTGTCTCTTTCGGAATAAATGGACATATTTTCTAACCTTCTAAATGTAAAATCGATACCAAATCCATCTTTTATATATCCTGAGTTAAATAAAAATGCAGAGCCTTTTTTAGTGAAGTCATCAGAAAATTTACCAAATTGAGCAATTACATCATTTGATTTATTTACTAATTCAATATTGGAGTAAAAACTGGTTGAAGAGAAGTCTAACCTTATTGAATATAAATTTGTAGTGTTATTAAAAGAAGTTCCTATTGTTTTATTATCATTTCTACCAACATAACTTAAACCCATAATGAATGAGTAATTATTCGGAAATATTTGTGACACATCAAACTCTGTATCCAATCCTAAAATATACCCTTTTGAATATTCGAATCCCTTTTTTTGATTTCCATAAAGTGCTTTAAAATTTATTTGCTCACCTAATCTATAATGCGTATTAATTCCTCTGATGGAGTTGTTAATTCCAAGACTCTTATCTTCCCAAGATCTTAATATCATTCCACTACCAAATTGTTCATAAAAGTTTCCAAAATTTAAATCTATTTTTTCATTTGAATATTGAATTTTAAAAGTAGAAAGTCCTGTTTCTTTAAAGCTTGGTGAAAAATTTAAAAGAGCTTTTGGAATATATGATTCAATTTGCAATTCAACATTCCAATTATCATTGATATAAGACTTTAAGTTTAAATAATTATTTGAACGAAATCTATTTTCACTATTGAAATTTCCAGTTTTAGAGTCATCCATATAATAAGCTGAATAAGACTCAAAAGAGGTTGTTATATTTTTTAAAATCTGTGAGTTTAAAAAAAAACTATTAAAAATTATCGAAAGTATTAATAAGCCATTGACTTTAGATTTCATCAGCTTGTATCTTTGAGTTTTTAAATATAATTTCAAGTAAATTATCTTCATCTCCAGGTTTATATCCAACCCTTCTATAAATTATTTCTCTTCCCTTAGTTACAATTACATGAGGAATTCCACTTATGTTTAATGATCTTTTGAAATTTTGATTTTCATCCAATAGAATATTAAACCTCCAATTTTTACCATTTATTAATGGTCTTACTCTTCTTTTTGTTCTTGCATCATCTGTGGATACGGCAATTATTTTTACATTATAATCTTTCCAAATATCAAATTTATTATGAATTGCATCTAATTCATTTATACAAGGGATACACCAAGTTGCCCAAAAACTATAAACAGTTAACCCATCATTATTTAAAGTATTAATTGTATTTATAGACTTTCCCTGGGTTGTTTTAACATAAACAGCTGGAATATTTGTTTGAGATAATACTTTAGTACTAAAGGTTAAAAATATTATTATTAATTTTAAATAATTTAAATGCATAAAATACTAAAATTCTTAAAATTAATATATTAAGTTTGATTAATTGAATTAATATGAACCGATTTATAAAAATACTTTTTGTTTTCTTTTTATTTATTTCGTGTAGCGGAAGTGATGATGATGTGAGTTCTGCTATCGGAGATGATGTTAAGAGTATTAAAGTGACTATGTCTACAGAATACTTAGAGCTTGAAAATGAAATAGTTTTTCAGGTTTTTAGTGACAAAAACAAGATTTTAACTTCTGAAAGTAAGTTTTTTGTTAATAATCAAGAAATTTCTGGTAATACTTACAGAGGATCAACAGAAGGAGATTTTACAGTAAATGCTAAATATGGGCAGTTAACAAGTCCAACTAAAACATTTGATGTAATTCCTGAAATTGTGTATTATCAAGCAAATGTTTTAGTTGAAGATTACACTGGAACTTGGTGTGGATGGTGTCCTAGAGTTTCTGAAGCAATAAGGCTTTTAAAATTAGAATCTGATAAAATTTCTGTGGTTGCAATACATGTTGGAGATAACATGGAAATAGCAGCAGCAAATACACTAACATCCACTTTTGGAGTTAACTCATATCCACACGTAAAATTAAATAGAAACTCCCAATGGGGTGGGGATCAACCCAATACTTTAAGTGTTGTTACTAATCTTACTAATTCACCTAAAAAATTAGGTTTAGCTTTAGAATCTTCATTAGACAAAAGAACATTAAGTCTCAAGACCAAAGTTCAATTTGGTTTTCCATACAATGATTTAAAATTAGTAGTCTATATTTTAGAAAACGGAATCATAGCAGATCAAACTAACTTCACATCTTATTTTTCTGATTTAGAAGTTTATACTGCTGGAAACGGTAATCCAATTTCCAAAGGTTTTACACATGATAATGTTCTAAGAAAGTCTCTAACAGCAGTACTGGGTGATAACATAAACCCTTCTTCTTCGAAAAGTGGAAATACCTATGAAAAAACTTTTTCGTACGAAATTCCAGCTGGATTCGATATTACAGATATGGAAATAGTTGCTTTTGTTGTAGATAAAGATAAGAAAGCCATCAACTCTAGAATGTCTAAACTTGAAAAAAATCAGACATTTGAAAAAAAAGAATAACTTTTAAAGACTATTTTTAGTTATATAATATCTCCATCCTATAATTGTTAACTGTAGCTTATTAGCCTTTACTGGATCTAAACCTCTTTTAGTCATACTAGGTATAATCAGTTTATTGATTTTTGCAATAATTTTAAATAAAATCTTCATATTCTCACAATATACAATTCATGTAGTATCTTTACAAGCTTTTAAGAACATGGAATTAAACACTTTTGTATTATTATTTTCTGGTTTAGTAGTTTTGATTGTAGGCGGAAACCTTCTGCTAAAAGCAGCAGTTTCTATTTCGTTAAAATTTGAAATACCAAAAATTTTAATAGGAATGACAGTAGTTTCCTTAGCTACTTCTGCTCCTGAATTAATTATAAGTTTAAAATCCGCATTAAAAGGTTCAGCTGATTTAGCAATTTCTAATGTTGTAGGATCTAATATTGCAAATTTAGGACTTGTACTAGGTCTCACAATTTTATTATCTCCAATAAAAATTTCAAAAAATATATATAAAATTGATTGGCCAATAATGATGTTTTCTGCATTGTATTTTTTTGTTATCATATTAGATGGTTCAATAAGTTTTTATGAGGGAATTATTTTAGTATGTTTTTTAATTATATCAATTATTTATTTAATAAAACATCAAGAAAAATCTGAAGAAGACATGGATTTAGATGTTAGCGCTATTGATTCTTTACCAAAATCTATAATTCTTCTAATATTTGGTGGTATTTTTCTTTATTTAGGATCTGAATGGTTTATTTCTGGTGCAATTGATTTAGCAGGTTATTTTGGAATTAGTGAAAGGATTATTGGAGTAACAGTTGTTTCAATAGGAACAAGTATTCCTGAGCTGGTTACTTCCATGGTTGCTGTAATAAAAAAAGAAAAAAGCATTTCCTTAGGTAATTTGTTAGGCTCAAATATTTTTAATGTTTTTGCAGTACTTGGAATAACTTCAATAGTTACCCCACTAGTTGTTTCTGATATGAATATTATAAATTTTGATATTTATGTGATGTTATTTATTTCAGCAATTATTTTACCGTTAATTTTTTTTCCAAAAAGATTTGTTTTAGGCAGAGTGGAAGGGATAGTTATTTTAACTTTTTATTCTTTTTATATATTTAATCTGTTTACATAAAAAAAAGCACCTAATTTCTTAGATGCTTAGTTAGTTTAAAACTTAATTTATATTAAATTTTTGCAGACTTAACTGTTTTAATAATTCTTCCAGCAATTTTATATGGATCACCATTTGAAGCAGGTCTTCTATCCTCTAACCATCCTTTCCATCCCTTTTCAACAGTTATAATTGGTATTCTAATCGATGCTCCTCTATCAGATACTCCATAGCTAAAATCATTTATTGAAGCCGTTTCATGAAGTCCAGTTAATCTTTGTTCGTTATATTGACCGTATACTTCTATATGTTCTTTTACAACCGATCTAAAGGATTCGCAAACTGCTTCATAGGTTTCTTTAGATCCACAAGTTCTAAGTAAATTATTGGAGAAGTTCGCATGCATACCACTACCGTTCCAATCCCCTTTAATAGGTTTAGGATGGTATTCGATATAATAATTATATCTTTCAGTTAAACGATCTAAAAGATATCTACCTATCCACATTTCGTCACCTGCTTTTTTTGCTCCTTTGGCAAATAATTGAAATTCCCATTGTCCACTAGCAACTTCTTGGTTAATTCCTTCAAAGTTTAATCCAGCTTGTATACACTGATCTGCATGTTCTTCAACAAGATCTCTACCATGAGTATTTTTTCCTCCGACTGAGCAATAATACATTCCTTGTGGACCAGGATATCCACCAATTGGGAATCCTAATGGCAGCTGAGTATCGCAGTCCATGATAAAGTATTCTTGCTCAAAACCAAACCAAAAATCATTATCGTCATCATCAATAGTGGCTCTAGCATTGGACTCGTGGGGAGTACCATCAGCATTCAAAACCTCCGTCATAACTAAAAAACCATTGATTCTATCGGGATCTGGATAGATTGCTACAGGCTTAAGTAAACAGTCTGAGGAACCTCCTTCAGCTTGTAAAGTAGAAGAACCATCAAAAGACCATATAGGACAATCTTCTAGTTTTCCACTAAAGTTTTCTTCAACTTTAGTTTTGCTTCTCATGTTTTGGGTTGGTTTATAACCATCTAACCAAATGTATTCTAATTTTGATTTGCTCATTATGTATAAAGATTTATAATTTATAAGCTATTAAATTTATAATATATTATTGATTTATAGAACTTTAACTTCTAAAAACAAATAAAATTTATTAACATTTATTGATTATATATTTTTTGATATTGAAATATTTTATTTTAATAATTTTTTTATTAAAAAATTGAATTTTTAATAATTTTAATACTTTAATAATTTTTAAATTGGAATTTAATATCTCTTTTTAAAATAAATTTTTAATCATAGCCAATACTATTATCTTTACAAGATATTATGAGCTCTAAATCTACTAATCGTTATATGCAAAGAGGAGTTTCATCTGATAAAACAGATGTTCATAATGCAATTAAAAACATAGATAAAGGTCTCTTTCCTAAAGCCTTTTGTAAAATAGTACCTGACACCCTAACAAATGATTCAGACTATTGTTTAGTTATGCATGCAGATGGAGCTGGAACTAAATCTTCCTTGGCTTATTTATACTGGAAAGAAACAGGAGATCTCTCGGTTTGGAAAGGGGTTGCTCAGGATGCTCTTGTTATGAATTTAGATGATCTTTTGTGTGTGGGTATTACAGATAATATACTTCTATCCTCTACTATTGGAAGAAATAAAAATCTCATTAGTGGAGAAGTAATTAAAACTATAATCGAAGGGACAGAAGAGTTGATTCAAGAGATGTCAGATTATGGTATTAATATTAAATCTACTGGAGGTGAAACAGCTGATGTTGGAGATTTGGTAAGAACAATTATAGTAGATTCAACTGTTGTTGCTAGAATTAAAAAGTCTGACATAATTGATAATTCTAATATAAAATCTGGAGATGTCATAGTAGGTCTTTCTTCCTTTGGAAAATCTAGCTATGAAGATAATTATAACGGAGGAATGGGTAGTAATGGATTGACCTCTGCGAGACATGATGTTTTTCATAAATATTTAATGAATAAATATCCAGAAAGCTTTGATCCAAGTGTTCCTGAAAATTTAATTTACTCGGGCTCAATGAAAATAACTCAACCAATTGAAGGTTTAGAAATTGATGCTGGAAAATTAGTTCTTTCTCCAACTAGAACGTATGCTCCAATTATAAAAAAGGTATTAGATAAGTATAAATCAGATAAAATTCATGGTATGATTCATTGTAGTGGAGGTGCACAAACTAAAATACTTCATTTTATAGATCAATTACATATAATTAAAGATAATTTGTTTCCCGTTCCTCCATTGTTTGATTTAATTAAAAATGAATCAAATACTTCATGGAAAGAAATGTATAAAGTGTTTAATATGGGACATAGAATGGAATTATATGTTTCTAAGGATTGCTCTGAGGATATTATAGATATCTCTCAATCATTCGGAGTTGATGCTAGAATTATTGGAAGAGTTGAAGAGAGTAGCAAGAAAAAACTCTCTATTATTTCTGAAAACGGAAGTTATTTCTACTAAGTTTTTCTTGATTAAAAATATCGTAAATTTGTAACGTATTATTTGTAAAAATGTTAGATAAATTAAACATAGTTCAACAGAGATTTAATGAAATATCTGACCTCATTATCCAACCCGATATCATCACTGACCAAAAACGTTATATTAAATTAAATAAGGAATATAAAGAGTTTGGTATAATTGTAGAAAAGAAAAAATTATACGAAGAATTATTATCTAACATAAAAGAAGCAGAAGAGATTTGTAAAAATGAAGACGACAAAGAAATGATTGAAATGGCCTCAGATCAATTAACTGATTCAAAACAAAAAATTCTAAAATTAGAGGAAGAAATTAAATTTTTATTGATTCCTAAAGATCCTGATGATTCAAAAAATGTAGTAGTAGAATTAAGAGCAGGTACGGGAGGAGATGAAGCTAGTATTTTTGCTGGAGATTTGTTTAGAATGTATACAAAATTTTGTGAAGGAAAAAATTGGAATGTTAGTTTGGTAGATTCAAACCCAGGAACATCTGGTGGATATAAAGAAATTATTTTTGAAGTTTCGGGAAATGCGGACATTTATGGATTATTAAAGTTTGAATCCGGTGTTCACCGCGTTCAACGTGTTCCTCAAACTGAAACTCAAGGAAGAGTACACACCTCGGCTGCAACTGTAATGGTGTTACCTGAAGCAGAAGAATTTGATGTAGAAATTAATATGAACGATGTTAGAATAGATTATTTCTGTTCATCTGGTCCTGGTGGACAATCTGTAAATACTACTTATTCTGCAGTTAGGTTAACTCACACACCAACTGGCATTGTTGCTCAGTGTCAAGATCAGAAGTCTCAACATAAAAATAAGGACAAGGCTTTAAAGGTTTTAAGATCGAGACTTTATGAGTTAGAACTTAATAAAAAATTAGAAGCCGATTCATTAAAAAGAAATTCAATGGTATCATCGGGAGACAGATCTGCAAAAATTAGAACATATAATTATCCTCAGGGT
>MDSV01166608.1_pt1 | contig 13931 bp, 16 predicted proteins | sample 810851 | NCBI WGS metagenome assembly MDSV01 (sample SAMN05326640, study PRJNA326480) | marine metagenome | isolation source: seawater | place: Atlantic Ocean: North East | collected 2012 | reverse complement strand
CTATCAACTTTTTCATCAAAAAACACGGCCCTTGGCGTGTTAAGCAAAGAGATAACAAAAGCTGCCTTTTGTTCTTTGGTTAAATTTATTGGAGGTTCTATTGGCCCGATAAAATCGGGGTTCAGGTAGTTTTTCATTTTTACTGCTCTTTCGTCCCTCCCCAAGAACGCTGATTTATTTTAGTACACTTTTGTAAATTTTTTGTGACATTGAAGGTTTGTTATAGTGCTTTCAAATTTTATAATTATAAGGGTTTTTAAACGAATTATAAAACCAGCTTGAAGTAAATTTTGGTAGCCACTTGAATTTTAAAAGATACGCAATTTATTACGTTCCCTCAAATAACCTGTTTTATAAATTAGGTTCTAGCTGGCTAGGTTGGGACACTATTTCAGGCCAACCAGCGTCACAGCCAGAAACCGACAGCGCTGTAAATATTCAAAAAATCACAGAAGCTCCAAGAAAGTACGGCCTTCACGCAACAATTAAGGCACCCTTTAGACTTGGCAACAATGTAAATGCTTTAGAATTAGAGCGACAACTGGAAATACTTTGTGGGTCTATAAAGCCAATTGAGTTTAAACTGAAACTTTCAGAACTAAGCGGTTTTTTTGCATTAACACCAACTGTCAAAAACACAGAAATTAGGGAATTACATACCAAGGTAGTCTGCGAACTCGATGAGTTTAGAGCACCGCCCACAAAAGATGAACTTATTAAAAGACGGAGAAATCAATTAACTGCTGAACAGGATCAAAACCTGATAAAATGGGGTTATCCATATATTTTTAAGGATTTTTATTTTCATATAACTTTGACTGGAAAAATTCCTAAAAATTTAAAAAATACAGTAACGGATGACATAAAAAAGTTTTTTGAACCAGTTTTGCAGCGAAAAATTTTTCTTTCAGAGCTAGCTCTTGTAGGCGAAGGTCACGATGGTAACTTTCATGTTATTTGCCAAACGCCATTCGGCCAAAAATCTAAAAAATAGAACAGCCGTCCGACCAAACACTTTTCATGAGTGAAAAATCTTTACGTCTATCAAACATAATTAAGTCCGCTTTTTTACCTATATCTATGACACCCCTGTCTTGTAATCCGGATGCTTTAGCAGGAGATAAAGTAACTGTCCGCATAGCTTTAGGCAAAGAGCCCCACAAGTCAGCCAATACCATTGAAGACTGAAATAATGCAGCAGGGACATAATCTGATGACACAATATCAAGTAAATCATCTTGGGCCAATTCAAGTGCAGATACATTACCAGAATGTGAACCTTTTCTAATCAAGTTCGGGGCGCCCATCATTATGGCAATATTTTTTTCCTTGCATGATATTGCTGCTTCTTTTGTTGTCGGGAATTCTGCAATTTTCACACCTCTGGTGGCAGCCTCTTCAACATGCTCTTTGGTAGTATCGTCATGGCTAGCTAGCACAACATTTAATTTTTTTGCTTGCTCACATACAAATCTCTCATGGCTTTCTCCATGCTTATTGCGAAGAGCTTTAAGTGTTGATACATGTTCAGAAAAGTCATGATCATCAACTTTCTTCTTGCCTTGTACGAATTCTTTAAGTTTTTTTAAATCACGCCATTGTCTTTGCCCTGGAGTGTGGTCCATTAGGCTGATTATTCCAACATGATCGGTAGGGCTAAAATCTGAAATTTCATCTATCAAAGTTTCGGAACAAACCTCTGCACGAAGGTGAATTAAATGATCAATCTTGAATAACTTTTCTTTCTTCAGCTCCAGAATAGCGTTCGCCACGATGCGGGCATATGCAGCATAGCGAGCTGAGCTCTTAGAAATTGACCCTACCCTTAAGGCATCAAAAACTGTCGTGATACCGCAACTTCCCATTTCAGTATCGTGAGCTAAAACAGCAGTTTTAATAGGCCAACTCACGCCAGGTCTAGGTTCCATGTGGCGCTCTATATTATCAGTGTGCAGCTCTATAATTCCTGGTGAGACATACATGCCTGAACAGTTAACCGCATTAGACAAACCAGTGTTTGTTTGATCGATGGATTTAATTAACCCATTTTCAACTTCGATTGTCCCACTTATAACTTCGTTTTCCAAAACTAATTTAGCATTAGTTAGGATCAAGTTATTTTTGCTTTCAGGCATAAGCACGACCACTCATTTCAGTAATCAATTTTATTTCTTTGGCTGTCTCAACAACTGACCGGTTATTGGAGACGTCAAATTTCCTAATTGAACTCGGAAAATCTGTAACTTTTCGATTAACCCTGTCGTTAATTTGCTCCGAAGTTTCGCGGCCGCGCGCTGTTAATCTGCTTTCTAGAACATTTTTTGGCGCTGTTAGATTAACGACCAAAAAATCTTCAAAAACAGAATTTGCCTCTTCTAAAATTTTCCTAGAAAGGTTGACCAGCATATTTTGCCCTTTGAAAAGTGGTTGGACTGCGTCAAATGTAATGCCATAGTGCAGACCATGAGCTTGCCAGTTAAGAATAAATGCGCCGCAGTCTACGTTACTCCTAAAACTTTCAACGTCGACAACAAAGTGGTCTTCATTACTTGTTTGTACAGGCCGCGTTATTACCCTTTTTACCAGAGAAAATTCTGAAGAGTTTTTAAGTAACTCCCTCATGACGGTATCTTTTCCAACACCAGACGGTCCCACGATAGCAATCAGTTTTCCTTGCATCCTAGGTCTCTAATTTTGGGGAGAAATTTGTCACATCAACTTCTCTGTCGCACACATCCGATCGCGCGGACTCATCGTGGAAAATGCCAACAATTGCGGTTCCTTTTGATTTAGCATCTTTTATTAAATCTAATACCACAGACCTGTTCTCACTATCTAAACTAGCAGTAGGCTCATCTAATAAAATAGCGGGATAATTGCGAACAAAACCACGAGCTATATTTACCCGTTGCTGCTCACCGCCAGAAAATGTCGTTGGAGATAGATCCCAAAGTGTGGGGGGAATATTCAGACGCTCAAGAAGTTTTTCTGCGATGTCAAATGCCTCATCCATTTCCTTACCAATTGCAAGCAGAGGTTCGGCAACCACCTCTCTCGTTGGGACCCTGGGAACCACTCTCAGAAATTGACTTACATAACCCAGTATATGACGGCGTATATTAATAATCGCACGAGAGGAGGCTCCAACGATATTTGTATCCCCAACCCAAATTTTACCCTCATTAGTAAGATAATTTCCATATATCATGCGCATCAAAGTTGACTTTCCAGAACCAGATTTACCAACCAAGGCTACGCAATCACCTTTGAGCACCTCAAAACTTGCCTCTTTTATAACCGGAATTGAGGTATTTTCCTGGTTAAACAAAGTGAAAGTCTTACCAACATTTTCAACTTTTATCATTTTGAAACCCCTTAAGCCTGCAAAACAGAGCTAACAAGCAGCTGCGTATAGGAATGCTGAGGGTCATCCAAAACCTGATCGGTTAGACCAGACTCAACCACATACCCGTCTTTCATTACCATCAATCTGTCTGCCAGTAGCCTAACCACAGCCAGATCATGAGTTACAATTATTGCACTCAAATTCATTGCTCGAACTAATGATTTTATCAAATCAAGAAGTCGAGCTTGAACTGAAACGTCCAATCCACCAGTAGGCTCGTCCATAAAAACTAGTCGAGGTCCAGTGACAAGATTTCTTGCTATCTGCAATCGCTGCTGCATTCCGCCCGAAAAGGCCGTGGGTCTGTCGTCAATTCTTGAATTATTAATTTCTACACGTTCTAGCCAATCTACGGCTTTGCTTCTAATTTTACCATAATGCCGGGAACCAACAGCCATCAAGCGTTCTCCAACATTACCGCCTGCACTGACGTTCATTCTGAGACCATCTCGAGCATTTTGGTGAACAAATGCCCAGTCTGTTCGGGATAACATTCTCCGTTCAGGTTCCGTCATCCGAAAAGTATCTTTCATCCCTTCAGATCGTGTATTGAAAAATACCTCGCCAACGTCTGCCTCTGCCTGTCCAGCTAAACAATTTAATAAAGTTGACTTACCAGAGCCACTTTCACCTACAATTCCCATGACCTCACCGGGCCAAAGATCAAAATTAACTTCAGCACATCCAATACGATTACCGTAGTATTTGGAAAGACCTCTTACATCTAAAAGTAGCTCACTCATAAATTAACTCCGAATTAATAGCCTGCCGGGATGAACAGAAATCAGTATCTGAGCAAACAAAAATTCTACCTCCTTCATCATCAACAATTACTTCATCAAGGTAGCTATTTTCAGAACCACATAGATCGCAGCAATAATCAGCTTTCGATGGTTCAAAGGGGAAATCATCAAAGTCCAAACTCACAACCTTAGTGTGGGGAGGCAATGCATAAATGCGCTGTTCCCGCCCTGCCCCAAATAGTTGAATAGCAGCCATTTCCATCTTTGGATTATCAAATTTTGGTATTGGGGATGGATCCATTACGTAACGATCCTCAACCTTAACTGGGTAGGCATAAGAGGTAGCAATAGCCCCATGCCTGCTTATATCTTCGTAAAGCTTTACATGCATTAATCCATATTCCTCTAGTGCATGCATCTTTCGCGTCTCAACTTCAGAAGGCTCCAAGAAGCGCAGGGGTTCTGGAATTGGAACCTGGTAAACCAAAATCTGATCTTCTGTTAACTGTTCCTCAGGGATACGATGACGGGTCTGTATGACGGAAGCACTTGATGTTTTTTCTGTTGTTGCGATTTTCGCAGTTTTTTCAAAGAACTTTCTTATTGAAATGGCGTTTGTAGTATCATCGGCTCCCTGGTCTATAACTTTAAGTGTGTCTTCAGGAGTTAAGGTCGCAGCGGAAACCTGAACACCACCCGTGCCCCAACCATAAGGCATGGGCATTTCGCGACTTGCAAAAGGAACTTGATAACCTGGAATTGCTAAACCCTTAAGTATAGCTCGCCGAATCATTCGCTTAGTTTGTTCATCTAAATAAGCAAAATTATAGTCACTCATTCGGCAGCCTCCTGAGTATCATTTCTCTCATCAGCCTCTCTTCGCAGCTTGCGGATAAGCTCAAGTTCAGACTGAAAATCTACATAATGTGGAAGTTTGATATGTTCTAAGAACCCTGTCGCTTGAATATTATCCGCATGGTAAAGAACAAACTCCTCATCTTGAACTGGCGCCCCTAGGTCATCTTCACCTAACTCTTTCCAGCAAAGAGCCCTATCAACCAAAGCCATAGATATAGCTTTTCTCTCAGAGTGCCCCATGACCAAGCCATAACCTCTCGTAAATTGTGGTGGCTCAGTTTTTGATCCATGAAACTGGTTTACAGTTTCGCACTCTGTGACTTCAATCTCCCCAATTTCAATGGAAAACCCTAACTCTGGAATTTCCATTTCTACCGACACCATTCCAACGCGTAATTCGCCAACGAATGCATGGTTGCGGGCATACCCACGCTGAGTAGAATAGGCCATTCCCAGAACAAAACCCTCATCTCCTCGAGCTAAAGACTGCAATCTTAATGGCCTTTTAGCTGGGATCTCTAAAGGTTCCCGGGTTAAGTCCTGAGGTTCAGACCCAGTCAACTCCTCCTCTTTAATCAATCCCTCTTTGTTAAGGTAATTTGTAATATGAGGAATTTCGTTATCGAGTGCAGATTCTGCTTGCTGCGCCGTCAGGTTTTCTCCATCAGCTTCCAGTTTAAAGTCCAGTAACCTATGAGTATAGTCAAAGGTTGGTCCTAAGATCTGGCCTCCTGGCGCATCTTTGAAGGTTGCAGAAATGCGCCGCAAACAAGACATATTATTTGTATTAATTGGTTTTGTCGTGCCAAACCTGGGTAACGTAGTACGGTAAGCGCGTAACAAAAATATTGCTTCAATTAAATCACCGCGGGACTGTTTTATTGCTAGAGCAGCAAGCTCACGATCATATAAAGAGCCTTCAGCCATTACTCTATTAACAGCGAGACCAAGCTGTTCAGTTATTTGCTTCAGACTTAACTCTGAAACAGATACATCCCCCCTTCTTTCTTCGGCTAGCCAAAGATGAGCATTATCTATAGCTTTCTCGCCGCCTTTTACTGCAACATACATATTTTAGTCCTTTGTCACTTTTGTACTACGAGGAAGGGCTGCTATTTTTGATCCAGCACAAAATATAAAATCTACTCCCAATGGGAATTGTGCATTATTTTTTTGGAAAGCTTCTATTTCCGGCAGTGATAAATAACTGACTGTTTCAATGCCGGGCCCTCTGAGGGCCATGCCTGAATCTTTTAGATCATCACATTCCACGATTAGAGTAGCCGATCTGTCTGGATATTTTGAATTGCCCTTTTTGAATTGATTAATTGGGTTAAATTCTGACCATGAACCGATTACAAAACTAGCAAGATGAGCCTCGGTTGTTACTGCTCCAGTTTGAAAAGCCAACCAGTCTTTTACTTCTTTGTTGGAAACAGTACTTAATAGTTTTACTGGCGTATCTGGGTCACATAAAGTCAATAAAACTGTTCCAGCGGCTGGCGATAAAGGTTCAGGGGGCACTAGAAAATCTAAGTCTAATATTTTTCCTGGCCTGGCCATAGCTATCATAATAGCCCGAAAAGCCCTTGCTCCATCTTCTGATGGAGATGCAAAACCATTAGAGATGTTGCTATTGCTCATTCACTCTCTCCTCGCGCCATAGTAAAAAATTCTACTTTGGTAGCTGCTGCCTTTTTTGAGTTCGCCTCTTTTTCTTGATGGTAAAGCTTTGTGAGCGGGGCAATTACTAATGACTCAACCTCATGCCGACGAGTTCCTTGCATTATGGCGTCAAGGACAGCAACTTTTTTGGCAGCCTCTTTTTCTCTGCCCTGAATATATCCATGCCCAATCTCACCAGTCTCAAGTTGAACAGAGCACCTGGTCACCGTCATTTCGCCAAGGTTGAATGGATCACCCGTTGCCCCCAATCTACCTTGCACCATAACCCCACCTATTTCAGGAGCCCTCAGGACTTTATAGTCTGGTAGATTTTTGACCTTGTTCCAATATTTTTTCAGATCTTTTGCTTTTGCCTTCGCTAAAATCGAAAGCCGGTTTTTTCTGTCTTCAATCATTCTTCAATACTTGCTATACAACTAGACAAATTTATATTACTCCTAATCGATAACATTCAAAAATAAAAGTGAAGTTTTTGTAACAATGTCAAAACTACCGTTATGGAAAAACATAGCGAATGTGCTCACAGAAGAGATAGAATCCGCCCAAATTCCAATTGGAGCAAAACTACCAACTGAAGCAGAGCTCTCAAAACGTTTTGGCGTAAACAGGCATACAGTCAGGCAAGCTCTCTCTTTTTTATGTAGTGAGGGAGTCACTTGGTCAAAACGGGGGAGTGGTGTATTTGTTTCAGACAAGCCCACAAATTATAAACTTGGCGACAGAACAAGATTTAGCCAAAATATTAAAGACGCGGGGCGAACCCCATCAAGAAAAACACTAATATTACACAGTCGTCTTTGCACAAAAAAGGAAGCAGCCGCATTAAAAATAAAAGCTGGAAGTAAGGTGCTGCAATATGAGGGGATATCATTTGCCGACCTCACACCTGTCGGTCTTTTCTCTTCAGTATTTTGTTTGAGCAAATTTCCAAATCTTGAAGATGCAATAGAAGAACATAACTCAGTTACAATTGCTTTGAGTAAATGTGGAGTAACTGACTATAAACGTCACTCAACAGCTGTAAAAGCAGTTCTGTCTGACGCAGTTCAGTCTAATCATTTGAGAATAAAACTGGGTGATCCATTATTGCGCACTGAGAGCGTAAATACCGACCTCAATGGAAATCCTATTGAATTTGGAATAGCTCATTTTTCTGGACCTATCGTTACTTTGAATTACACCTAAATCCGTCATAAATTTGATACAAATTGTCATTAATCCGTTTCATAAAATTAGAGAAGCATTTTAATGGATATCAAATTAGTCAATGGAACTACGCTTTTAGAGGGAGAGCTCCGCGATGAAGCTATATCCATAGAGGACGGCTATATATCTCAAAAAAATTGCATTGAAGTCGATTTGACGGGTTATTACCTGTTGCCCGGAATAATTGACCTCCATGGCGATGCTTTTGAGAAACACATCGCACCTAGACCATCTGCTAGATTTGACACTGAATTAGCCCTAAATGCCATCGATAAAGATCTAGCCGCAAATGGAATAACTACTGGATGGATGGCTCTTAATTGGTCTTGGGAAGGCGGTCGAAGGAGCCCTGAAGCGGCATTTCGATTTGCAGAGGCACTTACCAATTACAGTGAGCGTTCTAATACAGATATTAGAATTCAAATAAGATGTGAAACCCACACGACAGATACCTATAGAAAACTAATAGACTTTCTAAAAACCTATGGTGTTAATTACGTAGTTTTTAATGATCACCTCAAGGATGCCTTAGAATATATGGAGACTAATATTGATCAATTAAACGCTTGGGCTATTAACAGCGGCACAAACCTGGACTACCATTTGAAAGCGATTAGCTTGGCTAATTCACAAAAGCACGACGTTGCTGAATATCTAATTCGACTTTCTAAATTTTTTGATAAAGAAAATATAAGATATGGTTCTCACGATGACAGCGATGCAATAACACGGAAAAAGTTTTCTTTTTTAGGTGCCAAAATTTGTGAGTTCCCGACTAGCATCGAGGCCGCTAAAATGGCCAAAAAATTAAATGAGCCAGTTCTAATGGGCGCTCCCAACGTCGTTCGCGGCGGCTCTCAGTCAGGGAACGTAGCAGCGCTTGAATTAATCGAAGCAGGTCTGTGCACAGCGCTTGTATCAGATTATTACTACCCTTCGCTCAAACAATCTGCTTTCAAGCTTTTTGACGACGGCGTTATTTCGCTGGCAGATGCTTGGAGCTTAATATCTAAAAATCCTGCTGCCATCATGGGGCTTAATGGAATAGGCGACTTGAAAGTTGGTAATAGAGCTGACCTAGTTATAATAAATAAGCTTAACTATGAAGTTGAAGCCACGATATGCCGAGGTAAAATAGCTTTTGCATCAGGTAATGCAGCTGAGCGCATCTTTGAGAAGCAGCTATCGAGCAGAGAGATATTTTCTGCAGCTTAGAATTAACAATACTTTTCTAGAAAATCTTCTACGGGAAGGTTTCTAAAGTCGGGCAGGGAGTCCTTTAGCTTAGAGTGTGGCCAGTCCCACCACGCGAGTTCAATCAAACGATCAATCAACTCTGCCGACACTCGTTGACGCATTGGTTCAGCGGGTACACCTGCCACTATTTGATAAGGTGGAACGTCCTTTGTAACGATTGCTCCAGAAGCAACAACTGCCCCATGGCCAATTTTAACCTCTGGTTTGACTTGCGCATTATGGCCTATCCATGTGTCGTGGCCAATACAGGCAGTTCGAGCCTCACGGATTGCAAACCAATTTTCGTCTCTACTGGCATCATCCCAATAATCGTCTGATCTATACAAAAAGTGGTGCAAGCTAGCTCGGTTTAATGGATGGTCGGACGCTCCGATTCTAACAAAGCTCGCTATATTTGAGAATTTTCCTATCTGCGCATTTGATAAATCAGCATACCGATCGCAATAACTGTAATCTCCAAATCCAACATTCGTAAGCCTAGAACCTTTGCCTACTTCACAGTACTTCCCAAACGTGGAATTTAAATGCTCAACTTGATCATGGAAATATGGGCGCTCTTCTTTTAGTCTTGCCATATCAAAGCTCGTAACTTGCTCCACCCTTGATCAAACGGCTCCGCAGTTTGCCTGAAATCCAGTCCATTAACATAACCATCAGTATAATTAAAATTATGTAGTAGGTTACTTCTTCCCAATCTTTTTGAGTTATCATTGCTTGAGTTAGCATCAGACCAATACCACCACCAGTAATTGCGCCAATGATTGTCGCGCTTCTGGTATTTGATTCAAAATAATAAAGCACTTGCGAAAGCAAAACTGGGAACACTTGAGGTAATACTCCAAAACGGTACCTCTGCACCGGCGATGCTCCTGTAGACTTGACCCCCTCAACTTGTTTCTCATCAATGTTTTCTAGGGCTTCCGAAAACATCTTTCCAAAGCTTCCAGTATCTGTAATTAGAATCGCGAGAGCACCGGTTAAAGGGCCTGGGCCAAATGCCCTGGCTAGTAAAATTGTCCAAATCAAAGCATCGACGCCTCGCACAAAATCAAAGAACCTTCGCATTACAAAACGAACGGAAGAAAGTGGGGTGAAATTTTTTGCAGCTATAAAAGCTAGTGGAAGCGCTAGGATTGCTGCTCCAAAGCTGCCCAGAAAAGCCATTAAGATTGTTTCAACAATCGACCAAGCCACATCAGCATGTCGCCACATTTTATTGTTCCAAAAATCACTGAAAATTTCACCTGCTTCACCTTTGAAGGCAGCATCAATGATTTGACTTATGGATTTACCATAGTAGGGGCTGTCCAAAGTAAAAAAGAATAGCTCCCAACCAAAATGGTACTTAAAAACTTCTGTATTATTTCTCGTTATAGTAAGGCGCCCATGATCGGTCGTGATAGCAACCCGATTCTTTGATGCATTAATTTGTCCTGGAAATTCACCTTCGGGAAGGCGCGTCTCCACCCCCCGTCTCGATGGCTTAGCCCAAACTTGCCCATAGTTTGGAATATCATAGGTTACAAAGCCATCATCAAATATAATTAAATGACCGCCACCTAAGTCAACATTTGCTCCCAAACTTGTAAAGTTTACCCACTGAGGTGTCATACCTTCGGGGTAAGCTCCTTTTTTTTCGCCTTCAATTTTAATTGAAATATCACTACTTTTATTATCCCTCCGGACATGCGTCTTGTAACTGTAGCTATCGCCAATCAAAGTGCGTGCGTTCGTCGCTGAAGCTGATTTTGCAACATTGATAACGTCAAAAGTGATAACAATATAAATTAAATACAAAATTATAATGGAAGGAATTCCAAAGGAGAAAAACCGTTTTTTCAAATATAGGCTGTCTATATGCGCTTTTGTATTAGATAGCGTAAGCTCACTCATATTGTAACCTCTTCGGCATTTCCATAAGTAAGCCTATTTCTGAAATAACTTGAAATCTGATCGACAATCACAATTGTTAAAAACAGTAGTATAAAGATCGCCGCAGCCTCATCATATCGCCCCTTGCCCCAGGACATTGAGTTTTTTAGATCGTAACCGATACCGCCAGCACCCACGAAGCCCAAAATAGCAGACGCTCTGATATTTATTTCAAACCGTAAAAGCCCATAGCTTAAATAATTAGGGGCAACTTGCGGCACAACACCCAACATCATTTTTTGCCACCAGTTTGCACCAACAGAAGCCAAACCATCAACAGGCTTAATCGATGCGTTTTCGTTTACCTCTGAGAATAATTTTCCCAAGGCCCCAACAGTGTGGAAGGAAATTGCTATCATAGCGGGGATCGGTCCACCACCAAGAACAAATATCAAAATTAAAGCAATGACAATCTCCGGCATTGCCCTCATTACGTCAAGAATGCGCCGCCAAACTGGTATCAAATGAGGCCATTGTGCAAACCCCCGGGTGGCAGCTAGAGACAAAATTCCGCCCAACAAAGCACCAACAAGGGTCGAGACCAAAGCTATATTGATCGTTTCGATTAGAGAAGGCATGAATTTTACCAATAAAGCAGGTAGCCCACTAACTTTTTCAACGGCCTCATTTACAACTTCAGTAGGAAAATCAAAGATTTTATCCAAACCATCCCAAAACCCTCCAGCATTACGATCATCTGCAACTATAAAACCGCTGATCATAAGCAGAAAAAAGATCATAAAAAAAATAGTCGAATAAGTTCGCTTTCGCCGCACTTCATCAAAATATTTATTTTGAATTGAGTTTATTGATTTAGAATTCATTAATTACCCCAAAAAATTGACGGCCTTATTAACTAAGGCCGCCAATTCAATAATTTTTATTTTGACTTAAGTTTTCTAGCTTCAATAATCACTTCATAGGCATCATGACCAATCGGCATAAATCCTTTTGAGTCGCCAGCAGCTACACCATAGTAGCAATCGTAATCCATCGCTGGAAGTGACGCCATAAGAGCTGTCATTTTTACTTTTACATCTTCAGGCAAGGCTTTTCTAAGAACGATTGGGCCCTCAGGAATGGGAGCCGATTGCCAAATCTGAGTTAGGTCGTTCATGTCAACAAGGCCAGCATCGACCGCTTTTCTTAGAGCCCCTGAGTTATAACCATCTTCCCATTCGCCTAGCCCATCAGCCCAAGTCACACCACCATCTACGTCGCCGTTATTAACAGCCACGATGGTTTGTTCATGCCCACCAGTAAAGACAACTTCGCCAAAGTAATCACCAGACTCCATTGTAGAACCTGTCGCTTGAGGGATTTCGATTGATGGGATCAAGTAACCAGATGTAGAATTAGGATCACCAAAACCAAACTTTTTGCCCTTCATACTCTCAAGGGAAGTTATTCCACTGTCTTTTCTAGCAAAGCCTACTGAGTAGTAGCCATAGCCACCGTCAACGTTAACTTTTACTAGAACTGGCTCAACAGCCTCAGGATCTGAAAGGTATGTCTTTGCGTATCCAGATGCACCCAGCCAAGCTAAGTCTATAGTTCCACCCAGTAGGCCTTGGATCACACCATTGTAATCTGCCGGTGCAAATAGTTTAGTTTCAACACCTAAAAGGTCTTCTGTCTTTGCTCTCAGGCACTCATTATTATTCATTCTGTCTTGTGCATTTTCTCCTCCAAGGATCCCTATGCGAAACTTCGAAATGCTGTGACCACCTGCAAATGCCGAAGTGGTTAACGCAGTCGTAGCTAATGCGGCAGCTATTAGTTTTTTCATCTTTTTTTTCTCCATAAGTTATGCCAAACCCACCATGGGACTGACTGATGAAATCTAGGCGGGGACAGCTTTTGGTTCCCGCAATTCTGTTGAGGTCGAAGCTTCTGAAAACTCTTCTCCAGCCCCATAGATATCTCTGGCAATTCCAGTAGTTAGCTGTTCAGGCGTTCCGTCAAAGACAACCTTGCCTTTTCGCATTCCAATAACCCTGTCACAGTATCTACGCGCAGTGTCCAAAGTATGAAGATTGGAGATTACCGTTCTGCCATCCTCATCATGAATTTTACGCAATGTTTCCATTACAATTTGAGCATTCATTGGATCTAGAGAAGCAATCGGCTCATCTGCCAAAATTAACTTGGGCTCTTGCATCAGAGCCCTTGCAATTGCTACTCGCTGCTGTTGACCACCGGACAATGCTTCCGCTCGCTTGGAAGCATGCTCGGCCACCCCAAGTCGATCTAAAATATCAATGGCTTTGTGAATATCAGATTTTGGAAAAATATTGAAAAAAGTCGCCAGAGTAGATCGACGGTTTAGGGTTCCATGTAGTACATTACTTACAACGTCCATTCTTGGAACAAGGTTGAACTGCTGGAATATCATAGCACAATCTGATTGCCATTGACGTTTATCTTTTCCCCGCAACTCAGAGACTTGCCGGCCTTCAAAATCGACTGTTCCAGATGTCAAATTTTCAAGCCGGTTAACAATTCTCAGCAGAGTTGATTTTCCTGCTCCAGACGCTCCTATGATTCCAATCATCATTGGCCTATCAATGCTTATTGAAACGGAAGCAACGGCTGTCGTATTACCAAAAATTTTTGTGACGTGAGATATATCGAGCACAGAGTATCATCCTAAGAAACTTTCTTTTCTTTTGAATCACTCGTGTAAAAGTTATGTAAAAGAAAAATGAAGAAAATGTGAAAAAGGCCCTCAATTTAAGCGATAATTCGTCATAAAAAAGTTACAAATCTTTTATTAAACAGCATTGCGCGCACGGAAAAGCCCTTCTCCAGTACATCGATTCTCAAGTACAGTGTGGGGCTTT
>MDSV01020157.1_pt1 | contig 13931 bp, 12 predicted proteins | sample 810851 | NCBI WGS metagenome assembly MDSV01 (sample SAMN05326640, study PRJNA326480) | marine metagenome | isolation source: seawater | place: Atlantic Ocean: North East | collected 2012 | reverse complement strand
GATGCCGATGATGTGAAGCGCGCCCGCACCCGGCATGATGCTGGCGGTCAGGCTGGCGATTTTCTGCGCGGATTTGATATGCCTGTTACCGGCCGGATCACTGGCATCTATGGCAGCCAGCGTATTCTGAACGGGGCACCGCGGGCACCGCATTACGGCATTGATATCGCCGCCGCCAAAGGCACGCCCGTGCTGGCCCCGGCTGGCGGCCGCATCACCCTTGTCAAAGAACTCTATTTTTCCGGCTGGACTGTCCTGATCACCCATGGCTTCGGCCTGAACGCGGCCTTTCTTCATATGGACAGCGTCAGCGTGACCAGCGGTGATGTGGTCCGGCGCGGCACGCAAATCGGTACTGTCGGATCAACTGGCAGGTCAACCGGACCGCATCTGGACTGGCGGCTGGACTGGCAGGGACGCCGGCTCGATGCTGCATTGGTGCGCCAACAGATTGCCGCCAGCCGGATAAGTGACTAAATCAGACCAGGGCAACTCACAGGAACAGCATGTCGCGCACAATCTTCATCTTTGGCCTTGGCTATGTCGGACGGCCTCTTGGCCATCTTCTGGCCCGTAAAGGCTGGACCATCCGCGGTACAACGCGCGCTCCCGAACGCCTGCAGGCCGAGGCAGCCGATGGCTGGCAGATACTGCCCTTTTCTGACAGCCAGCCATTGCGCGACCCGGCTGCGGCGCTGCATGGCGTGGACGCCTTGCTGACAACCATCACCGCGATTGGTGGCAGTGATCCGGTGCTGGAAGCGCATGGCGATCTGATTGCGCGCTTCACCGGCTGGACCGGCTATGTCTCGGCGACCTCGGTCTATCCCGACAAGTCCGACGGGTTCTGCTATGAGGACACGCCCGTCGACCCGGCAACGAATCGGGGCCGCGCGCGGGTCATCGCCGAACAGCGCTGGCAGGACCTTCTTGGCACCGAATTGTTTCGCACTGCCGGCATTTATGGCCCCGGCCGCAGCCCGTTCGACAGTTTGCGCGATGGCACGGCGCGGATTATCGAAAATGAAGGCCAGCTGTTCAACCGCATCCATGTTGATGATATCTGCCGCATCATCGATGCCGCCATTGAATCGCCGCGGCGCGGGCGGATCATCAATCTTGCAGATGAAAAGCCGGCAGCACAGGGCGATGTGGTGCGCCATGCTGCCCGCCTTCTGGGCGTTGAACCGCCGGCCGCGCAAACTCTGGAAGAGGCTGATCTGTCACCGATGGCGCGCAGCTTCTATGTCTCGCGGCGCAAGGTGGGCTCAAAGGTGATCGGGCCGGAGCTGGGAATCACCCTGCGTTATCCCGATTATGAAAGTGGCCTCGCAGCCGTTCTGCAGGCCGAGCAGGGCGATCACGCCTCGCCGCGATAATGCGCCTCAAGCCGGCGCACCTCTTCTGCCGCACCAAACACCAGCGGCACGCGCTGATGCAATTCGCCCGGGATGACATCAAGAATGGGCATCCTGCCATCGCTGGCAAGACCGCCCGCCTGTTCGACCAGCATGGCAACAGGGGCAGCTTCATAGACCAGGCGCAGGCGGCCCGTCTCATACCCGGGGCGTGCATCATCCATATATAGAAACACCCCGCCGCGGCATGTCACACGCCAGGTTTCAGCCACCAGAGAGGCCACCCACCGCATGTTGAAATCATGATTGCGATTGCCCTCACTGCCAGCCATGCATTCGTCGATATACCGCTGCACAGCGGCTGGCCAATGCCGCTGGTTCGAGGCATTGACGGCGAATTCGGTTGCTGTTTCGGGAATGCTGATCTGTCCGTCAATCAGGTGAAAAACACCGTCCGCATCCATCCGGAATGACGCGGTGCCAGCGCCGACGCTGATCAGCAATGTCATCTGCGGGCCATAGACGAAAAATCCGGCGGCCAGCTGCGCGCGGCCCGGCTGCAATTCACCGCCCGCCGCCGGCAGAACGGAAAAGATCGTCCCGACCGACACATTGACACCGATATTCGATGATCCGTCCAGCGGGTCACAGGCGACGATCAGCCCGCCATCACCCAATGCCACCGCTTGTTCCCGCTCTTCAGACAGATAGGACATGGCTGCGGTATCGCGCAATGCATCCTCAATGATGAAATCAGCAATAACATCCAGCTTTTTCTGCGTATCGCCATCGGCATTGATATCGCCAGCTGCTGCATCCAGCGCGGTTTGGGGGTGGCGGATCTGCTCGGCGATCTGCGCCGCTGCACCAGCCAGCGCCATAACAATGCCGGCAACATCATCTGAAGTCGCATCGTCAAGATAAGGCCCAAGGGACGGTGTATCTGCCATTTATGTCACCTGTTTCCAGTCAGACACCAAAAGACGATAAAAAAATACCCGGCCCCAAAATTGGGAGCCGGGCACCAGATTGTCTTTCATGCACGCTGTTCGTCTATTCGCGGTTGCCGAACAGATGCAGGATGAACATGAACATGTTGATGAAATCCAGATACAGCATCAGCGCACCAAAGATTGACTTCTTGGTCATCTCTGACTGGCTGTCACCAGCCATATACATCAGCTTGATCTTTTGTGTGTCCCATGCCGTCAGGCCGGCGAAAATCAGCACACCGGCGACCGAAATCATGAAGTCGAGCTGTGTCGATGCCAGGAAGATGTTCACAACGGATGCGATGATCAGGCCAATCAGGCCAACGACCATGAATGAACCCATCGCCGACAGGCTGCGCTTGGTCGTGTAGCCATAAATGCTGAGCCCGGCAAACGCCCCGGCCGTGATGAAGAAGGCCCGTGCCACGCTGCCGCCTGTATACAGAAGCAGGATCGATGACAGCGAAACACCCATCAGGGCGGCATAGACGTAAAACAGGTTACGCGCCTTGGTCGCCGACATTGATTGAATGCGCGCCGACAGCCAGAACACCATGCCCAGCGGTGCCAGCATCACAACCCACTTCAGCGGGGAGCCATAGACCAGCTGGCCTACGCCAGCCACATTCAGCACCATCCACTTCATCGCATAGGCGAAAAAGCCGGTCATCAGCAATGCTGTCGTCATGTGGTTGTAGACGCCAAGCATGTAAGACCGCAATCCGAGGTCGATTTGCGATGCCTCGGCAGCAGCCGTATTCATAAATCGGTTATCAGCCATTTGTACCCCCTGGGAGATAATCAGTTACTGTAGAATGTAATTGGCGCGCCGCAGATTTTCAAGGTAAAGCGACGCTGCCTCCTGTCGCATCGCCCACGCCCCGACGCGCCTTCCTTTTGGTGGTACCCCTCAATTTCAGGGGGCACCACGTCAACCATCAAAATAAGTCCATAATAATAACCAACCCTGATAATCAGCCCGAAGAATTAACTGGCCAGATCAGCCCGCGCCTTGCCCGTGCCGGTACGCTGGCCGCGCTGCCGCTCGGATGCAGATTTCAGCTGTCCGCATGCTGCCAGAATATCACGCCCGCGCGGGGTGCGAACAGGCGAGGCATATCCTGCCTTCAGCACCTTTGCAGCAAACGCCTCGATCCGGTCATCGCTGGAACATGCATACGGGCTTCCCGGCCACGGATTAAACGGGATCAGGTTCAGTTTCGACGGGATCCCCTTGATCAGCTTCAACAGCGCGGCGCAATCCTCATCACTGTCATTGACCCCGTCCAGCATCACATATTCCCAGGTGATGCGGCGCGCATTCGACAGGCCGGGATAATTGCGGCACGCCTCAATCAGTTCGGCAAGCGGATATTTACGGTTGATCGGCACCAGCTCGTCACGCAGGTCATCGCGCACAGCATGCAGTGAAATCGCCAAATTAACCCCGAGATCGGCACCGGCACGGGCAATTTCCGGCACCACACCCGAGGTCGACAGCGTGATTCGCCGCTTTGACAGGCCAACGCCTTCGCCGCTCATCACAATCCGCATGGCCTTGGCCACATTATCGTAATTGAACAGCGGTTCGCCCATGCCCATCAGCACGATATTGGTCAAGCGGCGCTCAGGCTTGCCTGCAGGCCAGTCACCAAGCTCATCCATCGCCAGCAACACTTGACCGCAGATTTCACCAGCTGTCAGGTTACGCACCAGCTTTTGCGTGCCCGTATGGCAAAAGCTGCATGTCAATGTGCAGCCGACCTGCGAGGAAATACACAAGGTCCCGCGATGTCTGTCGGGGATGTAGACGGTCTCTGCCTCGCTGCCATCAGCAAAGCGCAGCAGCCATTTGATGGTGCCGTCACTTGATTTCAGTCGCTGCGTTACTGCCGGACGGCCAAGGCTGAACATGTCGGCAAACTGCGCGCGGACCGGCTTGCCAAGGTCACTCATCTCATCAAAGGATGTCAAACCATGCCGCCAGACCCAACGCCACAGCTGACGCGCGCGGAATTTCGGCAATCCGGCTTCGGTGACCGCCTCTTCCAGCTCGCGCGCGCTCATCTCCAGAACTGAACGGCGCGCCGGCTCTCCGGCAGTGTCTGTCGGCGCGGCACTGATCTGTGATAGTTCGTCCAAATTGGCTTCGGGTCCGCCTTTCGGCAGCCCGCCTCGTTCATGCCAGCCGGTGCATTCGCGTCTGGCTATTTACAGGTCTTGTCGATCAGGTTCTTGGTCTTTGTGAAGCCTGAAAGGGAATAGCTGTCGGTTGTCACCGTGCCGCGCGATGATGTGCCAACCACGGTCATTTTGCGGCCCCGCTTCATGGCGCGAACCATAGCGACGTCATCTTCTTCGCTTTCGGCATAGGCGCGCCCCTCAATGGTGAAGAGCTTGAATTTCTTGCCGTCAATCGAGACATCGACTGCCGAATGTTTCTTGTGTTTGTAACCGGCAAGGAACTGGACCACGTTGCGCACACCCTTGTCCGGACCGTGCGATACGAACACGCGAATTTCACCGCGATTGGCCGGATCATATTTGCCGCTTGATTTGGTCGGCACCGAGGTGATGTAGCAGGTGCGCCCCGTGTCCGCTTCGAACGTATAGGCTTCCCAGTCTTTTTCGCTGAGGATCCGCTTGGACTCTGCAGCGGCTGTACCGCCCGAATAGACTGCCATAACAAGTCCCGCCACAAGCACTGCAAGAAATGTCCTGAACGTTTTCATCGCCTGATCACTGCCTCATTCTTCGCCCACAGGAACTATGGGCCTTTTCACTGTCTTTTCGCGTCAAAACGGGCTTGAAAGCATGGCGTTCATGCCCGTTTGCATAGTTGCCGACGCATCGCAGATTGCTGTATTATCATGGCAAGATTTAGGCTTGCCGATGATGCCTTGCAACCATCGGCGGCAATGTACGGCAGGAAGCCTGTCGATGCAAAGAAAATTGCCGGTTGCCGGTGCGGATCATCACCCTTGCAGACCCGCCAGCATTTCGGTCACCACCGGCAGGATACGGCGGGTGATTTCGTCAATGCCAGCCTTGTTGGGATGCAGGCCATCCGGCAGGTTCAGCGCGGCATCCATGGCAACCCCGTCCAGAAAGAAGGGATAAAAGCCTGTTTCGTGCCGCGCCGCCAGCGCCGGATAGAGGGAATCAAATTCGGTAACATAATCTGCCCCCAGATTGCGCGGGGCCAGCATACCGGCCAGCAACACGGCCACACCCTGCGCGCGCAGCCGGGTGATCATCGCATCTAGATTGGCGCGTGTGGCAGCCGGATCGAGCCCGCGCAGCATGTCATTACCGCCCATGACAATGATCACCATGTCCGGATCATCGGCAAGCGACCAGTCAAGCCGCGCCAGCCCGCCAGCCGTGGTATCGCCCGAAACGCCCGCATTCACCACCTCGACCTTGAAACCGGCGGCAACAAGCGCACTATCCAGCGCATCGGGGAATGAGGTGCCTGGTGGCAATCCGTATCCGGCAACCAGCGAATCCCCCAGAACGGTGATGCGCACAACCTCTGCATCACCGCCAATATCACGGCCGGCATCACTATTGGTATCAGCGCGCGCTGCGGTCATAACATTTGTGAAAAGCAGTGTCAGAAGCACAACACGGCAAAAGCGCAACAGGCGCGCAGACCCGGCCTTCGCAGAATCGGCATTCCAAGACCTGGTACTCGAAAATACGGCATTCGAAGATATGGCGTTGATTGTATTCATGTTGGTTACCATATGCCCAAAACCGGACGGGCCGCTATCCGGCATGCCGTCCCGAAACCCGTTGGCGAACCCGAAACCCGTTGGCGAAGCGGAAAAAATGGAAAACAAGTCCGATCTCATCTAGGAGACACACCCGACTGCGTCCAGACATGATACGCCGGCCCGCCAAGACCACACAGCCATCACATCAGTCATCCCCCCAAAGATATAAGAACAGGTTCCGTATATGCACACCCCTGACCCCGACATTGGCAGCACATCTTCGACCAGCTCCGCCGTGATCCATTTGTTGGAAGCCCGCCTGTCGCTGTTCAGCGCCGATGGCATGGTTGAAATTCTGCGCGGTATCTCGCTGGCGATCGGGGCTGGCGAAACGGTCGGCGTTCTGGGGCCCAGCGGTGCCGGAAAGACCAGCCTACTGATGATCATGGCCGGCCTTGAAAGCCTGACAACTGGCCGGATCGACCTTGCCGGATTTGATATCACCCGCATGCCGGAAGATTCGCTGGCAGCGCTGCGGCGTGACCATGTTGGCATCGTGTTTCAGGCGTTCCGTCTGATCCCGTCCATGACAGCCGTGCAGAATGTCGCCGTACCGCTGGAACTTGCCGGTCGGCAGGATGCGCAGGAACGCGCCGCCGCCGCGCTGGCATCAGTCGGGCTTGACCACCGGATGACCCATCTGCCGGATCAGCTGTCCGGCGGTGAACAGCAACGCGTGGCCATCGCGCGTGCCATCGCACCGCGCCCGCGCATTCTGCTCGCTGATGAGCCAACCGGAAATCTGGACAGTGGCACCAGCGAAAAAGTGATCGCCACCCTGTTTGATGCCACCCGTGCGGCCGGCGCCGCACTTGTCCTTGTAACGCACGATGCCGCGCTTGCCGAACGGTGCGGGCGTGTTCTGACAATCGAGGACGGGCAGATCACCGATGACCGTGTTACCGCCGCGGGCGCTGCACACCAATGACATTGCAATCCGGCACACATAACAGCACACCGCTGCCAGCTGGCGATTCCGGCTGGGGCCTTGCCTGGCGTCTGGCCCGCCGTGAAATTCGCGGATCACTGTCTCGTTTCCGGGTGTTTCTTGGCGCATTGATGCTGGGCGTTGCCGCGATCGGCACTGTCGGTTCGGTTGCCGAGGCGATGCGCGATGGCATTTCCGGCAATGCCCGCCTGCTGCTTGGCGGCGATATCGAGATGCGCACCCTTTATGCAGAACCACCCGCCGAGGTGGTCAGCCTTGCCCGCCAGTATGGCACGCTGGCGCGCACGCGCGAAATGCGGGCGATGCTGCAGAATGCCGATGAACGCAAGCTTGTCGCCCTCAAGGCTGTTGATGACAGCTGGCCCCTTGTTGGCACACCGGAAATTGTTGGCACACCGGAAATTGAGGGCGGTGCCAGTTTGCCATTGGGCCCCGGCACCATCCTGATTGATCCGGCTTTGACCCGCGCCATGGGTTTGCAGGTCGGCGATACCGCACGGATCGGCAGCTATGAGGTTACTGTTGCCGGTATTCTGGCCTATGAGCCGGACAGGTCGGTCAGCTTTATCACCTTTGGTCCGCGCATTCTGATGTCGATGGAGACGCTGGCCGCCACCGGCCTTGACCAGCCCGGCGCGATGATCACCCATCGGCTGCGCCTGCTGCTGGATGACCAGACTGAACGCGTGGCCGCCACCGCCGCCCTGAAAGCTGCGACTGCCGACGGGTTCGTGCGGCTGCGCGATCTGCTGGATGCGGCCCCCGGCTTTGATGTCTTTATCGACCGCACCGAGGTGTTTCTGGTTCTTGTTGGCCTGACCGCCTTGCTGATTGGCGGCCTTGGTGTGGCCGGGGCCGTGCGTGCCTGGCTGTCCAGCCGGATGCCGGTGATTGCCATCCTGAAATGCCTTGGCGCACCGGCACGCCTGATTTTTCGCACCTATCTGTTACAGGTGATGCTGATTGCCGGGGCCGGCGTTGCTGCCGGGGTTGTCGTGGCCGCTATTGCCCCGATATTTGCCATTGATCTGCTGTCATCCTACGTCACCGTTCCGATCACAATGGCCATCTATCCGCTGCCGCTTGCCATTGCCGCCGGATTTGGTGTCGTCACTTCATTCCTGTTTGCCCTGTGGCCGCTTGCCAAGGCCGAGGAAGTGCGCGCTGCCAATCTGTTCCGTCAGCTGAACAGCATGCCCGCCGGCCGGCCGCGCGGCATCTATCTTGGTATCGCGGCGGTGACACTGATGGTCCTCGCCGGTCTTGCCTTTGCCGCCACCCGTGATCTGATGCTGACCGCCAGCTTTATCGGCGGATCACTGGCAGCCATTGCGCTGCTGGCCGGATTGGGAGAGATATTGGTCCGCGGTTTGCGCCGTCTGCCAGCACCGCGCTATGTGCCGGCCCGTCTTGCGCTGTCGGCGATTACCCGCCCCGGATCACCGGTGCGGTCGGTGATCATCGCCTTTGGCCTTGGCTTGTCAGTGCTGGTTACGGTCGCCTTGTCGCAGACGAATATCAGCCGGCAGATCGATACGCGCGTGTCCGAGGATGCACCCGCCTGGTTCTTCATCGATATTCAGCCAACGCAGATTGACAGCTTCATGCAGATCGCCGAGGGCACGCCCGGCATCAGCGATGTGGGCCGCACGCCGATGTTGCGCGGGCGTATTTCCGAACTTGGTGGCAGGTCATCCGACAGTTTCGACATGAAAAACGGGTCGGCCTGGGTATTGCGCGGGGATCGGGCGCTGACATGGTCGGCCACCCCGCCCGAAACGGGTGAGATTATTGCTGGCAGCTGGTGGCAGAGTGATTACAGCGGCCCACCACTGGCATCAATGACCGCGGAAGAGGCGCTGGATCTTGGTGTGTGGGTTGGCGATACCGTTGTCTTCAATGTTCTTGGGCGGCGCATCAAGGCAGAAATCGTCAATATCCGCGACGTTGAGTGGGAAAGCTTCAGCATCAATTTCGTTTTCGTGCTGTCCCCCGGGGTGCTGGAGGCAGCGCCGCACAGCTGGATGGCAACAACCTATGCCAATGATGATGCGGCTGCCACCGCGGTAGAGCGCAATGTCGCCACTGAATTTGCCAATATCTCGGCGATTTCGGTGCGTGAAGCCGTGGACACGGCACAGCGCGTCATCGGCTTGCTGGGCGCGGCAGTGCAACTGACAGCCGCTGTCACGCTGGTTGCCGGGCTCGCTGTTCTGGCTGGCACGGTGGCCAGCACCGAGGCGCAGCGCCTTGCTGATTCAGTCATTCTGAAAGTTCTGGGGGCAACGCGCATCGCCATCACCATCGCCTGGCTTCTGGAATATGCGCTGCTGGGCGTGCTGGCTGCTGCTGCCGCGACGATTATCGGCACGATTGCCAGCTGGGCAATGATCGAGACATTATTGCAGAGCGACTTCGAGATGGATTTCGGGCTTGTTCTGATCACCACAATGGCAGGCGCCGCCGGCACAGCTGTCCTGGGGTTGATCGGCGCGGCCCGCACGCTTGGGCGGAAACCGGCACCATTGCTTCGCGAAATCTGACCGGCGACAATAATATTCCCTAAAACAGGCCTTTGATGTCGCCGTCGTCATTCAGCCGGATTGATTCAGCAGCCGGCACGCTTGGCAGGCCCGGCATAGTCATGATCTCGCCGCAGATGGCAACGATGAAACCGGCCCCTGCCGACAGGCGCACTTCGCGGACCGGCACTGAATGGCCGGTTGGCGCGCCGCGCTGTGTGGGGTCGGTGCTGAAGCTGTATTGGGTCTTGGCCATACAGACAGGCAGATGCCCATATCCCTGCTCTTCCCACTGGGCAAGCTGGTCGCGAATCTTTTTGTCAGCCAGCACCTCGTCAGCGCGGTAGATACGCTTGGCAATTGTTTCAATCTTCTCGAACAGCGGCATGTCATCAGGATAGATCGGGGCAAAATTGCTGCTATCCGAATCGGCAATTTCAGCCACCCGTGTCGCCAGCTCTGCCGACCCTTTGGACCCCAGCTCCCAATGGCGCGATATAATGGCTTCGCTGCCCTGCGCACTGACATAGTCCTGAAGCGCCGCCACCTCGGCATCCGTATCGCCGAGGAAATGGTTAACAGCCACCACAACCGGCACGCCAAAGCTTTTCAGATTTTCAATATGGCGGCCAAGATTTGCACAGCCGGCCTTTACTGCATCCACATTTTCAGTGCCCAGATCGGCCCGCGCCACGCCGCCATTCATTTTCATCGCACGGACAGTTGCCACCAGCACGACAACACTTGGCGACAGGCCGGCCTTGCGGCATTTGATGTTCAGGAATTTTTCGGCACCAAGATCGGCACCAAATCCGGCTTCGGTCACCACATAATCAGACAATTTCAGCGCTGTCTGCGTGGCAATGACCGAATTGCACCCATGCGCGATATTGGCAAACGGGCCGCCATGCACAAAGGCCGGATTGTTTTCCAGCGTCTGCACCAGATTGGGCTGCAATGCCTGCGCCAGCAGTACCGTCATCGCGCCATCAGCCTTGATATCGCGGCAAAAGACAGGGGTCCGGTCCCGCCGATACGCGACAATGATATCGCCAAGGCGTTGCTGCAAATCTTCAAGATCATTTGCCAGACACAGGATCGCCATGACCTCGGATGCAACCGTGATATCAAATCCGGCTTGCCGCGGAAATCCGTTCGATACACCGCCAAGGCTGGTGACAATATCACGCAAGGCGCGGTCATTCATATCGACAACACGCCGCCATGATACGCGGCGCTGGTCAATATCCAGCTTGTTGCCCCAGTAAATATGGTTGTCGATCATCGCCGACAACAGATTATGCGCCGAGGTGATGGCGTGGAAGTCACCGGTGAAATGAAGGTTCATATCCTCCATCGGGACAACCTGCGCATAGCCGCCGCCCGCCGCGCCGCCTTTCATGCCGAAACACGGACCAAGAGATGCCTCGCGGATACAGACGGTCGCCTGTTTGCCGACGGCGTTCAGCCCGTCGACCAGCCCGACAGTGGTCGTTGTCTTGCCTTCGCCTGCCGGTGTCGGGTTGATCGCCGTCACCAGTATCAGTTTGCCATCTTCACGACCCGCCTGCGCAGCGATGAATTCTGCCGACACCTTAGCCTTGTCATGTCCGAAGGGGACAAGGTCATTGGCTGAAATGCCCAATTTTGCGCCAATGTCCTGAATGGGCATTTTGCTGGCCGCGCGCGCAATTTCAATGTCCGTGGGATGGCTCATCGGTTGAATCCTTCTGAAAAATACTGACACCGTGTGCTGACTTAGCGTCACCGGATGCGGCGGGCTGTAACGGCCTCGCCACAAAACGTCACATAAACGTCCAGCCAGATAAAAGGCAGCGCAATGCTGGAAAGAGACATTTCTGCTTTGCCGCCGCCGAAAAACTGCGATCGAAAAATCTGCGTTGCGGGGGGCCACATGATCGGCTATCACAGCGGCCATGAAACAGGATCACGTCAAAAAAGTCGTTCTCGCCTATTCGGGCGGGCTCGACACCTCGGTCATTCTGCGCTGGCTGCAGGATGAGTACAATGCCGAAGTTGTAACCTTCACCGCCGATATCGGCCAGGGTGAAGAGGTTGAACCGGCGCGCGCGAAAGCTGAGATGCTGGGCATCAAGGAGATTTTCATCGAAGATCTGCGCGAAGAATTTGTGCGCGACTATGTCTTCCCGATGTTCCGCGCCAACCCGCTCTATGAGGGCATGTATCTTCTTGGCACCTCGATCGCACGGCCATTGATTGCCAAACGCCAGATCGAAATTGCCCGCGAAGTGGGTGCTGACGCTGTTTCGCACGGTGCCACCGGCAAGGGCAATGATCAGGTTCGTTTCGAACTCGCCTATTACGCGCAGCAGCCCGATATCAGGGTCATCGCCCCATGGCGAGAATGGGATCTGGGATCGCGCACCAAGCTGATCACCTATGCCGAGCAGAACCAGATTCCGATCCCGCGCGACAAACGCGGTGAAGCGCCGTTCAGCGTCGATGCCAACCTGCTGCATATCTCTGCCGAGGGCAAAGTACTCGAAGACCCATGGGTCGCGCCCGAAGAATATGTCTTCTCGCGCAGCGTGTCGCCCGAGGATGCGCCAGACAGCCCGACCGAAATCGAGATCACGTTTGAGGCTGGTGATCCGGTGGCCATCGATGGTGTGGCCATGTCGCCGGCCACAATCCTTGCAAAGCTCAACGAGCTTGGTGGTGCAAACGGCATCGGGCGTCTTGATCTGGTGGAAAACCGCTTTGTCGGGATGAAATCACGCGGCGTCTATGAAACCCCGGGTGGTACAATCCTGCTGACCGCACGCCGGGCGATGGAATCGATCACGCTTGATCGCGGCGCAGCGCATCAGAAGGATGAATTGATGCCGCGCTATACAGAGCTTGTCTATAACGGGTTCTGGTTCGCACCAGAGCGCGAAATGCTGCAGGCCGCCATTGACAGCTGCCGTGATGCAGTGCGCGGTGTGGTGCGGGTCAAACTCTATAAGGGCAATGTGATTGTCACCGGCCGCAAGTCACCCAATTCGCTGTATAACGCTGATCTGGTGACCTTTGAGGAAGGTGCGGTGGATTATGACCACGCCGATGCGCATGGCTTTATCCGGCTGAACGCCTTGCGGCTGCGCGTCAGTCGCATGGTCAGCGACGCTGACTGACGCGCCAATCATGCCGGCCATGGCAGGCTTTTGACCTGCCACCCCGTCAGTAAAAACATATTTGTCAGTCTGAACAGATTTCGCCGACAGTATCGTCAAGATTGACCTGCTTCAGCACAATTCCGCCAAACGGGGCATAGGCAAAGCCGCTGTCGCGAATGCCGGTATCGCAATCACCGACAACGCTGATGACATATTTCGGGTTGCCGTTGCTGTTTTCACGAAACGTCTGCATCGACTCACTCGTGAACACACCAAGGCCGATCAATACGAGAAGTGCTGCACCCATCTCGGGCCTCCTTTGAATGGACATTTCCGACTGGTTGGATGTCTAGCCGGCAAACAGGTGCGCATTTTGTCGGCTTCATGGTTAAAAAAAGGCACCGGCACTTGCATGAACAGACCAAAAACAACCCCGGCCCGCCTGAAACGGACCAGGGTCATTGATGATCACACATGAATTGAGATGGCCCGGATTCAAACGGCCCGGATTCAAACGGCCCGGATTAAAACGGCATCAATTCAGGCTATAAAGGCCGCAATCCGGCCCTTCCGCCTAGAGACGGCTTGCCACATTCTCCCAATTCACCAGATTATCGAGGAAGTTCGCCAGATAGTCAGGCCGCTTGTTGCGGAAATCAATGTAGTAGGAATGCTCCCACACATCACAGCCCAGAAGCGCCGTCTGACCAAAGCATAGCGGGTTCACGCCGTTTTCGGTCTTGGTAACCTTCAGCCCGCCATCCGCAGCCTTTACCAGCCAGCACCAGCCTGAACCGAACTGGCCAGCGCCAGCAGCCTTGAATTCATCCATGAATGCCGACACGCTGCCAAAACTGTCGGTGAGTGCTGATTCCAGTTCGGACGGCATGCCGGTCTTGCCGGGACCCATCATTTCCCAGAACTGCATGTGGTTCCAGTGCTGTGAGGCGTTGTTGAAAATGCCGCTCTGCGCTACCGCCGATTTATCATAGGTACCGGTGATGATATCTTCGAGTGGCTTGCCTTCCCACTCGGTGCCAGAAACAAGCTTGTTGCCGTTGACGACATAGGCATTGTGATGCAGATCATGATGATATTCGAGCGTTTCGGCGCTCATGCCCAACTCTGCCAGCGCGTCATGTGAATAGGGTAGGTCCGGAAGAGTGAATGCCATGTCAGCCTCCATAGGGT
>MDSV01231614.1_pt1 | contig 13935 bp, 13 predicted proteins | sample 810851 | NCBI WGS metagenome assembly MDSV01 (sample SAMN05326640, study PRJNA326480) | marine metagenome | isolation source: seawater | place: Atlantic Ocean: North East | collected 2012 | reverse complement strand
TTCATTGCAAAAAGTAATAATAATAAGCATTTAAAAAGCTGTTTTTTTTTATTATAATTCATGTATGAATAACATAGGAATCATTGGAAGAGGATTTGTAGGAACTGCTGTGGAGTTCGGATTTAGCCCTCAAACAGGTTGCGATTGGGCTACATTAAGAGCTTATGATAAAGACCCTGCAAAATCTACACATTCTCTTGAAGAAACAGTAAACGAGTCTGATTTTATTTTTGTGTCAGTACCTACCCCATCAAATAATGATAATTCTATTAATGTTGATGTTATATATGAAGTTTTTGAAGATATAAATCGAGTTAATAAGAGAAATGATAATATTTTTCTTTTAAGATCTACTGTTGTTCCAGGAACATGCAAAAAACTTGCTGAAAATTATCCTAAATTGAATTTAATATTTAATCCAGAATTTTTGACTGAACGTTCAGCTAAGTTTGATTTTATCAACCAGTCAAGATACATTATTGGAGGAGATAAGAAATCTTCTGAAAAGGTTGGTAAATTATTTAGAAAAAGATTTGGTGAATCGATTGCCTTAATTGAAACTAATTTTAATACTGCTGAAATGATTAAGTACATGTGCAATTGTTTTTTTGCAACAAAAGTTTCTTTCTTAAATGAAATGAAATTAGTTGCAGATAAATCAGAGGTAGATTGGAATCTAGCAGTTGATGGATTTGTCAGAGATGGCAGAATTGGACATTCTCACCTTCAAGTTCCAGGTCCAGATGGAAAATGGGGATTTGGAGGAAGCTGTTTTCCTAAAGATGTACGAGCTATGATTAGTTTTGGAGAATCATTAGACATTGATATGGATACACTCAATGGAGTATGGAATACAAACCTTAAAGTTAGACCAGAAAAGGATTGGGAAAAACTTCAAGGCCGATCGGTTGTTAAAGAAAATGACTCATAGTATATGAGGTATACCAAATACTCACCACGAAATCTAGAAGAACAAGATGCATATATGTGGGATGCGGCAGAATTTGAATTATTAATCAATAATTTTATTCCGAATCGCACAATTACACATTTATTTTCAAAATACCTTAGAGATGATGCATATATCTTAGAAGGAGGTTGCGGAAATGGTTCTTGGGTTAAATATTTAAATGACAAGGGCTATAATTGTGTTGGTACTGATATTAATGAAGTAATACTGGAAACTGCAAAAAAAGAAAAGTTAAATATCATGAAAGATGACATATTAAACATGTCATTTGAGAATGATACTTTTGACGCATATTTATCTTTAGGTGTAATTGAGCATTGGAAAGAGGGACCTCAAAAAGCAATTGAAGAGGCTTATCGAGTAATAAAGCCAGGTGGTTATTTCCTAGTATCCACTCCATGCAACCATCTTATTAGAAAATTATTTAATCATCCATTAAGAGATATGGTCAATATATTTTATAAGATGTTGGGGAAAAAATTACACTTTGTTGAATATCGGTTTGAGAGACATGAGCTCAGACAATTTATGATAGATGGTGGTTTTGATGTGATGGAAAGCCTACCAAATGATTATAGATTAGATTCAAATGAATATAGCTTTGGAATGTATACAGATTGGCCTTGGTTAAGAGATAGAAAAGTTAAATATAGATTAAATTTTTTAGGTAGAATAACAAAAGCTATATTAAAAAAAATTAATCCATTCTGGGCCGTATCAGGCATAATGGTTGTTGCAAAAAAACCTTTAAATTAATACTAAATTGCAAAATTCAATTTATCCACTAGAAAGAAAAAGAATCTTAAGTAAAATAGAAGAATTTAAAAAATTCAATAATCACTATAATTTAACAGCTGACAATAATTCTTCCCTTTTTTCTACGATATTTTCAATCTTTATAAAAGATTTACTGAATTATGAATTTCAAGATGAAGAAAAAAATCTGCTATCAAAACTTATACGTTCTCACCAAGATCCTAAATCAGGTTTATTTGCAGAAAATTATCAAATAGAAAATCCTAATTTTTTTTGCAAAAAAAGCATGCAGTTAACGACATTTTCAATGTCTGCCCTATCGATACTAAATAGTGTTCCAGAATTTCAAATCAATCATAATATAAAAACAAAGGATGAAATTTTCTCTTACCTAGATAAAGTTGGAGTTAAAAAAGGCATAATTGGATCAGGAAATTTTGCAATGTTTCTAGGCATCTTTCTTTCTTATGAAAAAATGCTTAATCCAGACAATGATTTACTAAAATTTTGGTTTCAATATCATGATCAACACTTCAATAAAAAAAATGGTTTTTGGACGCATGGAATTAAAGGAAATACTCAATGGTCATATCAAAACGGGCTACATCAATTGATAATTTATGAATTTTGGAATAGAGAGTTTCCAAATTACAAAAAAGCAGTTAATATGGTTATTAAAAATGCAGACAAAACTGGTTCTTTTTCTCTAATTCCTGGTGGAGGTGCTTGTTGGGACTATGATGCTATACATATTTTAAATTTATTAGGATTAAAAAATAAATTTAAAAAAAATATTATTGAATCTATTCTTTTAAAGTCATATAAATCTCTTATTAATACAAAAACTGATCTTGGATTTTGTGAAAACAATCTTGTTCAAGAATTATCCGTATTTAAAAATATAAATTTTTTCATATACAAAAAGAGCTTAGTATCTACTATTTTTAGGTTAAGAGCTTTTTTATCAGAGAAAAATAATGGTTTTACTCATCATCCACATTGGTCTAAGAGGCCTATCAAGATGAATGAAACTGACCTTTGGAGCACATGGTTTAGGTTAATAACAATCGCTGAAATTGAAAATATTTTTCTCAAATCGACTAATTGGAATTTTCATAAATTTCCAGGATTGGGAATCTTAAAAAAATAAAAAAATGGCGATAAAGAATAAGAATATATTATTTGTAAGCTACATGTTTCTTGATTCTCACCTTTGTAAACAATCCCGATTCTCAATATTGAAATCACTGAGTAAAAAAGGAAATAAAACTTTCCTTTTTGCAGCTCACATTAATAAAAAAAATATCACTAAAACAACTATTTTTCATCAAACTAGTATTTCATTGCCAGGAATTCAATTGGTTAACTTTATTACTTATCAAATGAAGTCACTTTTTATTATTCCAAAAATAATCTTTAACAAAAATATTGATGTGGTTATTTGTGATATAAACTCAACACCATCAATCATTCCTCTGCTCATTCTTAAAAAATTTAGCCTAATTGAGACTACGTTTATATTAGACTTCAGATCAAATATTCTTCATTCAAGAAAGAATTTCATCCAAAATATTTTTAAAGATATTTATTTAAGAATAATGATTAATATTTCATTTATTCTTTATGAAAAATTTACGTTTATCACCTTTTCTTTTAAATCTCACATAGAAAAAAAATTTAATATCAAATATAAAAATTTTACAGTTTGGAGCTCAGGTGTAGATAAAAAATTCTTAACAGAGACTAAAAAAGTTGAAAATCAAAAATTTACAATTATACATCATGGTTCGCTTGAAAAAGGACGCGGAATAATGCGCTTAATTGATTCAATGCCACTTTTAAAAAATGAACTTAGTAATAAAGTCGTATTAAAAATTGCTGGTGTTGGAAGTTTGGCAAAACAGATATCTGAATTATCAAAAAATAGTAAATATAATTTGAAATTTTATGGTGAAATAAAGCATGAAGATATTATCGCATTTATTGATATTGGTGATATGGGTATTGTTCCCTTTGATAATTCGATTGCAAATAGAACATCTAGTCCTTTAAAAGTAGTTGAATATGTTGCTAGAAATAAAATTATCCTAGCAACCAAACTAAAAAATTTCGAAAATAATTTTTCTCATTACTCCAGCATATACTACATGAAAAGCAATTCTTCAAAAGACATAGCTAGTGCCATCGAAAATATTATTAGCAATTATGATAAAATCAAAAAAAACAATTTAGGTGATGGTCAAATTTTGATAAGACAAAAATATACCTGGGATGTACAAGCTGAAAAAATCATTAAATTTATTCATGATTAAAAAAAATATCGCATTTTTTACAACTTCAACTGAAAGCATTGGACCTTTCAATCAAGTTAGTGAACTTGCTATTTCATTAAGTAAAAAAAAATATAATGTAGTAGTGATTGTTTCTAGTCCAATTAAAAAAAATGTAATAGTCAAAAAATTACTACACAATGAAATACCAATATTCTCTTTAAATGCTAAATCATTTTTTAATTTTTTTCAATTATTTAGATTGATAAAAATTTTAAAAAATAATAAATGTGAAATAATACATTCTAGGTTAAGAAGAGCAGATTTCTATGCTAATATATCTAAAATATTTATCGAAATAACGGTCATTAATCATATTGTTGACGATTATTTAAATCATTTTAAAAACTACCATCAGTATTTATCATCAATTTTGGCAAGAATATATATGATCGCCCAAAAAAATGTAGATGCTATTATAGTAAATAATAAAAAAAACTTACAATTTTATCTTAATAGAGATTTTAAGAGCTTTTACTTAAGGAATGGGGTAAAAATTGTTAAAAATGATAAATTAAACAGCCTTTTAAATAAAAATGTTAAATCAAAATTTATAATAGGGTATGTTGGTGAATTCAAGAAAGGCAAAGGAATAGGGCTGTTAATAGATATCATTAAACAATTTAAAAATGATAATGATTACAATTTTGTTATATGTGGAAAAGGTGATTATAAAAAAGATAAATTTTTAAAAGAATTTAAAAACTATGTCAATGTTGATTATTGTGGCTATGTAGAAAATTTAGAGAAAAAATATTTAATATTTGATACTCAAATTTTTACATCAAAGTCAGAAGGTATGCCCAACGTACTTCTTGAATCATTATCTTATGGTATTACACCTATATGTACAGATATTAACGCATACAATGAAATAGTTTCTCCAAATATGGGCTATATAATCAAAAGTAATCCAGTTGAATTTTATAATAAAATTAAAGCTCTAAAGAATAATAAAAAACTTACCAAAAATTTTAAAAAAGCATGCCTAATGACAATAGATAAAAAATTTAGATTTGATAATATTACGAATGAACTAATTCAGATTTATAAGGGTTTTGATCAGTGAATACTACTATAGTTATTGTTAATCATCAGCATCAAAATTCTATTGTAGAATTAATTAGCTCAATAAAAAAACTTCCAAGCTTTAAAAAAAAGAACATTATATTTATTCAGAATAAGAAGTCAGTATTTATAGATAACTATCTGAGCCAATTTGATAACATATATCTTTTTAACAATAATAGTATAAAAGGATTCTCAGAAAATGTTAACTATGGTATTAATAAAGCTATCGAACTGTTCAATTCTGAATACTTTTTATTACTTAACCCCGATATTGTTATTAAAAATGACTTTTTGAAAGAATTTGTACAGCAATCGGAAGAAAATAACAGAATTGGTATTATAGGTCCAAAACTTTTAAACAAAGACAAGTCAATCCAATATTCATCAAGAAAATTTTACACTTTAAAATATATATTTTGGAGGATGTTTAGACTTTCAAACATTTTTAGCTCCAAAATTGAAGACGATATACTAATGGTAAGTGCAGACAGACTAAAAATCAATAAAGTTGACTGGATAACAGGCGCAGCTATGTTTTTTAGTAGAAGATTTATAAATGATGTGGGATTTTTTGATCAAGAAAATTTTTTTATGTATGGTGAGGACCAGGACATTTGCTTAAGAGCTTGGAAAAATAATTATGAAGTAATCTATAACCCTAATGGAATATGTATTCACAATTATGGGAGGAAGGGTTCTTCCCTAATTATTTCTAAATATTCTTTATATCAGTTAAAAAGTACTTTTAAACTATTCAGGAAGTATAATTTTAACCTTAAGTTATAATGATGAAATATAGAACAGAAATAGATGGTCTTCGTGCTCTAGCAGTAATACCTGTAATATTTTTTCATGCTGGTTTTAGCTTTTTCAATGGAGGATACGTAGGAGTAGATATTTTTTTTGTAATCAGTGGATATTTAATAACTAGTATCATTTTAAATGACCTCAAAAAAGATAAATTTAGTATAATCAATTTCTATGAAAGACGGGCTCGAAGAATATTGCCAGCACTCTTTTTTGTAATGCTCTTTTGTATTCCTTTTGCATACTTTTTTTTACTTCCAGATGAAATGGTAAAGTTCGGTAGAAGCCTTATAGCGGTATCTCTTTTTGGTTCAAATTTTTTATTTTGGCAGGAAAGTGGTTACTTTGACTTAGCGTCAGAATTAAAACCTCTGCTTCATACTTGGAGCTTAGCAATTGAAGAACAGTTTTATATATTTTTCCCAATTTTATTTGCTCTTATTTGGAAATATTTCAGAAGTAGGGTTTTTATTTCTTTTTTGTTTTTATTTTTCTTGAGTTTTTTCTTTATGCTTATCGGTGAGACAATAAAGCCTAACAATATGTTTTTCTTCTATATGCTACCTGCAAGAGGTTGGGAAATATTATCAGGTGCGTTAATAGCATATTATATGGATAGTAATCAATTATTTGTGAAGAATAAATATAATCAGATTTGTAGTGGAATTGGATTTGCTTTAATTGTTATATCAATATTAACATTTGACAACCAAACGCCATTTCCAAGCATTTATACAATTTTACCTGTAATAGGAACAGCTCTTTTAATACTTTGCACTAATAAACATACGCTCGTTTATAGATTTTTAAGCTTAAATATTTTAGTTAAAATTGGTTTAATATCTTACAGCGCATATCTTTGGCACCAGCCTATACTAGCTTTTGCAAAGTTTCGCTTTCATGAACAGCTCTCAAGCATTCATTTGCTTCTACTTTGTAGTATCTCGTTTTTTTTAGCTTTTATAAGTTGGAAATTTATAGAAAGTCCATTTAGAGATAAAAAAAGAATACCTACTAAAAATATTTTTCAATTATCTGGCTTCTCAATTCTTTTTTTTGTTGCTTGTGGTTTTTATATAAAAAGCGATAATGGCTTAATTTCAAGGTTTTCTGAAAAAGACGCAAAAGTTCTTTCATACTTTATTGATTCAAAAAATTATGTTGTTACTAATTTTGGTAAAACTAAAATGAGTAATTTTGATCAATTAAATTCAACTGATAATATTCTAATTATTGGAGACAGTTATGCTGAAGATCTTGTGAATGCTGTCTATGAATCAGAACTAAAAAAAAATATATCAATTTCTACTATCTACATTCCAACAAAGTGTGGCAATCTTTTTGTTGATTCAAAAAAAATAAGTCAAATGGTAAAAAATAATTGCAATAATCCCTTAAAGGATGAAAAGATTTTATCATTAATGATAAATGCTGATGAAATATGGCTAGCAGCATCTTGGAAAGAATGGGCTCTTGAACATATCAAAGAATCAATTAAAAATATATCTAATTTTTCTGACGCTAAAATTAAAGTCTTTGGATCAAAAAACTTCGGTGAAGTCAGATCAACACAATATTTCTTAAATTACAATACTGATGAAATTACTAGTATCAAATCTTTAAATAAATCTTATACATATATTGTTGAAACAATGGCAAGCACATCATATTATCCTGCTGAATATATTGATGTGTCACAACTATTATGTAATTCTTATACTTCCTGTTCAAATTCTACTGATATGGGATTGCCAATATCTTATGATGGAGGACACCTTACAAAAGCAGGAGCTATTTATTATGGAAATCTTTTGAATCAAAAATTAGACATTAACTGAAGTGGATTCTAATAATTCCAAGTCTAGGAAATTAATAGGCGGTGAAATTAAAATAGTTCACCTAATAAAGAATACATTTATTCATTCTTCCGGGCTAATAATTAATAACTTATTATCTCTTATAGCTAAAGTAGTGTATTTGAAAGTTTTAGGATTGGAAATTTTAGGGATTTATACATTTTTATCATTAATGATTCCTTATTATTCATATTTTTTTATGGGAATCAGCTACTCTTTAGTAAGGAGAATAGCAAACTTACAAAGTCTAAATGAAAGTGAAAGGCTTGCTCAGCATAGATCTGTAGTTAATATATTTAGCTTATTTATGTCTATCATGTTAACGATGATTTTTATTATTTATATGAAATTTATTTATGATGAACAAAATTCAGATTTTACGAAAATCAATCTTATACTAGTTTTTGTTACTGCAATAATTACTGAATTTACTACACTATTAAATTCACATTTAAAATCAATAGGAAATTTTGCAAAAATTCATAGCAATGCTGCGCTAGTACGAATATTTACACCAATTTTATCTATAATACTTGTTTACTCTCTTGGATTAAATGGATTATTACTATCTTTGCTTTTAATTTCAATTTTTAGCGCAGTAGATCTTACCTTTTTTTCTATCAAGCAAAAAACTGGTGTTTTAAATATTAACTATTTTAATAAATCTCTTCTTATAAAAGATTTAAAGCTTGGTATTTCAATGCTTTTTTCGAAAAAATTACCTGATATGCTCTATACAGTCTTTCTTACTTATTTAGGTTTAAGTTTTACTAAAGAAACTTTGGGTTCATTTAACTTTTTAGCTACAATGTTAGGTATTACATCACAATTATTAGGCGCATTTTACACCATTGTAGAAAGAAGAATTTATCTGGGCAAGGAATTTTTAAAATCAAATATTGAGTATCTAACTAATCTTTCTTTCGGAAACTCTGTAATTTTTGGAATAATTATGCAATCTCTAATTATTTTTTTAATAATTATTATTCCACCTTATTTTTCTGAACTAAGTGATTCAATTTACTTACTACCATGGATTTTGCTTATTTTTACAATTAGGAATACTATAAAAATCACTGAGCATTATATTAATTCTTATAATTTATTTACAAGTCGTAATATTCTTTCTGTTATAGCTATATCTACATATCTTGTAGTATTAAATATCTTTTCTATTGATTCATTAAAATATTTCATTGTTGTCCACGCAGGCATCTTATTGTTTTATAAAATAGTAATCAGTCTTTTTTTACAGAGATTTTTTATAAAAAAAACAACTATTTTGAGAATATTATTTGGCGATCTTTTAATGGTAACAATAATTTGTTTATTTACATTTATTATAATCAGTTATGAATTTAAAATAGTAGAATCAATACTACTCGCATCATTATTTTCTACTTTTCTATTTTTTGTGCACACAAATAATCCAAAGAAATCTTTTAAAGATTTGTTAGTATTTCTTGATAAAGAATTTTAACACTATAAATTTTTAGAAAAATAAATTAAATATATCTTCTGCGTGCTTTGGTGTACATTTTTGGTTTTTAACTAGAAACCAATTTGATAGTTCACTTTTACGAATTGAATACTTAAAACCAGGTACATTCCTAACTGATATTTTTTGATTTTTGTTAATATGTGATAAGATAGCCATTCGATGGTTTCCCTGTGTTACAACAAAGGATTTTCTATTATTTTTATTAATTAAAAAAGTACCACCAATGTGTCTATTAAAATTTCTCCAAGGACGATATCCCTCTTTTTTTAGTTTATGATATAACGAAATAGTGCTTTTAAACTCATTTTCTATAAATTCATCTGTCGAAGGACCACAAAATCTCGATGATTCTGCAGATTTTTTGGTAAAGTTTTTATTTTTTTGAAAAGTCCCCCAAGGATAAATAAATAAAGGAAGGTAGTCTTTAGTTGGGGTATTTTTTACGAACTGACTAATGCTTTTTGGCTGAAAATTCTTCAAGCGTTCATACATAGCAGTATCTTTATAATTAATATTTGGATTAGCATCATATTGTTTTAGAGTTAAAATTATATGATGAGTAGGATTTTTATTATCAAATGAAACACCAAATATAGTTCTACATTGGTTAAAATTTACGCGTCTTTGAAAAAAAATAGCAGTTATAAATCTATATAAATTACCTATCCAGAAATACATTCTCTTGAAAATTTTTTTCAAAATTTTTCCCATAATTTTTATAAAAAAATTAAGAATTCAATTCTCCTAGAAATATCTTGTGTATAGATTTCAAGTAACGTTTTGTGTGAGTTAAAAATGTAGAAAATCTTCCTCTGTGATATACCACACTGGGATGTGAAAATATTTTATTATTCACTTTACTTGCAACCAATATTGCTCTTTTATTTCTATTTCTAGTATCATCTAATCGATAAAAATAGTTAAAGCCAAATCTTTTCAAAATTGTTTCTATTGAGGTATAGCTGCATAACCAATACTCTGTTCCATAAAAATCATCGTGATCAATATCTTTTTGAGAGAAAAATGCAAAAGACTCATCATGAGGTCCTTCCTTTAAAGCTTTCCATTCAAATAAAATTGTATCGGTTTTAGCAGAAATAGCTTTGATTGCAGTATAAGGATCTGGTATCCTGTGTATAAAGCCCATGCATAGACAGAAATCAAACTTTTTATCAATAGATTCAAATTCTTCGGAGTATATATCAAGAACCCTAAAAGTAGGGTTCTCAAATTTTAAAATTGATTGTACCCATTTAGCTTTTTTAATTCTTAATTGATCTATATCGACTCCTAATACTTTAGCCTCCTTCTCTGCTAATTTGATAGAAAAGAATCCTTCATTGCACCCAAGATCTAAAACTGTTTTACCTTTTAAAGATATTAAATCAAGTATTGGTTCAATTCTATCCCATTTTACTAAGTTTTTACCATGTGAAATTTGTTCACCAGGAGCTGTTTCAATTTCACCTGGTAGTGAAATATTGTGATTCCACGGCTGTTCATCACCTAGAATTGCAATTTTTTCCTTAATATTTTTTTTATTTATTTCCATTTTTAAAGTGTAACCTAGCTTCATAAATTTAATAATAAAATACTTTTAGAAAAAAAAACAATCATACCTAATTTCTATGTATGACCATACTATTAATGCTTTCACTTTTTATTCTATCTCTATCTTTAGTCGGTTTACTTCTAAAGAAAGAGGAGGATATTTTTTTTATATTAATGACCGTTGTATTTTCTGTAACATGGGTAGCAGATGAGTTAATGCTACTTCCCCATTTTTTTACTTGGTCTATTGAGTTATTAATTTTTTTACTCTTTGTAATTTTTTTGCTGCCCAAGTGTATTTTTTTCAGGAAAATTGAAACTACTCCCATTTTCAAATATCTATTTTTTATAATTATTTATGGCATAATTGGTAGCGTGATTTATGCCGTAAGTTTTGATTCTATATTACTGGGTTTAAGATCTTATTTTAAATATGCATTTCTTTTTTTGATTTTTATCAATGCAGGAATTTCTCCAAAAAAATATAAAAAATTATTTTTTTGCTGGTTAGCAATTATAGGAATACAACCAATAGTTGGTTTATTTCAGGCTTTATTTTTAGGAAAAACGGATGATGCTGTTCATGGGACTATCACTGATACGGGTATTTTATCAATGCTACTTATCATTTTTATTATTTGCCTAATTGATTTGATTAAAAGAAATACTATTAACAACTATATATTATATTTTTTCATATTTTTATCTTTTACTGTTATACCTATTTTTGGAGAGGTGAAAGCCTTTTTCTATTTTTTGCCTTTCATACTTGCCATAAGATATTTTAATGTGATTTTATCTTTTCAGATGCAAAAAATTATAATTTTTCTAATACCTTTTATTATTTCTGTTTTGCTATTTCAAAACTTTTATGGCTTTGATGTCTTTGAATTAAGTCAAATAAATACCTCAGATTTTTTGTTTAGTCAGGGTAAAAATAGTGTAACTGGAGATAGTAATTCACTTGCAATAAGCCTAAGTGAGCGTTTTTTGTCATTATTAGCCACTTATAATTTTTTATCTAATGATTTATTAAGAATATTTTTTGGAGAGGGATTAGGATCTCATGTATTTACATACGAGACAAGGGAAAATTTTATTTTAAATACTCAAGAATCATATATATTAAAATTTTCAATATCAAAATTTATAGCCAACATGGGAGTTGTAGGTTTAGCCCTATTTTGCATAATGCTAGCCAAAATAAGTTACTATGCATACCAATCATCTTTTATAATTAAAAATGAATTTTTTATAAATATTTATAGAACTATTCCTGCCTTTTCAATTCTTTTCTGTTTATCAATGGTATATACTGATCCATTTGAAGATTATATTCAATTTTCTTATTGGTTTTTTGTTTCAAGTATAGCTTATATACCATCATTGGAGAAATTATAAATTAAATGATTAGAAATTTTTAATATAAGTTAAAAGATTTCTATAAAATATTTTACCTACAATAAAAGTAATTGAAAATATAAGCCCTACGATTAAATAAGCTATTAATATATAAAGCCTTCTTGTAGAAGAAGGAGTAGCTGGAAAAGTAGGCTTTTCAAGAGTTGTGAATGCGTTGGACTTTTCAATTTTATCTAAAACTGCAAATTCTCTTTCTTGCAATAATAAAGTTTTTAATGTGACATGAAACTCCAGATTACGTACTAGTTTCTCTAAATTCATCTGTAATGTTGGTGAGGATGTAATATTTTTGTTTGTGTATCTGAAATCTAATATGGCCTGTTCTGCTTCTGACAATTTTGCATTAATCCCAAGCATTCTTTCTTCAATAAATTCTAGCTTTTTTTCTCCTGCTTGATTTTGCAGAGTAACTAAACTTTGATTTATTTCATCAATGACATGACTATTAATATCTTGTGCTGCATATTTGTTTTCTGATTCTACTTTAATAGTTACTATAGATGATTCAAAGTCTGTGGTAGCTATAATTTTTTTACGCAATTTACTAGCTAATGCTGCTTCAATAACATGCTTATCTCCATCTAATGGTTTATTATCCGACAAGAAAGCTGAAATCTTTATCATTTTATCAGAGGAATCTATATTCACATCCTTTTCAAGCATTCTAACTAAAAAGGAATAGCTACCAAGAAGCTCATCTATGATTGAAATCTTGTTTACTGCTGATCCAGAATTTAAAAAAGGGGTTTGCATTCCCAATGTTGATAATAGTGACATTTCATTTGATGATAATTTGGATAAATAAACTTTAGATTTTGAAGTGTAGGTAGGAGAATAAAAGAATAAAAGATATATAAGCACTGTTACGGAAATTACTGTCATACTTTTAAAAATGAATTTCCATTCACTGATAATTGCTTTAATTATTTTTTTTAAATCTGTTTCCATAATTTTTATTATATATGTTCATTTAAATTAACATACAAATTTTACTTAATTAATTATTAAAAAATTTTTTTCTTATCTCCGTAGCAGAAATTTCTCCAACTTTTTTTGGTGGGACATGCTCAATAATATCATACCCTACTCCCCTACCATAATTAACTGATTCAATATCAGGTATAATTATTACTTTTACTCGATCACTAGAAATTAAATCTTCTAATTCTTTTTCAATATTTTTTTTTACTTCTACTGGATCATATGGATTGCTATCATCAATACTGACTTCTCTAATACAAATTAAAACGTTTTTTTTATCATTTAATCTTTGATCGATTAACCATCTATGGCCATCATGCCATGGTTGCCATCTTCCGATAAACATTGAATATTTCATCCGTACTTTCCTCTATTGTTAGTTCCCCAGTATCAATTGATAATGTTTTGGGGTCAGTTGGTATTTCATAGTCTTTTGCAAAAAAATCCTCTCTTCCTCTTATTTCTGTAGTATGAAGGTATATTTCTAAAAAGGGGAATTCTTCCTTTAATTCATCTCTTAAGAATTTATATGGTGCAACTATTGAAACAACACATAAGTAGTCTTTATTTGCCAAAAACCTCATTATAGATATAGCAGTAGATATATTATTTATTCTACCTTTTTTTGAATAATCTTTATTTTTGTTAATTTTTCTTAAATCATCACCATCTAAATGTATGATTTTAAGA
>MDSV01212574.1_pt1 | contig 13936 bp, 11 predicted proteins | sample 810851 | NCBI WGS metagenome assembly MDSV01 (sample SAMN05326640, study PRJNA326480) | marine metagenome | isolation source: seawater | place: Atlantic Ocean: North East | collected 2012 | reverse complement strand
CAACATTTTACCAACAGGAGCAACATTTCCAGCATAAAAGTTGAAAGAGGTAATATTTATAAATGAATAATAAAACGAAAATAAAATAAAAATGGCAGTATTAGACCCAAATGAAATATTTTTCACCGCTTTTGAACCAAAAGTAGCAAATAGATTTATAATGTATGTTGATGGAATTCCATCCTACATGATAAAAGAAGTGGGAGAAATCAAAATAGAACAAGGTGAGATAGTTTTAAATCACATCAACACTTATAGAAAAGTAAAAGGAAAAGCTAAGTGGGGTGACTTATCAATGACATTATTTGATCCTATTACTCCTTCAGGAGCACAGGCAGTAATGGAATGGGTAAGATTACACCATGAATCTGTAACAGGAAGAGATGGTTATTCTGATTTCTATAAGAAAGATTTAACAATTAATGTATTAGGTCCAGTAGGTGATGTTGTTTCCGAATGGATTATTAAAGGTGCGTTTATTAAAGATGCTACATTTAAAGGATACAATTGGGATACAGAAGCTGAAGCACAAACTATTGCCATGACTATTGCTATGGATTACTGTATTTTGAATTTCTAAAAAGAAATTACATAAATTTAAAATTGAGCTTGGCTTTTGTCAAGCTCTTTTTTATGTTATATATGTATACATGATAAACAATTCAAGTTATAACAAATAAAAACTATGAGCGAATCAAAATTTAAATTCCCTTCTGAAATAGTAGAACTACCATCAAAAGGGTTGGTTTATCCAAAAGATAATCCATTATCATCGGGTAAAATAGAGATGAAATACATGACTGCCCGAGAAGAAGACATTCTTACAAATCAATCCTATATCCAAAATGGTACAGTTTTAGATAAACTTCTACAATCTTTAATTGTCTCAAAAGTAGATTATAAAGACCTAATTGTAGGTGATAAAAATGCACTATTAATTGCAGCAAGAATTTTAGGATATGGTAAATTGTATGAATTTGAATTAAAAGGTGAAAAACTTAGTATTGATTTAACTACTTTAGATAATAGAGAAATTGATCCTAAAGATTTTCCAGAAGGTAAGAATGAATTTTCTTATGTACTTCCAAATTCAGGTGCAACTATTACTTATAAATTACTTACTCATAAAGATGAAATGAAAATTGATTCTGAGGTAAAAGGATTAAAGAAAATAAACAAGAACGCTTCTCCAGAATTATCCACTCGTCTTAAGTATATGATCTTATCAGTAAATGGTGAGGCAGCACAAAAAGACATAAGAGATTTTGTAGATAACTATTTTTTAGCCTCTGATTCCAGAGCATTTAGAAATCATATAAAAGAGTTCCAACCAGATATTAATCTGAGAACTACAGTGGAAACTGGGGACGGCGGTGAGGAGGACGTCGACATCCCTATCGGACTTAACTTTTTTTGGCCTGACGCAACAGTATAGAATAGCTTTATTCGGCCAGATTCATGAAATAGTATTTTATGGAAATGGAGGGTATGATTGGCATACCATATATGATATGCCTATTTGGCTTCGGACTTTTACTCATAAAAAAATGACTGAGCATTATGAAGAAGAAAATAGGAAAATGAAACAAGCACAAGGTAAAAGTGGATCCTCTAGGTCTCTAACCACAGATGGTAAAGTAACTGCTCCTGAATTTATGTCAGGAAAGTCACAACCTAAATCAAATGCAAAATCAATTCCAAACTATGTGACGAAGGCATCCAAAAAGTGATGCCTTCCCATATTTATAATAAAATAACTTCACATGGGAGTAGGAGATAATATTAAAAAGAATACAGAAGCCCAAAAGCAGTTTAATCAAGCAGCTGAGGAAGGTCTGTACACGTATAGAGAATACACAGATATTCTTAAATCCATTAATGAAGAATTAGGAGCACAATATTCTACTACAAAAGAAGCTAGAGGAGAATATAATCAACTAATTAAATCAGCTCAAACTCTTACAGGTCAACAAGAAAGTTTAACTAGGTTAAGTGATAAAGAATTAAATACATTAGCGGAAAAAGCTGCTATAAATGTTGCTAATTTACAAGCTTTAGCTCAAAATGTAGTATATTCTGAACAAATGAGTGATGCTGAAATGGCATTACTTATTGGTAAAGAAAGTAATTTTGAGACAGAAAGAATGCTTCTTGCAACTATTCAAGAAGAAGTAAAAGAAAGACAAAGATCTAATCAATTAATGGGAGTAGCTGGTGGTCTAGCAGCTACACTAGATGGACTTTTAGGACCTATGTCAAAAGCATTAGGTTTAGACCAAATGAAAAAAGATATGCAAGAAGTTGCAGATCGAGTTGCAAAAACAGGTGAATCATTTGGTAGGTTAAAAGTATTAGCAACAGGGTTAAAGGGAGCAATGAGTGGTATTGCTGGTGCTTTAACTGATCCTTCAATAATATTTGGAGGTATTATGAGTGGTTACAATGATGTAGCTAAAGCCCAAAAAGAATTTAGACAACAAACAGGACAAAATATATCTCATGTAGATACTTTAAATAGTAGTATAGCTACATCTGCAGATTATATGAAGGCAGCTGTATCCTTATCAAAGGAGTTAGGGGTTAATGCTTCAGTTGTATTTTCACCTGAAACTATTACAGAAGTAGCTGAATTAACAGAGTTAATGGGAATGGGTGCTCATGAAGCTGCCCAATTAGCTAAATTTGCAAAATTAAGTGGTAAAGAATTATCTACAGTTACTGCTGAAATGGAAGCAGGGTTTAAACAATTTGTTCAAACTAATAAAGTTGGTATAAACTTTACTGATGTAATGAATGATGTTGGTAAAGTATCAGCCTCAGTTTCATTATCATTAGGAAGTAATCCAGCAAAAATCCAAGCTGCGGCTATGGAAGCTCGAAAATTAGGGGTTTCTTTAGAACAAGTAGATAAAATAGCAGGATCATTATTAAATTTTGAAGAATCTATATCAGCAGAATTAGAAGCTGAATTACTTACAGGTAAACAATTAAATTTAGAAAAAGCAAGACAATATGCTTTAGCTAATGATTTAGAAGGAGTTGCAAGAGAATTAGCTAAAAATGAAGGTATAATGAAAGCCTTCTCTTCAGGTAATAGAATACAACAAGAGGCATCAGCCAAAGCTATGGGAATGAGTAGAGAAGAAATGGCTAAAATGATTTACCAACAAAAAATACAAAGTGGTTTATCAGCAGAACAAGCAGCTAAAGCAGCAGATATTTCATTAGAAGAAGCAAAACGACTTACAGCACAAGAACAAATAAAAAAATCACTAGATAAAATTACACAAGCAGTAGGTGGATTTCTAACTTATTTAGATCCAATATTATCTAATACAACAATGTTATCTATTGTATTAGGTACAATAGCTACTGTATATGTAGCTAAAATGGCATCTGGATTTGCTAAATCTGCTAAAGGTGTATTTGATATGGCTAAAGGAGCTAAAGATATGCTTAAAAATTTAAGTAAATCTGGTGGTATATTTGGTAAATTTTATAAGGGAGGACAATTTACTCCTGGAGGAGGTAGAGCTAAAGCAGGTGGAGAAAGATTTGGTGGTATTTTTGGTAAAGCTCTTCCTAAAAAAGAAGATTCTGAAAAAATAAAAGGTGCTACAGATGGTACTAAAGGTATAAAACCAGGTCAAGGTAAAGGAATTAAAGATTTTTTAAAAGGTTTAGGTGATGGTTTAGCAGCATTAGGTAAAAAAGCAGGACAAGTATTAAAAGGTGCATTAGTATTAGGGGTTGTAGGTGTTATATTAGGAGGATCATTTGCTTTAGCATTAATGATGGTTAAAGATGTAGATCCTATACAAATGATTGCATTTGCAGGTTCATTAGCAATATTAGGTATTACAATGGCTTTATTAGGTAATTTAGGAGCTAATATAATAATGGGTGCTATAGCAATGGGTATATTAGCATTAGCATTAATACCAGCAGCATTTGCTTTTAGTTTACTAGAAAATGTAAGTATTGAAAAAATGATAGCTTTTTCATTAATGTTACCTTTATTAGCATTAGCAGCAGCTGGATTAGGATTTTTAGCTCCATTTATAATAATGGGTTCATGGGCATTAATGGCATTAGGATTAGCAATGATACCAGCTGCGTATGCATTCTCTTTATTAGGAGAAGCAGATATGGTAGGTATAGCAGCTTCCTTTGAAGGTTTAGGAGAAAAAGCAGCGGCTTTAGCATCAGTAGGACCTGCATTATTTTCAGTAGCAGCAGGTTTAATGGCATTTAATGCAGCTATATTAGTAGGAACAGCAGGTGGATTTTTAGGTAAATTAATAGGAGGTGGAGGTCCTTTAGCTGATATAGAAAGATTAGCTGAAATTTCACCTCAATTAGCAACAACAGCAAGTGCTTTAACTGAAATGGCTACAGCATTACGTTCTGTGGCACAAGCATTAGATGCTATTGATGGGGATAAGTTAAATGATTTAGAAGATTTTGCAGTTACATCAGCTATAACAGGAGCTGTTACTGGTATATTTTCAGCAATAACAGCACCTATAACAATGTTAGGTGATATGTTAGGTGGAAGTCCTGAAGAAAAAAATCAAGAAGCGATTATAAATAGACTTGATAGATTAATAGCACTTACTGAACAAGGAAAAACTATTGAAATGGACGGAAATAAAGTAGGGAAGACATTAGCCCTTACGGCTTCCGAAATGGGTTAATATTTATAATTGACAATTTATTAATAAACACTTAAAAAACAAAAATTATGGCAGATGGAATAAAAAAGTCTTTTGAAGAAAATGGTTCTCCTTTAGCAGTACCAATTTCTCCAAATGTAGACCCAACAGTAAACCCAAATGTTTCAATCCAAGGTTTATCAAAACTTCATAATGAGTATTCTTTAAATGGTATACCAGCAAAACCAGGTGAAAGATCTCCTTATACTAATATTGGAAGTGCACAAACAGCTTATACTGTACCAACACCTTCAACATTAGGACAAGAAGCAGTAAAATACCAAGGAGAAACTAACAGATACAGTAACAACGCACCGGAGAATAGATCGTTTTAATTTATGCCTTTAATTGACCTACAGACCAACTTAAAATCACTTAAGTATGGGAGAGATCAAAGAGGTGGAGGGGATAGTAATCAACCTTACATTAAAAGAGATATCCCAGATAGTGATCTTACATTTAGGCAACAGCTTGATGGGGATCTTCCTGCTAGATCAGGACCTGATTTTCTCCTAAGAAATGGATTTCTAGCACCAGTAGATGCTGCTAGGGATGTTAGTAGGTTAACTCAAATGTTTTTTGATTTTAAATCTCCAAGAGGTCCTTTATTTATAGCAAAGCAAAATTTATTATCTAGAACATCAGTAAAAACAGAGGCATCTAAAGGTATAGGTTATGGTGCAGGAACTGTAAACCAAGGAATTTATACTCCTTTAAATACTATAGCTCAAGCAGGAGTAGGATTTACAGGAACACATTTAAATTTATTAGGAATTGATCCAACTACTCCTATGACTGGGGTAATTGAAGGTGGATTAAATTTATTTGGTGGTTCTGGTCTTATAGGATATGAAGATGTAATGAAAACGAACCAACAAGAGGGTTCTATCAATGCAACTACATTTGATATGGTAAAAAGTAGGATTGTAAATAATCCTAATTTTCAATATAGCTTAAACATGTACTCAGGTGGTAATACACCTCCACCTATGTTTATAATTGAAAATTATACAGAAACTATAACAACAGGAGGATGGCAAAATAGATTAGTTAAAACTTGGTTTGATAAACAAATGCAAGGAAATACTGATAATATCATATTAGAATATGGTGGTGGACCTGGTTCTATTTTAGGTATTGGTAAAACAAAAATTCCATTTGCAGATGTAAGAACAGGAATAAATAACAAGTATTATTCTACAAATAAAAACCATTTCTTTGGTTCTATGCCTCCTCTATATAGACATAGAGATGAATTAAAAAAGGCTGGAATTATGCCTGGTGAAGAAGGAGCTGAAGTTGCAAATAAAATTGGAGCTAGTTTTATAGCATCTACTACAGATAATGCTGAAGAAAATGGAATATTACCAGCTGATAGAGAAATTTTAAAAGCAAGTTTAGATCCTGGACTTATTTATAATGATATTAAACCACAATCTACTTTTAAAAACCCAAAAATAGTTAAAAATAATCAAGGGTTTTTTATCCCAAAAGAAGGAGGTGGATTTAATCATGATTTTAGTGTATTTAAATATGTAAAACCTTTATTAAATCCTATTACTATATTAGCAGGTGGTGCACCTGGAGGAGTTCCAACAGGTGGAGTCTCAGAAACATTTTTTGCATTAAAAAACATTGACTTACTATCAGATATAAATGGTGAATATCAATTTGCAAATGAACCTCAAATAAACCTTCAAGCTTGGCAACCTAGTGTTTATAGTGATAATACAAGTTTAACTCCTAAAACAAATTTACGTACCTATCTAGTAGGTAATCAAAGAGAATCATTACAATTTATTGACTTTGGAGGAGATATATCAGGTTCTACATTAGTAAATGCAGAAAATGATGGAGGATTAGGAGTTGTTCCTTATGTACATGGTGCTTCTGCTTATTATTCTGTATTAGCATCTGGAAGTTATGATAAAACCAACAATTTTAATAGAATTGATTATGAAACAAATGTAAGAACAGATACTTACAATTTTAATGTTTATACACAAGATGGAAATATAGGTTCATTTGCTCCTACTCCATTACAAAGAGCAAATGGTTCTGTAACAATGACTCAGGATCAATTAATAGCTCAAGAACCAGTTAGTCAGGGAGGTTTAATTCAAGATTTTAGAAAAACATTAATTGATGAAGAAGGTATAACAACATCAACTATAATGTCAACAGCTCCTGATTATATAAAGAAAGCAAAAGAAACAAGAGTTAATTTAGGTAATCCAGGAACTAAAAAAGATGTATTTGATTATACTGTAGGTAATTCAATTTTAGATAAAATTAATGCATCAGAAATATACTCAGGAACAATAGCAGAACATGATGGGGTAGGAAATGATTTAGCTAAATTTAGTATTGGTATATTAAAAAATGATGGTTCTGGAGAAGGTAGATTTATGAACTTTAGAGCTTTTATTGATGAATTTTCAGATTCATATTCTGCTAAATGGGATACAGTCAATTATAATGGAAGAGGAGAAGAGTTTTTTAATTATAATGGTTTTACAAGAGAAATATCAATGGGTTGGACAGTATTTGCCCAGTCACATGATGAATTAATTCCTATGTATAAAAAATTAAATTATCTAGCATCATCTTTAGCACCAAGTTATAGTAGTGCAGGATTTATGAGAGGAAATTTAGCCAGATTAACAGTAGGTGGATATTTATTTAATCAACTTGGAATTATAAAATCAATTACATATACTGTACCTGAAGAAAGTCCTTGGGAAATAGCAATTACAGATGAAGGAAAATATGATTCAAATGTTAAAGAATTACCACATATGATTAAAGTATCTGGTTTTAGCTTTATTCCTATACAAAGTTTTGTACCACAAAAAGCATTATTTGATAAAAAGACAAATGCCCAAACTGCAAGATATATAGCATTAAATAATGGAACAAATAATAATTATGATAGTTAATGAATAGATATCAAGACATAGAAAAACTTAAAAATAAAAATGTTTACGCTGGTGGGAAAGGATCTATAGGTACAGAATACTACAAGTGTAATTTCTACCCAGAAATACCACAAGATGAATCTGATATTTGGGTTATTACAGAATTTACAGATAGATTAGATTTATTAGCTAATCAATTTTATGGAGATATGACATTATGGTGGATCATTGCTATTGCAAATCCTGATGTTTTAAATATGGGAGAACTTACATGTGGGGTAGGTAAACAAATTAGAATACCTCAAAACATAAATGAAATATTAAGCAGTTATAACGAATTAAATGAATTGTAATGGGGTCAATAATAGGAGAAGGATTTGCAGGTTATGTTTCTAAACAAATAAAAAAGAGACAAGAAGTTTTATCTAAAAGTGGTAGAACGGATAAAACTATCCAAGCAAAAACAGCAGGAACAGCTTTTATAAGATTATCAAGTGGGGTAAATATCTACTCAGGAGATCCTACTCTTCCAGGAAATTCTACTTTAGATGAAATGGTAAATAGTGGTTTATTTGCTAATGTAACAGATGGGATACGAGGAGATGCTTTAGCTAAAAATTTTGTATTATTTGGGGGAGTTATAACTAAAGCTGGAGGAACTAAAAACATGTATAGTGGATTAGGTGGAGGTGCATTTGGAGGAGCTTACGGTTTTCAAGGTGGGGGTAATGAAAGAGGTTATGTTCCAATGCCAGGAATAACAGAATGTCAATTTCAATATAAAAATGATGGTGCATTAGCAACAGCTACAGTTACTGTTAAAGCATGGAATAGATCTCAATTTCAAGCAATTGATGTTTTATTTCAAAGACCTGGGTATACTTGTTTACTAGAATTTGGAAATACAGTTTATACGGATAATGAGGGAAAAACAGTATACAAAAAGAATTTTTCAACTAAACCTTTTACTAATGTTTGGAAAGAAAAACAAAGTATGTTTAAGTTAGCAACATATATAGAAGAAGAAAAAGAAAAATGGCATGGAAATTATGAAGCTATGTATGCTAAAATTACTAAATTTAATTGGTCTTTTAATTCAGATGGAAGTTATGATATAAAAGTTAATTTAGTAGGTATGGGTGATGTTATTGCTTCATTAAAAATTAATCAAGCCCCAACCCCAAAACTAAAAGCGGCAGCTAAAGATTTAAATTTAGATAAAGATGATACAGATGATGCAGCAGATGAAGGATTTACAGTAGTAGCAGATGCTATTTCTTCAATATTAAATTTTGAATTATATAAGATATTTCAAAGAATACAACAAGATTCTCCTGGTGGTTTTAGAAGATTTTTTGGAGCAGATGGAACAGGAGCAGGAGATTTACAAGTAGATAATTTTTCAGAACCAACATTTGATAAAAGTGGATATGTTAATGGTTATAAAAAACCAAAAACTCTAAATATAAGTAAAGGTATATTTAAGGTAACTGGAGTTGATAACACTATTTCTAGTGATTATGAACCTCAAGTTTATATAACATTTGGAGCTTTATTAGCAATTGTTCAATCTACTTGTAATTTAACAGCTGATGATAAAAGTCCTTTAGTAGCATTTAATTTCGATTTTCCTAATTTAAGTAAAGATACAAATTATATGAAAACTTTCCCTGGTAACTTTTCAGGGGATCCTACAAAATGTTTAATTGGATATCAACCTTTATCTCCAGATATTACATCTTTTAAACTAGCTGAAACAGATATAAACGAAAAATTATTAGAAGGACCTAAATTTCAAGTATCAGGAGATAATGCAAAGGGTAGAATTGCAAATGTTTATTTAGATATAAATTGGATTGCTGAAACTTTAGCTAATAATAAAGATGAAGATGATGATATTTTTATGCTACAATTTCTTAAATCTATATTAACAGGAATGAATAATGCTTTAGGAGGATTAAATGAATTTAGAATATTACATAATAAGGATACAGGATTAGTAGAAATTGTTTCTGAAACACCTCAAGAAAATGTTAAAGAAAGAGCATTAACTACTATTAATACTTATGGTGTTACTAAATCAGAAGGTTCATTTATGAGAAGTATGGATTTAAATTCAGAATTATCTGATAAATTTGCTACTATGATAACAATTGGAGCCCAAGCTGATGGTAATAGTAGTGCTGGTAATGCAACTGCCTTTTCAATTTATAATAAAGGATTAATAGATAGATTAACACCTGTTAAAAAATCAAGTACTGGAACTAATGAAAAAAGTGAATTTGCACAAGCAGTAGCAGAAGTATTAAATCAACCTGAAGATGAATTTAAAGAGTTATTTGATGAAGATGTAGTAGAATGTTTTGAATCTATTTACAATAATAAAGAATTTACCCATGAAAATATATCAGCATTAAATAATATTAATCAAACATTTTGTTCATTAGCAACAGGTAAATTAACACAAAAGAAAAAATATCCTGCTCCATTCTTTTTACCATTTAATTTAAAATTAAATATGGATGGGTTAGGTGGTATGAGAATATATGAAGCATTTAAAATAGATGGTAAAGCTTTACCTCCAACATATAAACCTGGAAGTATAGAATTAGTAATAAAAAGTTTATCTCACACAGTTAGTGGTAATGATTGGACTACAGAAGTAGAAACATTATCAAAACCTATATTTGGTGATGTAGGACAAGCCTCTTCAGGTACTTATACAACAGCAACAACAGCACCCAACCCTTCATCAGGAGGAGGTGGTGGTAGTGGTACAGGTCAAGGAGATGCAAGTGCTCCTACATCAACAACAGACCCTCCAGCTTCTTTAGATCCAACAGGTGCTAAAAGATTTGAAGCTATGCAAAAAAGTTATAATGCAACTTTTGCTGCATTTGGAGAAATTAGTGGTATGTGTGGTCAATATTCTTATAATATGGCTTTAAATTATACATCATATTTAAGAGGAGATAAAAATATTGCAAAGAAAAGATCAAATGGAAAACCATTAGCAGCAGGAGGTAATGCAAATCAAAATAAGCGTTTTTGGCAAAATTTAGTTAAATTAGGATACACTCAAACTAAAGTTGGAACTAATATAACTAATAAAGCATTATCAGAAAAATTAAAAACTATACAATGGGGTTATGGTGATGTAGCAATTTATTATGCAAATGATGGTAGTGGAACTCATGTACAATATGGTCATGCTCAAATTTGGGTAGGAACCATTAATAGTGTAGGATGGTCTACTTCTACTAAAAATAATTATGGTGTAGCTAATGTATATAGAAAAAGAAATAGTAATAAATGGGATCTTTATGTTTTGAGAGCACCAGCAAGTTAACAATTTATGTATATACCTAAAAATAGAATAGTAACAAATTTAAGAACAACTCAAAATGAGTTTGTTTATAAATCAACTGGTGAATCTTATAATGGGGTTTATTGGAAGGATTATAAAGGTAAATTCTATGCAGGTACAAACCCAAATGTTACACCTAGATATGAAATAATTAGAGTAATTCCAATTGAAGATTATAAAGATCCATATCAACCAAAATCACAAGTTGCTATAACAGAAGGCCCAACTCCTTTTATTAATGAAGATGATGGACCTTATGATGAAGAAATAATAACTACTTATGCTAGATTAAAAAAGGTAGATACTATTAACCCAGAACAATTAAATCTTCCCTCAATGTATTATCCAAAACCAACAGATAAGGATTATAAATTAGGAGAATTTAGAAGATATTTTATAGTAAGAATTAATTCTAATACTTGGATGGAGGTAGATAAAAATACTTATAAAAAAATATCATCATTTGATACTAGTTGGGAATGTTTTTTATTTGTTCCTGCATATATTGATTGGGTAATAACAGGGGATCAAGATAAAGTTGAAGAAACAAATAGAAACTTAGTAGAGCTAACACAATTTAGAATGAAGAAACAAGGATTAAAAAGATTTCTTCAACAAGATTATTTAAAATTTTATAAAATTATAGATGAAGAAACTCAAGATTTACCATCTCAAGATGAATTAAATGCTCCTCCTCCACCTACAAATGATGGAAATAATTACTAAATTTGGATAATTAAATCCAATTTTGTATATTAAAAATAAAAGTTATGATAAATTATGTTTTGGTTAGTTGAAGAAGAAAAACAATTCGAATTTTTTGAAAAAGTACAATACAAAAATGCATTTGTAGAGATAATTCCCTATGATAATAGAGAACATCCAACAAAAAATTCAATTTGTGCTATTTATATTCGTCCGTTAAATTCCAATAAAGGATTTATACTGCCCATTGACCATAGTGAAACGTTATCGTTAAATATAAACGATGTAACTCGCGTATTATATAATATAGATAATGTGTATGTAAAAGATAAGAAAGAATATTTACATTATTTTTCACAAAAAGGGCTTTACGACATTAATTTAAGTACTCCTCCGTATATACCAGAATATACACAAACACATAACATTTTTTACCAAAGACATCCATATAAACAAGATGTTAATAAAATAATACCAATAGTAAAACACTATGAGTATTGTGAAAATTTATACAATAATTTAAAAGATAAAATAAATGAGCCAATCAACGACTTTTACAACAACAAAGCCACAATGGTATTCAACGCCGTGGAACGAAGTGGAATACACATTAATAGAGAAGAATTTGAATCGCACTTTCATGATGTCAGTGGAAATACCATCTACACACAATACAACTTCAAAACCCTCACAACAAGACCCTCAAACAAATTTAAAGGAGTAAATTATGCTGCTTTAAATAAAGAAAATGGATGTAGAAAGTCTTTTATTCCTCAAAACGACAATTTAATTGAAATAGATATAGGAGCTTATCATCCAACTTTGCTAGCAAAATTAATTGATTATGATTTTGGTGATAAAGATGTACATCAAGCATTTGCGGACATGTATAAAGTAGATTATAAAAAAGCAAAAGAACTGACATTTAAACAGCTATATGGAGGAGTGTTTGAAAAATATAAAGACTTAGAGTTCTTTAAAAAAGTTCAAGTATATACTGACGATATGTGGGAAAAGTTTCAAAGTGAAGGCTTTGTAGAATGTCCTATTTCAAAACATAAATTTGAAAAAGGTAAATTAGAAAATATGAAACCCCAAAAGCTTTTAAATTATATACTACAAAACTTGGAGACATCATATAACATTTGTATATTATGGAACATAATTAAATTATTAAAAAATAAGAAAACAAAATTAATTTTATATACTTACGATAGCTTCCTTTTCGACTTTGATAAAAGCGAAAAAGCATTATATAAGGAAATAATTAGTCTATTTGAGAGTTATAAGTTACAAACAAAAATAAGTTATGGAAAGACATATGATTTTAGATAGACCCGATTTGAATAAATCTGTTAATATGTATAAAGTAGACGATTTTCATGAGTTTACTAAACTAAATATTGCAGATTTGAATAATAAGTTATTTTGCACATTCACTACCTTAGAAGATTTAGACGAATTACTAAAAAGTATAACATCTAAGTATGATATATTGTATAATAAGATTTTTGTATTATATATTAAGAGTAATGAAGAATATGTGTGTACATACAATATAGATTCCCCTAATATAAGCTCACTCCCAGAGAACACTATTTTAGTTCATAGGAAGAAAGAATCAAATACACTATATACTATTAATGCTTTAAATGAATTAATTAAAAAATTAAATGGTGGTGTAGTTGATACTAAATTTCCAATCACTTGGGAACATTACAAAAACACCATTTTACTAACTCAACATGATGAGTTAAAACAATTAAAAACAAAAATTCACGATATTATTACACTATAGTTTGGTTACCCCAATTATATTTTGTATATTGTGTCTTAATAATAAACGTTATAAACTAAAAAAGTTATTTATATGGATTTAAATGCGATCAAACAACGCTTGGAAAAAATGAACAAGCAATCAAGTAACTCCGGAGGCGGAGGTAGAAATCTATTTTGGAAACCATCAGTTGGTAAACAAGTAGTAAGAGTTGTACCTAACAAATACAACAAATCATTCCCATTTACAGAAATGTTATTTTACTATGGCATAGGTCAAAGAGTAATGGCATCTCCACAAAATTGGGGAGAAAAAGACCCTATTCAAGAATTCACAAAACAATTACGTCAAAGTGGAGACAAAGAAAATTGGAGATTAGCTAAAAAATTAGATGCTAAAACTCGTATTTTTGCTCCTGTTGTAGTAAGAGGAATGGAAAGTGAAGGAGTTAAAT
>MDSV01195560.1_pt1 | contig 13937 bp, 12 predicted proteins | sample 810851 | NCBI WGS metagenome assembly MDSV01 (sample SAMN05326640, study PRJNA326480) | marine metagenome | isolation source: seawater | place: Atlantic Ocean: North East | collected 2012 | reverse complement strand
ATATACTTTGAGATTTGGATTGAATTATATAAAATGTCATGATAGTGATTATTCCAGACATGCGTAAAATAGAAGATATAATTTTATAAAATATTATATCAAGTTTATCATCTAATAAAATTATTGATATTAGAAAAAATGTAATTCCAAAAATTGGTAAAAATTTCCAATAAGTATTCGTAAGACTCTTCCACTGAAACCAATATTCTCTTTTAATTACAAAAAGAATTAAAATAAAAACAACATGTATTAATAAGGTTAATAAATTATTACTAAAAAGAATAGATATAGAAAATAATAAATATGTAAATAAACTAGTTATTGGATTCATTTTTTTTAAAACACAACCATTAATCCAATTGCATTGTAGTCTTTTTTGATAATTGGAAAAAATGTAATGGAATTCACTTTATTTAAATTAATTAAGTATAATGTGTCTAAAGCAGACAAAATATGATTTAAAAAAATAGTTCCTATAATATATTCTCCAGATTTAGAAAGATAATCACTAAGGATACGCATATTTTCAAATTTTTTCATGTTTGAGATTGAATCCCATTCCCAATCACTTTTTTCAGAATATATTTCATCAAAATAACGCCATCGCAAGTGCTCAGAATTATGGCTTTCTAAATCAATATAATTACCAATATCAACCCAATATTTATGGTCTTTATTTTTTGCATATACTCCAGCATGTTTTGAAGCAAATGATTGATATTGCTTCTTCTGATGGTAAGAATAGGTATATGATCCAATACAAGAAATCCATAACGATAATTCAATATTAGAAAATATTTTTGCACGTTTCTCGTACTTCAAAATTTTTTCACCCCATCCTGGGACTATAAATGATTTCAGCATTGCATTAGTTTTATTTTCCAATCCGAATAGTCTTGGAAAACAAAATAATAAAATAATTATAATTCGATACATGATAAAATTGGTCCAATAAATAAAAATAAAATTAAACATATAACTGGGAAAAATTCTCCATATTCAGAATAAAAACTATCTGATTTCCTAATTGGGATTTTTTCTAGAAAAACTAATTTTTTACCTAACTGTACTTTTTTCTTAACCTCTCCTGTTGGATATATTACACCTGAAATACCTGTATTTCCTGAGCGAACAATAGGAACACGGTTTTCAATAGCCCTTAATCGTGCATGTTCAAAATGCTGGTAAGGTCCTAAAGTTTTTCCTAACCATCCATCATTTGCTTGAATCATTAAAAATTCTGCACCTTTTTTAACAAATCGTCTAGCATATCTGGGGAGAGTAGATTCATAACATATCAAATCTGAAAAATTAGCATTATTTATATTAAATATTTTATATTCTTCACCACCAACAAATACGCCTCTATGTAAGTTTACATTTAGCTTTCCTAATGGATGGAATAAATTTGGTAATAAATCATATTCAGCAAATGGTACAAGATGAATTTTATCATACATATCAAATTCTTTATTTGGCTGAAGATAGATGGCACTATTAAAATACAATTTTCTTCCAAGTGAATCAATACGTCTATCTACCGTGCCGATTAGAATTGGGATATTGGAATTATTTACCCTTACCTGGAATTTATCTCTAGTTTTTTTATTAAGCCTTAAATATACTGGAAGAGCAGTCTCAGGAAATAATATAATATCCGGACTTAAATTAATTGCATCAACATGTAATGAATCCATAAAGTTTAAAATAGTTTCTCTCCTTCCACTATCCCATTTATTATTTGGATCTAAATTTGGCTGTATCACAGCTACTTTAATTTCATTAGTAAAGCCCTTGGAATTATATAAAAAAATTCTTAATGAACCACATACAATAACAATCAAAAAAATTGAACAAATATAAAATATATATTTTTTATTTATCTTTTTCTCAAAAATATGATAATAAATTATTACATTAACTGAAACTATATAAATAGTTATTAAATAGTTTCCTACATAATCAATGAATTGCAATATGGGTAGATACTCCATCTGCGTTAAAGCTAAATTTCCCCATGCAAAACCTAATGGTCCAAAACTTCTTATCCATTCAATTGAGACTATCAAAAATGGAAGGGAATAATAGATATTAGGTTTTTTCTTGATTAAACCTATAATCGCCCCTACCAAACCCCAATAAATCGATAGATAGAGCACTGCACTAATTAAAGAAAAAATTACTACAATAAATTCTGCTCCTGAATTAGCACCAATCCAATAATTTGATATAGAATTATATATTACTCCAAAAAGATATCCAGAAACAAAATTATTTCTCACGTTATGATGAATCCATGCATGAAGAATAGGTATAAATCCAATATAAGCCAAAAAACCCAAATGTAACTGATGATATGCAAGACCTACTAAAATTCCTGATAAAACTGCAGAAATCCAAGGTGGTGTCTTAAAAATTATTTTTTTCATTGAAGAAATCTAGAATCTAAAAATTGTTGTAGAAAAATAGCAGCAGCAGTATCGTCAATTAATTTTTTATTATGACCAGTTTTGATATTTTGTTTAATTAGTGATTTTTTTGCACTAATAGAAGATAGTCTTTCATCTTGAAAATATATTGCAATATTAAAAACTTTTAATGTCTTTGCAAAAGAACGAACCTTTTTTGTTTGTATAGTATCCTTACCATTCATACCTATAGGTAGACCCACCACAAAAGATTCAACATTTTTGTCAAGAATTATTTGATTGAGTTTATCCATTAGCCAATTAAAATTTCTATTTGGGATGGTGCAATATGGTGAAGCAATTATTTTTGCTGAATCAGATAATGCTAGCCCTATACGACTTTCTCCGTAATCTAGACCTAATATTCTGCCCATAGATTACAAAGGTTTTTTCAGGTGCTCTTTTAAAATCTTCCCTGGTTTAAATCTTGTTTTTTTATGTGCAGGAACATATATCTCTTCATTAGTCCTTGGATTCCTTGCTCTTGGCTTAGCCTTAGTTGGCTTAGATTCAAATACTCCAAAATTTCTAATTTCAATTCTAGTATATGGATTTTCATCTATGAGATAATCTTTTAATATGCTAAATAAATCATCAACAACCCCAAGCGATTTTCTAATACTTTTCCCTTGGCGACGAGATAGTTCAGTAGCTATATCTTTTTTTGTATATGTTTTTATTTCCATTATCGACCTGTCCTTTCTACAAAATCAATATAATCTAATTTCGTCATTTTTCTCATTAAACGAGCTAGCTGACGATTGTTATTTACTTGCACAATAAAGTGTGCTTCTGCAATAGATTCATGAACCTTTATATCTACACTAGTAATATTTATCTTTTGTTTTGAAATACATTCGGATATATCTTTTAACCAGCCTCTATAATCTTGCCCTATAACTTTTAATATTACATTAAAATGGTCTGAAGACTTCACATTCCATTCCACGGGAACAAGTCTATCCGATTCATGGCTTAATAATGGCAAACTATTGCAAGCACTGTGATGAACCGTTACTCCTCTTCCTCTAGTTACAAAACCAATGAGACTATCCCCTGGAATTGGATTGCAACATTTACCAAAATTAATTAAAACGTTATCAATTCCATCTAAAATTATTCCTTTTTGCTGAGTACGAGTGAAGTTAAAAATTTTATTTTTTGACTTTTTATCTTCATTGTTTACAGATATCTCTTCTTTGATACGTAACTTTTGAAACATTTCTCTTACAGTAATAATCCCAGTACCTATAGATTTTAATAATCCATCATAATCAGCAAATCCAAATTTATTATAACTATTTTTAAACTTTTCAATTTCATCAATCAATTTCATTCTTCTTAGTGTTTTATTTAACAATTCTTCACCTAATTTAATACTTTCTTTATCATGGGCATTTTTTAAAAATCGATTAACCTGATTTCTAGCTTTGGTTGTTACAATAAATTTTTGCCATCCATAATTAGGGGTTTGCTTTTTACTAGTAATAATCTCAACCATATCTCCATTTGTTAATTTCGTATTTAATGGAACAACAGCATGGTTTATTTTTGCACCCATACAGTGTAAACCAATTTGTGTATGAACTTGAAATGCAAAATCAACTGGCGTTGAATCAATAGGCAATTGAATCAAATCACCAATGGGAGTAAAAACAAAGATTTCTTCATTGTAAAGATCAATTCTTAATAAATTCATAAATTCTTTTGGATTAGTAGATTCATTTTGAAGAATCTCTAACAAGTCTCTTAACCATTTAATATTTTTGTCAATATCTGATGATTTGTTTTCTTTATACAACCAGTGTGCTGCGACACCAATCTCTGCCGTCTCTTCCATTTCAGTTGTCCTGATTTGAATCTCAATTTTTTGACCATCAGGACCAATTACAGTCGTATGTATAGATTGATATCCATTAGTTTTTGGAGTAGCAATAAAGTCCTTAAAACGATTTTGCACAGGTAGATATTTATTATGTACGATACCAAGAGCAAGATAACAATTTTCAATTTTATCTACAATAATACGAATTGCATATAAATCATAAATCTCTGAAAAATCTTTATTTCTAGAAATCATTTTACCATATATAGATGAGTAGGATTTTGCTCTTCCATAAACACTAGGAAAAATATTATATTGATTTAATTCTTGTTCAACTGGTTTTATTGATTTCGCAATGAATTTTTCTCTCTGCTTTTTACTTGACTTTATTTTTGTTTCCATTTCTTTAAAACCTGAAGGATTTAAAACACTGAAAACCATATCTTCAAGTTGAGATTTTACTGCTGACATGCCTAAACGATGTGCAAGAGGAACATATATATCTCTAGTCTCAATTGCAACTCTATGCCTTTTAATACGAGGCATGTATTTGATTGTCTCCATATTATGTAATCTGTCAGCAAATTTAATAATTATCACTCTTAAATCCTGTGCAACTGACAATAACATTTTCATATAATTTCCAGCTTGTTTTTCTTTTCTTGAAGAATAACTAATTCCGCTTATTTTTGTCAGTCCATCTACAAGGTTGGCAAGGTCACTGCCAAAGCTTTCTGAAATCTCTTCAAGAGTAGCATCGGTGTCTTCAATAGTATCATGTAATAATCCTGCTATAATAGTAGTAGTATCCATTCGCCAACATGCTAAAGTATTTGCAACAGCTATGCAATGAGAAAAATATGGCTTCCCGGATAATCTTTTTTGCCCTTCATGATATCTATTACCAAATTGATAAGCTTTCCATAATAAAATTTTAATTTCTTCTAGATTTGCTCCTGGAGCAAGGGATACGTTTTTTACAAGTTTGGTAAAAGATTTTGGATACTCTCCAAATAATTGTGGGGCTAACTTTGCAAGTGGATTATCAATCAAAATGGCATTTCTTCTTTTGAAATATTTTCAAATCTAGCATATTGCGAAATAAAAGTTGCTTTTAAATCAGCTGTTGGTCCATTACGTTGTTTTGCAATAATAATCTCGGCTTTCCCCTCGTCTTCATCATCTTTAGAATAGACCCAAGGTCGATAAAGGAAAATAACAATATCTGCATCTTGTTCTATAGCGCCACTTTCTCTTAAATCGGATAGCTGAGGTCTTTTATCATGCCTTTGTTCTACCGCTCTTGAAAGTTGCGATAGTGCGATTACAGGTACTTCTAATTCCTTAGCTAGCGCTTTTAAAGTTCGCGAAATTTCAGATATTTCTTGTTGCCTATTCTCAGTCCTCCGAGGTCCTTGCATTAGCTGTAGATAATCCACCACAATCATATCAATATTTTTTTCTGATTTTAATCTTCTCGCTTTGCCTCTGAGTTCACGTACAGTAATAGCCGGTGTATCATCAATATATATTGGAGCACTTTGAAGATCTCCTGTCGCAAAACTTAAATTTTTCCATAACTTTTGAGGTAACTTACCTGTCCTGACATAGTGCATATTTACTCGAGCTTCTGCACATAATAACCTCATAGCAAGTTGTTCACTGCCCATTTCTAGACTGAACATCCCAATCCCTGCTCCTGAATCAAGCGCAGCATTTCTAATCATAGAAAGAGCTAGGGCAGTTTTTCCCATACTTGGCCTTCCCGCAACAATAATAAGATCTCCTTTTTGGAACCCCGATGTCTTATCATCTAAATCCATTAATCCCGACGGAACTCCTGTAACTGCGCTACCTTTTTTTCTTTTTTCTTCTAAATCATCGAGCGCATCTATCATTATAGGATTAATTTGCTTAAACCCTCCTCTTAAATTATTTTGAGTAAGCTTAAATATTGATTGTTCCACATTGTCTAATAAATCACCAATGTCTTGATTATCATCATAGGATTTTTTTGCTATATCATGAGAAAGTGAAATCAAATTTCTCAATGTCGCTTTTTCCAAAACAATTTTTGCATATTTATCAATATGCGCTGCCGTTGGAACTGAATCAACAAGGCCTGTTAAATAATAAACTCCACCAATATTTTCTAAAGTTTTATTCTTTTTCAATAAGTTTGATACTGACAGAGTATCTATAGGGTCACTATTATCAAATAAGGTTTGCATTGCAGAAAATATCTTTTGATGTATATCTTTATAAAAATGTTCAGGTTTTAATATCCCCATTGATTTACTTACTGCATCTTTTGATGAAAGTATTGATCCAAGAACTGCTAACTCAGCCTCTTCAGAATGGGGCTGTATAGCTAATATTTTATTTGAATCTACCATAACATCATATTTGTAAAAAATCTCTAATCCACTGAAAATCTTCCCAAGCAGCTTTTTTTAAGTTAGGATTTCTCAATAACGCTGATGGATGATAAGTAACCCGCATTGGTATACCATTATATTCATATGTTTTTTCTCTCATTTCATTAAGAGAAGTTTCAATTTTTAATAATGTCCTTCCAGCAACACGACCCAAGGCAACAATAATTTTTGGTTTTATAATACTAATTTGATTAATTAAATATGGTTCACATTGATTTACTTCTGATAATAGAGGGTCTCTATTATTTGGAGGGCGGCATTTTAAAACATTAGTAATATAAACCTCCGACCGGTTTGTGTTTATAGCTTTAAGTATTTTATCAAGTAGTTTCCCTGCTCTACCTACAAAAGGTTCTCCAATGGAATCTTCTTCTTCACCGGGAGCTTCACCTACAAAAAATAAATCTGCATTTGAATTTCCAGATCCAAAAACAAAATTTTTTCTTGTTTTTTCTAGATTACATTTTTTACATAAACATATTGAATTTTTATATTGAATAATATCATCATCTTTAATTAGCTGAATTCTGTTTTTTATATCTGAAGATTTATTTATAGTTTTTTTATATATTTCATTACCAAATAAACTTTTATATTGAGAAAAATACAAATTGAATTTGTTTTTTGTATTCATTACCTAATCAAGAACTGATTTTCTCCAAGTTACTTTTCCATTTACAAACTTTTCAATAGCGATAGTTGTTACCTTCTCTTCTTCTTCATAATTATCTGGCGAAATTTCCTCAACTTCGTCAAAAACATCAATCTCATCTTCTTTATGCCGTAATATTGCTTTACTAAGTATACGTTCTTGAAGCTCTATTTTCGCTTGACCAGACATTGCAGAAACTGCCTCATACATATTTTCAGCTTTTTCTTCTATATCACGAAATGGTATAGTTTTAAGTCCCATTTATTTCTCCTTTTTTAAGTTTACTAATAATTTTTATAAGTTCAAGTTTTGCCTTTTTCAATTCTTCATTTACCACAACATAATCAAATTTATCCTGAAATTCCATCTCTTCTTTAAATCTGTTAAGGCGAATCTCAATTCGTTTTTCAGAATCTGTTCCTCTCTTTTTTAATCTTTCTCTTAAATGATTAATACTAGGAGGTATAATAAAAATAGAGAATGTATTGTCAGGATACAACTTCTGTATTTTCATGGATCCTTTTACATCTAGATCCATTAAGAGTATTTTGTTTAATAATAAAGCATTATCTATGGTCTCCTTAGATGTTCCATAAAGGTATCCATGCACATCTTCCCATTCAATAAAAAAGGAAGATTTAATAAACGCCATAAAGTTATCCTTTGAAATAAAGTTATAATCGATGCCATCTTTTTCAATAGCTCTTTTTTTTCTTGTTGTATATGATACTGACCATTTGATATCTTTTTCAACAGACTGAATCGATTTGCATAAAGTCGTTTTCCCGGCACCTGAAGGCGCTGAAATAATAATAATTTTCTTCATTACAAGATGTTACTTGTTTGCTCACGAATTTTTTCTAATTCTCCTTTCATCTCTACTATTTTAATAGTTACCTCAGTATCAGGACTTTTAGAACCGATTGTATTAATTTCACGACCGACCTCTTGAAGTAAAAAATTAATTCTTTTACCTACCGGTTCTTTAATTTCAATAAAGTTACTTAGTTGATTAAGATGACTTTCACAACGAACGATTTCTTCTGTTACATCTGCACGTTCTACAAAATGTGCTACTTCTTGAATTAATCTTGCATCATCTATTTTCTCATTTTCTAAAAGTTGAGAAACTTTTGAATGTAATTTTTTATATATATCATCCTTATAATTGTCACAAATCATTTTTATATCAATTAAATTCTTTTTCAAATGTCCTGTCCTATTATAAATATCCTCGTATAAGATTTTCCCCTCATTCTTCCTCATCTCAATTAATTGACTGAGGGCATCTTTAACTGATTTTATAACTGAACTATTATTGGTAAGAACATCATCTTCAATTTTTAATATATCATTAGTTGAAATGATATCACTCAAGTTCAGGCGTTGCCCAAAGGTAACATGTATATTTTTTAATATATCTTGAATTAATTCAAAGCGTTCTTTATTAAATATAATTTTTTGAAAATCTTGATTCTTATTGTAGGAAATACGAATCATAATATTCCCTCTAATAAGTGTATTTTCTATAAGTTTCCTGATTTTGTATTCTATTTCTTGGTCTAAGAATAAACCTTTAAATTTTATTTCAAGAAACCTAGCATTAACTGATTGGATTTCAGTTTCAATTTTTTTTTGTCCATGGCCAGAAATCCCCAGCCCATATCCTGTCATACTTGTAATCATAAATTCCTTTAAGTGTAAAGCCGAAAAAATTAACTACTTAGGAACTGTATATCAAGAAACAGAAAATTACTTTTTAAGAATTACTGACATAATCCAATCAATCGAAACATTCAAAGAAACTAAATGATGATTCTTCATTGTAAAATTATTAGAAGTACTTAAAAAACAGTAATCAACTCCCATCATATTCCATTTTAATCCAATCCCTCCTGTAAGATTATTTACTGAGTTTTTACCAATTCTAATCATTAATTGATTTTTATAACTACACTCAATTCCGAAAGACCCATCTAATGATAGAACACCAGTTGTAATATCTGATTCTAAATTTGCATTCGATATTGAGCCTTCAACGCTAGCCATAGAATTAATAATAATTGAAAATCTATTTAAATGATTAATTTGATGTGATATACCTGCAACAAAAGAAGGTGCTGTTCCTTCTACAACACCAGAATTCCAAATCAATCCTGATGAAGGAAAGTTTTTCATTACAAATCCGATAGATGTGTTATTAAATATTTTATTATATCCAAAATCTAAACCAATACCTAAAGATGAATTATCATCAACAATATATGATAAAACTTTCAGACCAATCCCTAATGGAAAATCAAAAAGATTAATATTAAATGAACTATGAAATCCTAATTGATATTGACTAAAAAAACGTAATCTATTTTCATCCAATCTTTCGCCTTGATCTATAATTCCATTTCCTTCACCATAATCATTAGTACCAAATATACCATCTTCGCCCCAATCTAATAACATATCTCTCGTATCAGGAATATCTGTTATTCCCTCATAAAGAAGATTTAAATTAATTAGTTTTTTCTTCGTCCCAATTTGAAATCCTATAAGATCATTATTAATCATTCCTCCATATCTTGACTGATGTGTTAATGAAATATGATTTAAACGTTTTTTCAGTAAGGATGGATTACTAATAGATGATTGAATTGTATTCATATGGTAAGCTGTTGTCGCACTACCAAGAGAGGCGGTCCTTGCATCTACCACATATTCAAATAATTCCCATCCAAATTTAACATATAGCCTTTCGCCCTTCAGGTTACAAAGAGCCCAAATGAGAATTATAATTCTAAAGATTATAATCTTTTTTAATTTCATCTAGATATTTCAAGGCTTCTAAAGGTGTAATATTGTTTATATTTATATTCTTTAGTTTTTTTAAAAGTTCTGACTCTTTCTTTTCTTGTAATGAAAATTCTTTTTTTCTTTTAATTTGGAGTGGTTTTTTGTTCGTTACATTTTGTTCAATATGATGCGATAAAATTTCTTCAGCACGATTAGTTACCATCTGAGGTAAGCCAGCCATTTTCGCTACATGTATACCATAACTTTTATCACCAGGACCTTTTAATATAGATCGCATAAAAATTATAGAATCGTCATATTCTTTTATTTCAACATGATGATTTTCTAAACGTCCTAGTATATTTTCTAATTGAGTTAACTCATGATAATGTGTTGCAAAAATAGTTCTTGCATTTAAATCTTCTTTATTATGAATGTACTCAGTGATTGCCCAGGCTATTGATAATCCATCATATGTAGAGGTTCCTCTTCCAATTTCATCAAGTAAAATGAGACTATTATTTGTTGCATTATTTAAAATATTTGCAGCTTCATTCATCTCAATCATAAAGGTACTTTCACCTCCAGCTAGATTATCACTTGCCCCAACACGCGTAAATAATTTATCAACAATACCAATTTTTGCTTTTCGAGCTGGAACAAAACAACCAATTTGCGCCATATAAACAATGAGACCAACCTGTCTTAAATAGGTAGACTTACCTGCCATATTCGGTCCTGTAAGCAAATGGATTTGATTCTTTTTATTATTCATTATTGTATTGTTAGGAATAAATTTTTCAGTTGGTGGTAATAACTGTTCAACTACAGGATGTCGCCCTTCTTTTATTTCTAAAATAGAATTTTTGTACATTATTGGTTTGATATAATTATTTTTAATAGCTAATGAAGAAAACGAACAATAAAAATCAAGATGGTTTATTGCAGATGCATTTTTTTGGATTGAATCATTATTGTTTAATATGTATACGCATAAATCATTAAAAAGATTGGTTTCAATTTCTAAAATTTTTTCTTCAGCGCTGATTATTTTCTCTTCATACTCTTTTAATTCTTTTGTGATGTATCTTTCTGAATTAACCAAAGTTTGTTTTCTTATTAAATCATTGGAAACTTTTTCTTGGTGTACTTTTGAAACTTCAATATAATATCCAAAAATTTTATTAAACCCAACTTTAAGCTTTGGAATATCTAATTTTTTTCTAAGTGTATTTTTGTATGACTCAATCCAATCTTTACCGTTTGCTAATAATATACGTAATTCATCTAGATTCGCATCTAATCCACTTTTTATAACATTCCCCTGAGATATTTGATTAGATGTATCTTGATTAAGCGTATTTATAATTTTTTGAGTAATATATTCAATATTAGAAAATTCATTACCCATCATATCCAAATATCTATTTTTCTTATTTTTAAGATTTTTTTTCCATATGGGAATTTTTTCCAAAGTGTTTGCCAATGCTATTATATCTTTAGGAGTGCCTTTGTTTTGATTTAATTTTCCAATTATTCTCTGTACATCTGAAGTATTTTTAAGCGAATCTCTAATTTTATTTAATAATTGATAATCTTCTACAAAAGCTTCAACAATATTTAATCTCTTCTTAATTTTTAATATATCTGTTAGAGGGTTCATAAGAACTTTCCTTAACAATCTACCACCACCTGATGTCTTAGTCATATCAAGACATTGAATTAAGGTCCCATGTAAACCTTGAGATAAAGTAAGTGAATTGAAAATCTCTAAATTTCTTATAGTAAAAGAATCTAAACCCATATATCCCTTCTTATAAACTGGCGATAGTTTTGATATATGATTAATGGATAAGGATAAATTTGTTTTAATATGATTAATTAAAGCACCTGCAGCACTTATTCCCAAGTATAAATTATCACATCCAAACCCTTTAAGGTTTTTAACTTTAAACTTATTCAAAAGAATCCGGTAAGCATTTCCATAGTCGAACATGCTACTTACAACTCTTGAAATGAATGGTTGGAATTCTAAATACCAATTAGATTTAGAATAAGTTTCTTTATCTGACAAAATAATTTCTTGAGGCAAAAACTTTAATAAAAAACCATTGAGTTCCTCATTGGAACATTCACCTACATAAAATTCTCCAGTGGAAGAATCCAAAAAAGAAAAACCAGATTGTTTTTTAATTGTAATAATTGAACCGATATATCTATTTAATTTATTATTAAGTGTTTTATCAATAGATAAAGTTCCTGGAGTTACGACCTCTATTACTTTGCGTTTAACAATTCCTTTGGATAGCTTAGGATTTTCAACTTGCTCACATATTGCTACACGATGTCCTGCTTTAACAAGTTTGGGTAAATAATTGTCTAAAGAATGATATGGGAACCCTGCAAGTTCAACATCTGCAGCTTTTCCATTAGAACGTTTTGTCAAAACAATTCCTAAAATCTTTGAGGTTAAAACGGCATCGTTTAAAAACGTCTCATAAAAGTCACCCATTCTAAATAGAACAATAGTATCATTATATTTTTCTTTTATTTCAAAATATTGCTTCATTACAGGTGTATTTATATAAAAATTTTTTTTCATCTCATAGATTTTCCTTGAATACGTAGGTTTTGATTTCGTTTTGTATAATCATACTTATCTAGGTATTCAAGCAATGGGATTGCAGTTTTACGAGTTAGATTAAACAAAGTTTTGAAATCACTGATTTTCAATGTTTTATTATTAGAAAAATATATTTTAAGATTTTTAATTAAATTATTCAAATTAACCTTATGCATATATATATCATTTCCTAAATATTCTATTTTTCCTTCTGAAATTAAAATATGTAATAAATCACCTATACGTTTTGATTTATATCCCGTAATATTTATTAATTCATTGATAAGAAGAGGTTCCATTTCTGAATCAAACAATATTTTTTCAATATCCTTTATAGCATTAACATCTTCTTCTATAATATTTATTTGATAATTAGATAAAGAATAACCACCTACTTCATTATTTATTAATTTTTTACTAGCTAAATTTTCTATAATTGTTTGCAACCATCTTTCAGACCAATTAAGATTATTTTTAATAGACAAAAAGGTTAATATTTTTCTATAAGGGTTTTTTTTATAAGACTCATTAAAGTATCTTAAAATATCTTTCGTGGCTTGTTTCTTTCCCTTGATTGAATATACTATTCCATTTTTTGATACTTTTAGCCCATATAATTCAATTAATTTTTCAATATTAATATTTGAATTAAAAAATAAATTATTCCATTCATTAATAGACTTTGGTTTACTCCAATTATAAGAAACATAAAACTCAAATCTTTTTGATGAATCTGTTGGTAATTGAGGGCATATTTCAATTAGTTCTTTCCAATTACCTTTTGGATTTGGATTTAATACTAATCCTCCAGCAATAGTTTCCATTGGGGAATAAGATCGTATTATAAATAAATCATCCATTACAGTTGCAAGCTCTGTTTCTAATTTGATAATTAAATTTATTTTATTACCTTTTTTTAATACCATTGGAGAATAAAAAATGACTCTACCTAAAACTTCAACTGTTCCAAAATGGAATCTTAATCTTTGGTTATTTTTTATTTTCCAATGTGTTGATTGAATCATCTGGATATTTGCAATTATATATTTTGAATGGTTAAGTATCCCTGGTGTTGAAATAATATCTCCACGATGTAATTTAATTGATTTCATATTAGATAAATTAATTGCAGCCCTATCCCCTT
>MDSV01195113.1_pt1 | contig 13937 bp, 13 predicted proteins | sample 810851 | NCBI WGS metagenome assembly MDSV01 (sample SAMN05326640, study PRJNA326480) | marine metagenome | isolation source: seawater | place: Atlantic Ocean: North East | collected 2012 | reverse complement strand
TTTATCTGCCTCGGAGTTAACTTTTCCTCACAGACTTTTTAAAATATTTTTAATGGAACAAATATATAGAGCATGCACGATTCATAGAAATCATCCATATCATAAATAATGATTTTTGAAGAAAGACAAATCGAGAAAAATAATTTTTCTTCAAGAGCATTCTTGCTTTTTGGGGTAATAATCTTAAGCCTATTGGCGGTTCTAATACAAGTTTTTACTTTGCAAATATCTGGATATAACGATTATCAGCTTGCTGCATTAAAAAATAAAAATTATACAGTGCCTGTCCAAGCATTAAGGGGCGAGATTTTTGATAGAAACGGAAAAGCCCTTATCAAAAATGAACCAACTTTTGATTTAATTACACAGCCTAATCTCATTGACGATATAGACTTTTTTTTAGATGAGATTCAGCCTGTAATTTTTCTCTTAGAATCAGACAAAATTAAATATAAGAAACTCTATAAAGAAAAAGCATTTGTAAACAAAGAATTGGTGCTTAAAAAAGATCTTTCTGCAGAAGAAATTGCTAGATTTAATGTAAGGAGTTTTAACTTTCAAAATGCATTTATAGCAAAGCGCTATAGGAGAATAAGTGATTACCCTAAAATTTTTTCTCATGTTTTAGGTTATACCTCAAGAACAGATGATGCTTTTAAATCGATGCCTGAAATACCCCAAAGCCATTGGAGAGATGCTGAATTGTCATATGCGCATGGGCTTATTAAAGGTCGCACAGGATTAGAAGAGATATATGAGGATCATTTAAGTGGAAGTTATGGCAAGCGAGTGTATGAAATAAATGCAAGAGGAAAACTTGTTCAATCATTGTCTATTACTAAACCCTTAAAAGGATCTGATTTGCATACAAATTTAGATGTTGAAGCTCAAAAAAGTGCTGCAAAATCTCTTGGCGACAGAAGAGGCGCTGTTGTTGCAATAGATCTGGATTCTGGTGGAATCAATGTTTTATATAGCTCTCCAAGTTACTCAATTAATCAGTTATCAAACGGTATGAATGAAGATGACTTCCTGGCTCTAATCAATGACCCTGAGAAACCTTTTTTTAATAGGGCTTTGCAAGGAAGATATCCACCAGCGTCAACCATTAAGCCTGCTATTGGAATGTATGGTGTATCAAAAAATATTGTAAATTGGGATTTTGAGATGAAGGACCCAGGATTCTTTACGCTACCTGAGACTGGAAGAGTATTTAGAGGATGGCGAAAGGGAGGTCATGGAAAAGTTAATATGCATAAAGCATTTTTAGTTAGTTCAAATACTTACTTTTTTTCTCTAGCATATCAAGCTGATATAAAGGAATTATCTAATCATTTATTAAGCTTGGGCTTTGGACAAAAAGTTTGCTTGGATTGTTTTGACGAGGATCAAGCATTAGTTCCGACTCCCGAATGGAAATTTAATATTATGAATGCAGGTTGGGTTAAGGGTGATACCGTAAACCTTGGTATTGGCCAAGGGTATTTATTAGTAACCCCAATGCAGCTAGTAAACTATGCTTCTCTTCTAGCTAAAAAAGGAAAATTCAATGAACCTGCAATTGTTACTTTTAATAAAACAAAAAGGCCAATAAAAATTTGGGAGGATGAAAGATTTGATGACTCGGATTGGGTCAAAATGCATCAGGCCTTGCTGGGTGTTATTGAAAGTGACATTGGAACTGCTAGAAGCATTCGTGATCTTAAAGAATTTCAAGTAGCTGGAAAATCTGGTACAGCTGAACTTGTGAGTCTTGATAGTAAAGAAGCTTATCAAGAAGTAAGGACTTCAGAATTATTGAGAGATCACTCCATTATTATTGCTTTTGGACCAATGCCTAATCCTAGATATGCAGTCTCAGTCGTAATAGAGAATGGAGAGAGCGGAGGATCTGTAGCTGGACCAGTGGCAATTGAAGTTTTAAAGAGCTTAATTAATGAATAAAAAATTTCAAAAAATATACTTTGATCCATATTTGTTTTTTAGCCTTTTTTTGCTCTCAACGCTTGGACTTTTTTTCTTATTTTCTGCTTCAAATGCAGATGTAATTGTAATCTTAAAGCAACTCTTTTACGTTTTTGTTGGGTTTATAATCATGCTTTTGGTTAGCCAGCCTGATCCTGATATTTTTAGAAGAACTTCAGGATTGCTACTTATTTTTTCATTTTTGCTTCTGGGTGTTACATATTTTTTTGGCCCTGAAATTAATGGTGCGCAAAGGTGGGTCAGGTTTGGGCCTTTTTCTTTTCAATCCTCTGAATTATTAAAGTTATCATTGCCAATTTTTTTAGCTAATTTTTTATTTGACAAAAAACTTCCTATACAAAGAAAAGAAATATTTATCAGCTTATTAATTATTTTTTGCTGTTTTTTCTTAGTATTTAGACAGCCAGATCTTGGAACCGCTTTAATTATTGCATTCTCTGGTCTCTTTGTGCTTTTTCTTTCAGGATTAAGCTGGGGATTTATAGGAGGATCTTTTGTTTTATTACTTTTGAGCTCTCCTTTTATTTGGAATGTGCTTTTGAAACCCTTCCAACGACAAAGAATTGCAACATTCTTTAATCAAGATTCAGATCCATTTGGTGCAAGCTGGAATATTATTCAATCCAAAGTTGCAATTGGTTCAGGCGGTCTCTTTGGAAAAGGTTTTAGGGAGGGATCTCAGACACAACTAAATTTTCTTCCAGAAACAGAAACTGATTTTATTTTTTCTGTGATTGGAGAAGAATTTGGATTCCTCGGAGTTTTATTTTTGTTATGTATCTACTTATTTATATTATTAAGATGTTTTTATTTAGCATTAAATGCAAGAGATAGATTTTGTAGATTGGTAATCGGAGGACTTACTCTAACCTTTGCTGCAAATTTAATTATAAATTTATGCATGGTCGTAGGACTCATACCAGTCGTAGGTATGCCACTGCCATTTATTAGTAAAGGGGGATCCTCACTAATATCATTATTTTTTGCTTTTGGCATAATTATATCTATGAGTACCCATAAAAAATTCTTACCTCAATGAAATATTTTTTTATAGCTTTGCTTTTTTTATCAAATTATATTTTTGCTAATTACTCTGAGCATCCAGATGCAAAAGAAGTAATTGAAACACTGGTGCGAGACCATGGGTTTGAAAAGAGTTATGTAATTAAGGTTCTTGAATCTGCAAAGAAACAGGAAAAAATTCTGCAATCAATGTCATCTCCTGCAGAATTTACTTGGACTTGGGAAAGGTATAAAAAACTCTTTATTGAGAATAAAAGAATTATTAACGGTAAAAAATTTATTAAAGAGAATGCATCTCTATTTAACCAAGTAGAAAAAGACTTTGGAGTACCAAGAGAAATCATTACCTCTATCTTAGGAGTTGAAACTAGGTACGGAAAAATTAAAGGCAGTTATAGGGTGCTTGATAGCTTAGCAACTCTGGGCTTTGATTTTCCCAGAAGATCAAAATTCTTTAAGAGTGAACTTGTTCAGTTCTTTATTTTAACAAGAGAAAATAATTTAGATATAAATTCAATCAAAGGATCATATGCTGGCGCCATGGGCTATGGACAATTTATTTCCTCTAGCTACAGAGCCTATGCAATCGATTATGATGGAGATGGATATGCCGACTTATTTAATTCAGTGCCAGATGCAGTTGCAAGCATTGCAAATTATTTAAAAAAACATGGCTGGAGAAGAGATGGCGTAATAGTAAAAAAAGTTGAACTAAATAATGTTAGTAAGATTTACAAACTTTCAAATAACTCTAAAAAATTTATTCCTTTGCAATATAAGGAGGGATATGAAGAAAACTATATTATTAAAGAAGGTGACAGTTTATTGTCAATCGCAATAGACAATAATCTTGCATTAGGGAAACTAATGAGTATGAATGATATTAAAGATAAAAATTTTATTAAGATTGGACAAACCATTAAGTTGAGCAAGCCAGAGAATCTATATTTTATTGGAGATGATAATTTTATTGCTATTACAAAATATAATCGAAGTCATTTTTATGCAAAAGCCGTGTATGATTTGTCTTTAGAATTTAAGTAATATTTATATGATGAAAAAAATATTTTATATTTTCCTTTTTGTATCATTTTGTATTGATGGATTGGCCCAATCGATGGTACCCAATGCTCCTAAATTAAATCTAGATAGTTACATATTGCTTGAGGCAAATACAAATACAGTTATAGCTGAATTTAATTCTGATAATCAAATTTCACCAGCCAGCATGACAAAGGTGATGACTGGTTATGTTATTGCTGATCAAATTGCTTCAGGCGCAATTAGCCTTAATGATAAAGTTTTAATCAGTGAAAAAGCTTGGAAAACTGGTGGATCAAAAATGTTTATTGAGGCAGGTAAAAGAATTTCAGTTCGAGACCTATTATCAGGAATAGTAATTCAATCAGGTAACGATGCCACAGTGGCAATGGCAGAGTACGTTGCGGGCTCAGAAGAGGGATTTGTAGATTTTATGAATGCTTATGCCACAGAATTAGGTTTAAGCAATACTTTATTTCAAAATGCCGTAGGCTGGACAGACCCTAATCATTTTTCATCCGCTAAAGACCTGGCAAATATTACAAAAGCAATGATTAATAATTTTCCTGATCATTATTCAACTTACAAAGAAAAAGAATTTACATATAGCGGCATAAGGCAGCTTAATAGAAATAAGCTTTTATGGAGAGACGATACAGTTGATGGAGTAAAAACTGGACATACTGAATCAGCTGGATACTGTTTAATATCATCTGCCAAGAGAAATGATATGAGGTTAATTGCAGTGGTTGCAGGTAGTCCTTCAGAAAATGAAAGGCTTACTGCATCACAGAGACTGCTTGAGTATGGATTCAGGTTTTATGCTACTCAAAAACTTATTAATAAAGATGATAAGGTTACTTCTGCAAAAGTATGGGGTGGCAAAATGGATCAAGTTGCTCTTGGAGCTAAGGATGACATTTTATTAACATTACCTAGGGCAGCTTTTAAAAATTTAAAAGCAAATTACAACTTTAACAATAATATTCAAGCTCCGATATCTGCAGGTGATGTAATTGGTAATATAGAATTTATTTCTAATAACCAATTAGTGCTTTCGGTGCCTTTGATAGCAATGGAATCTGTTGAAGCCAAGGGTTTCTTTGGAAGAATTTGGGCTCGAATAGTCTTTTGGATCATGAGTTTATTTTCTTTTGGAAAGTGAAAGATATCTCTGCAATATATCAAGGTAAATTAAGCACACTTGATCAGATAAGAGTATCACCCATGTCTCGTGCTTACACTTTTTCAGATAGTATCTATGAGGTAATTCCATATTTTTTAGGAAAACCACTATGTTTTAAAGAGCATCTTGACCGCATGACTGAAAGCGCCAATCAAATGAACATGAATGTTGATTTCAAATGTGTATCAAATGACATAGAACAACTTGAATCTGCTTTAGGTGATCTGGATGGCTATATTTATTATCAAATCTCTAGAGGAACTGATGTGATTAGATCACACTTTTTTCAAGATGATCTTGAGATTGAAAGATTTGGTTATGCAATGCCATCAATGCCTGCTTCTTCTCCAATAAGTGCAATGCTTTGTAATGATGACCGATGGAGCAAATGCAACATCAAATCAACTTCGTTGCTTGCAAATGTTTTGTCTATGAATAAGGCAAAATCTTTGGGTTGTCAGGAAGTTGTGATGCATCGAAATGGATTGATGACTGAAGCAGGCGCAAGTAATGTGTTTTATTTTAATTCAGAGGGGATAGTTAGAACTTCAGCATTATCTGAAAATATCCTTCCAGGTATAACTAGACAGATTTTAATAAATGCTCTTAAGGGTACTGCTTACAGTGTCCAAGAGGGCAATTGCAATATTAAAGATTTTGATACTTCACCTTTCATATGGTTAACAAGTTCAACAAAAGGCCTTTTACCATTGACAAACTTAATTGGGTCAAATTACGAATTACAAGAAAATTACAAGGGCTATATGGAAGTTTTAGCAATTTTTCATTCTGCTATGCAGTCGCTTCTTGAAGTTTAAGAACCACTCTATCTATTTGTTCCCAGGTTTCAGCCTTCATAATACCTTTGTTAATTAAATCAATTTTTAATATTTCTTCATTTAATTTTAAAAATTCTGAAATCTTTGCCTGTTTTACTAGATCTAAATAAAGACCAATTTTAGATCTCCATACTCCGCTTTTAATTAATGCAGATTTTTTATTTGTAGATTTCAATGATTCCAAACATGAATTTATGACCTTAGCAATTATCCAAATAATTGGAGCAGAGTTTTGGCGATCTTGCTCTCGCATATGATTAATTGTTTTAAGTGCCTGCTTAAAATTTCTTTCAATTAATAAATCTTCCAGCTCAAATGCACTTATGCCAGATCCAAAGATCATATGGTCTGTCTTTGATTTATGAGCCATATCTTCATTTAAAAATAAGAGTTTAAGCAAGACCACTTCATTTTTTTGACCTAAAAGGTTAGCCTCATTATTTTGGAATATTGAGCCTCCAAACATTGGAAGTAAGTCTTTTGGTAAGAAATCTAATTGTCGCTTAAGCCAAATTTTTTCTTCCATAACTTTTAATTTACTGCAATTTATAATTAAGCCATAGGAATCAAAATTGCTTATCCAAGATCCACTCGCAGGAGTTTTCTCAATAATTGATTCAATGATTAATGCAATATTTGAAGATTTAAAAATTTTTCCATCATCGATAAGAGATTTTATTTTTTCTGGGAATTTTCCTGTAGTATGCTTGACGTGAATAATAAGATTTGCTTGAAATAAGGAGCCACCTACATTCTTTGAAACTATCTCTTGAATTGAATCTAATTCATCTTGAGATATAGATACTTTTTCAGTGAATCCATCATTTGCTAACTTTTGTAAAATCTTTTTAATCGCATCTTGTTTTAAAATAAATTCTCCTCCAGTCAAAAGAAAATATCTATGATCTTTTGGATCAGAAAAATTTATAAAATTAACTTTCAATTAACCAATATTCCTCTATGAGCTTATCTATTAATACAAATTCTAATTCTTCAATTATTGTTTTTTGTGCAATCATTTCTGCCAATGGATTAGCTTCATTGACAGGTATCCAACTAGAAACTTTCAAAGTCCCATTTTTTTTCATGGATGAATTTGAAAAAATGTATTCTAGCTCACCAATAATTTCTATTTGTTTTGCTCTTGCCGCCATACCTCCATAAAAATTTTTCTTGTTAAATTTCACATTTAATATTTTTAGACTTAAATTATTTTTAGATGAGTTTGTAGAAAAATATTTTACAGTTTTTTCTTTAAATGAATCTCTAACGCTAGATCCAAACTTAATTTTTTCGAGTTCTATAGAACTATTTTGAATCCATTGATATTGGCAGCCTGCGATTAAAAAAAAGAATATAAGTATTGAGAAATACTTCTTAAATTTACTTTGCTCCATCAAAAAAGTCTTCAAAGCCAGATGGATCATGTCTTCCAACAACTAAGTTTTCAAGTATACCGATACCTTTTTCAGAGCCTAGTGTTGCTTTTGCAATTTGATGGGTATGAAAAAAAGTGTAATCACCTGGATTAATTTCAGACAAGTCCCATACTTCATAACCTGTTTCACTTTCACCTTTCCATAAACCATGCTTCCATTCATCATGTTGATAACCAATTCCTTTACAGAAAAATATGGGGCCAGTAGTCTCTATTTCTATCTCAAAGCTATCATTTTTATTTAGCATGCCAGATATTTTTGCACCAGTAGCCCAACGTGTACCTTTTTTCCAGTTTACGGAATGATGAAGGGAATGCATTGTTTCTACTTCAATATCATTTGGTGCAGAGGACATATCATCATAAAGAGGTAACTTATGTCCAGAAATTTGTGTAGTATTTCCATCTTGATCCTGAAATGTTCCAAATTGTGTACAGAAACCATTAAAGTGGATAGGAGCCCAGCACCAGTAAACCCCTGGTTCTTGATTCAGCATTCCTGGGGCGCCACCTTCAGGTTCTCCCACAGGTCTCACACCCCATGATCTATCCCTTGTTCCATAAATTGCTTTGGGATTAAGCGATCCAGCCTCAGTAGATATTTCACCTGTCCATTTTCCAAGCTGCGTAAACCTAATTGTATTCATAATTGTTCTGGTTCCCTCCATTAAAAGGGATCTAGGCTCTTGATGTGCAATAGAGTTAGCTGAAAATTTGAGATTACAGTTTAATTTGTTGTCAGGATCTTGTAATGAGAATGTTAGCTCATTCATTGGCTCGTCAATTGTTAAGCACATAGGACCAATATTTATAGGAAGTCTATTTTGATCTAGGCGCTGACTAGCATGAAATGAATATTGCTTACCTTTGTATGAAATGCTGAAGTGGGCATCCATTAGATGCCTGTTGGGGTACAAGGCTATGCCTATTTCAAAAATGTACTCGTTTTCAGGATCCATACCATTAAAGAAATACCTGTCATAGAAATTTCTGTCAGTGGATCCAGGGATAGTTATTGGCTCTACTGCTTGATGGATAGGGTAGTCATCGAACGGTGTTATGTAGTTCATTTAAATTACAAAATTAATTAGCTTTTCTTTAACATAGATTACCTTTTTTATAGGTTGATTAGCTAGAACTTTTTTCACATTTTCATTTTCCTTTGATAGCCTCTCTATTTCAGTTTGATCAGTGTCAATTGAAATATGTTCCTTGCCTCTGACCTTTCCATTTACCTGAATGATTAATTGAAAATCCTCCACTTTAAGAAAATCTTCGTTGTATCTTGGCCAAGAATTCTCAAAATCATGACCATCAGAGTCTGTATATTCTTTCCATAAATAAAGGCTTATATGTGGAGTGATTGGCGACAACATTTTGAGTGTAAATTGAATGACTTCATCTAAACAAAATGCCTCTGTTTCAGTTGCGTGATCTGATTTAAAAGAATCTGGTATTGCATTTAACAATTCCATGATTGAGGCTACTGCTGTATTAAAAGAGTGTCGTTGCGCATAATCATTGGTTACTTTTTTTAATGTTTGATGACTTTTTTGACGAAGTTTAAGCTCAAGTTTTGTAAAAGTTTTTGGTGATTTTTTAGAATATATCTTTCTATCCGATACTAGAGCCCAAATGCGTTTTAGAAATCTATATGAGCCCTCAATTGCACTATCTGACCACTCTAAGGACTGTTCGGGTGGAGATGTAAACATCATGTAAAGTCTAATGGTGTCAGCCCCATATTTATCAATGAACTTTTGAGGATCCACAGTATTTCCCTTTGACTTAGACATTTTAAATCCATCTTTCAATACCATTCCTTGTGTAAGAAGTTTTTTAAAAGGTTCATCGCCTTCAACAAGACCAATGTCCCTCATTGCTTTATGAAAAAATCTTGAATACAAAAGGTGTAAAATTGCATGTTCAATTCCCCCAATATAAAGATCAACAGGAAGCCAATATTTTGAATTTTCGCTTAGAGCTTCTTTATTATTATCTGCTGCAGTGAATCGTGCGTAGTACCATGATGAGTCTACAAAAGTATCAAATGTATCAACTTCACGAGTCTTTCCAGACCCTAAGTCAAAAAAATCTTTATTTTGACTTAATGGTTTCGGTGATTCTCCATCTTTTATTTTTGGTAATTCAACTGGAAGATCTTTTTTATCTAAAAAAATAGGCTTACCACTATCATAAACTACAGGTATGGGGCATCCCCAAAACCTTTGCCTGCTGACTCCCCAGTCTCTTAATCTAAAATTTTCGATACCTTTTCCAATATCATTTTTTTCTAAGTAAATATTGATATTTTTTATTGCCTCATCAGACTCTTGTCCAGTAAAAATATCTGAGTCAACAAGGATCCCTTTTTTAGATGAAGGCAATTCATCACTCTCAACGACCTGCTTAATTTCAATGCTATATTTTTTAGCAAACTCATAATCTCTTTCATCATGAGCTGGCACACCCATTACTACTCCTGTCCCGTAATCCATCAGGACATAATTTGCAATCCACACATCAAGATTTGTGTTTGAGAAAGGATGTCGTACTTTTAAGCTTGTTTTAAGGCCCAGCTTTTCTGCTTTTGCCATATCTGCCTCAGCCATTTTTGTTGCATTACATTGTTTAATAAATTCATTAATTTCTGGATTATCTGTTGCTAAGTTTTGAGCTATCTGGTGGTTTGGTGAAATAGCTATAAATGTAACACCATATATGGTGTCAATTCTTGTTGTAAAAGCCGTTAACTCATCGTTATTAAGCAAATCAAATTTTATTTCTGAACCAAATGACTTTCCAATCCAATTTTTTTGCATTGACTTTACATTATCTGGCCAATCTAAGTTTTCAATGGACGACAACAATTCATCAGCATAATCAGTAATCTTTAAGAACCATTGATCAATTTCTTTAAGCTCAACACTGGCTCCAGATCTCCATCCCTTGCCATCAATAACTTGTTCATTTGCTAGGACAGTCTCATCAACTGGATCCCAGTTAACTAAAGATTTTTTTCTATATACAAGTCCATTCTGTGCAAGTTTAGTAAAAATCTCTTGTTCCCATTTAAAATAATTAGGATCGCAGGTTTTAACTTCCTTAGACCAATCGTAACTAAAACCCAATCTCTCTAATTGCAATTTCATACTTTGAATATTCTGCTCAGTCCAACTTTGTGGATCAACTTTATTTTGAATAGCTGCATTTTCTGCTGGTAAACCAAATGCGTCCCAACCCATCGGTTGTAGGACATTGAAACCCTGCATTCTCTTAAATCTTGAGATTACATCTCCAATTGTATAATTCCTTACATGGCCCATATGCAATTTTCCAGATGGATAAGGAAACATAGATAGACAATAGAATTTTTCTTGGGTTTTAGATACGTTTGCCTCATATGAATTGTTCAGTTTCCATGATTCCTGAATGAGATTTTCTATTTTTTTAGGATTGTATTCTTTGAAACTCATTTCTTTATAAAAGACTCCTCAAGATAATTAATATTGTGTTTATTCTGACAGAATACCTCATCCTTTAAGAGTTTTTGATGTAAAGAATGATTAGTGCTTATGCCTTCTACAAAGAATTCGTCTAAGGCGCTTAACATTCTTTTAATGCATGATTTTCTAGTATTTGCAGTTGTAATTATTTTTGCTAGTAGAGAGTCATAGTATGGCGGCACCTTGTATCCTGAATAAATATGAGAATCAAATCTCACTCCAAATCCTCCAGGAGGGTGCATTTTATTAATAACTCCAGGCGATGGTACGAAGGTCTCCGGATCCTCGGCATTAATCCTACACTCAATTGCATGTCCTCGAACTACTATTTTTTTTTGATCAAGAGTTATTGGCATATCAAGAGCAATTTTCAATTGCGCTTTTACAATATCAAATCCAGTAATCATTTCAGAAACAGGATGCTCAACTTGAATTCTTGTATTCATCTCAATGAAATAAAATCTATCATTTTCATAAAGAAACTCGAGGGTTCCAACCCCAGAGTAAGCAATGTTTTTACAAAGTCTTAAGCAAGCTTCTAAAGTTTCTTTTAGAGATCTCTCATTTATATCAAGAGCCGGAGCTTCTTCTATAATTTTTTGATGCCTTCTTTGCATACTGCAATCTCTTGTTCCAAGATGGATGACATTTCCTTTTCCGTCAGCAATGATTTGAACCTCTATGTGCCTCGGATTTTTGATGAATTTTTCAAAATATACGGTGTCATTTCCAAAAGCATTTTTTGCTTCTTGTCTTGTAAGTTGCAAAGAAGATATTAATGCTGACTCCTCTTGGACAACCCTCATTCCTCTTCCACCACCTCCCGCAGATGCTTTGATCATAAGAGGGTATCCAACATTACTAGCTATTTTTTTTATAGCCTCGTCTGTATCAGGCATTAAACCTTTATAACCTGGTACTGTTGGAATATCTGAATCTTCAGCAAGATCCTTTGCAGTAATTTTATCTCCCATTTTACGGATAACATCTGAAGATGGCCCTATGAATATAAATCCACTAGCCTCGCATTGTTCTGAAAAATCTGGATCTTCAGCAAGAAAACCATATCCTGGATAAATTGCGTCTGCTCCTGATAACTCAGCGGCTGAAAGAATTGCTGGAATATTTAGGTAGCTTTCAAGTGGATTTTCAGGCCCTACGCAAACAGTTTCGTCTGCTAATCTTAAGTGCTTGAGTTCTTTGTCTCCCGAAGAGTGAATTGCAACAGTCTCCAGGTCGAGTTCCTTACAGGCCCTAAGAGCTCGCAGAGCAATTTCTCCTCGATTGGCAATTAAAATTTTTTTTGACATTAATCTATGACTATAAGAGATTGATCAAATTCAACAGGCGCCCCATCCTCAACATTAATCGCAGAAACTTGCCCAGTAAATTCTGATTTTATTTCATTCATCATTTTCATTGCCTCAACTATACAAACCACATCCCCAGCATTAACATGACTTCCTATATCAACAAAGGGAGGTTTATCTGGCGCAGGTTTTCTGTAGAAAGTTCCCACTATTGGTGATTTTATAGAGGAGCCTGAATCAATATTAGGAGCATCACTATTCTCCGGTAATGCATTTACTCTCTGTAATTCGACAGGACTAGATTTAACTTCTAAAGGTTGAGTGCTTCCTCTAGAAATTCTAACGGACTCTTCACCCTCTTGAATTTCAATTTCATTTAGATCAGATGCTTGAAGCATTTCAATTAATTTCTTAATTTTTCGAATATCCATTATTGCTTATCCTGATAACTCTTAATAATATGACTTAATGCAAGGTCATATCCCTGTGTCCCAAGTCCACAAATGACACCATTAGCAATATCTGAAAAAAAAGATTTATGTCTAAATTCCTCTCTTGCAAAGATATTAGATATATGAACTTCATAAAACGGCACTCCAATACCAAGCAAACAATCTCGAATTGCAATACTAGTATGAGTTAAGGCACCTGGATTGATAATTATATAGTCTATTTGGTTGATTGAGTCTTGAAGTTTTGTAACGATCTCATGCTCTGCATTGCTTTGAAAAGCTTCAATCTCAATATCATTAGAGCTTGCTTTATCTAACAAGCCTTGATTGATTTCTTCCATTGTGGTTGAACCATAAACTTCTGGCTCTCTTATACCAAGCAGATTTAAATTTGGTCCATGTATAACTAATATTTTCATTTTATAAGATTTTATAGTGTTTTTTAATGAATTTAAACGATTTTAAAGACTTTTTATTATTTTTGGATAGCAATATTTGCCTTCAGCACAACCCTGATAAGCTACTTTTATATCGTTAAATTCAATAAACTCATTATCAACTATCTCTGCAACAATGCTCAAATAGTCTTTAAATATAACTGATTCTCCAAAAAATTCGTCGAATACTCTTAATTCATTTTTTGAAATAAAATTATGCTTAACTATATTATTACTATTTTTAATTGAAATTGATTTCTTATAAAGATAATAGCCTGGCTTTATTTCCCAGGAGGCTATAATTTTATTTTTTTTAACTTCAGCATTAAAAATAAAAGCTTCATCAACATTAAGTAAATCATTATCTGCAAATGGGGTATTGCTAAATATAAATCCGGATAGAAAAACAAACGAGTATAATGAAACTTTAAAATTCATTGAAGCATTATAAAAGAAACCATGGCCATTAAATTATTTTTAAAATTTTTCTTTTCGCTCCCTGTATGGTTACTGCGGTGTATAACTTTTCAGAAAAGCACCATCATCAATAATCAAATGCTTGATTTTCAAACACAGATTTTTCTTGGACTTCAGTCCTTGCAAGTAGGCAACTTGGATGATCCAAGCACCTTTGATTCTGCTCAAGAAATTAGAGACTTTATGATAGAGGGACTTCCACTTAGCTTCAAACCTAGTATGCCCATTAAAAAAAGAGATCA
>MDSV01007233.1_pt1 | contig 13939 bp, 8 predicted proteins | sample 810851 | NCBI WGS metagenome assembly MDSV01 (sample SAMN05326640, study PRJNA326480) | marine metagenome | isolation source: seawater | place: Atlantic Ocean: North East | collected 2012 | reverse complement strand
TTCCAGCGGCAGGTTCAGCTGCGAAGGCCCCCAGATGGAATAGAAATAGTCCGGCAAGAGTTACGGCCGCAGAGCGCATTTGTATCATGGCGCTCAGAGTTCTGGGCCGGAGACCCATCGTCAAGTCCCGGGTGATCCGAGCCCCAGACGGGAAGAGAGCTTGTCAGGAAAAAACGGGAAGAACCGACCCGTCACATATAGGCAAAGGACGATCTTCGAGATCATGGATTCGTTGCTCCGGAGGAATTCCAAGAGAATGAAATATGCTAGCGTGGAGGTCAGCGGGGGTCGCGGCTGCGCTATCAGGGAAGGCGCCACTCTTATCGGAGGTTCCGTAGAGAAGGCCTTCACTTACCCCGGCTCCGGCCAGTCCCACGGTGTAGACTTTGGGGTAATGATCACGCCCCCCCGCGCCATTGACCTTGGGCGTGCGGCCAAATTCGGTGAGTAAGACGACAAGAGTGTCATCAATGCGGCCACTTTCGTGTAGATCGTCCAAGAGGGCCGAGAGGCCCTGATCCAAGGGTGGAAGCATTTGCTTTTTAAGGCGGTTGTATCCATCCGCGTGAGTGTCGAAGTGAGCTCCCGCACTGCCATTCAGATCCCCCGCGGCTGCATACACGGTGACGAGAGGAACCCCGGCCCCGGTGAGTCGCCGGGCAGTGAGAAGGCTTTGTCCCAGAACGTGGGACCCATAGCGGCGATGCTGGCGCTCAGGCTCATCATCAACTTTGAAGGCCCGTCTGGTTTCTTCGTCCAGAAGCATGTCAAAGACCCGCTGCTGATAGTGTTCGAGCGGTTCGGTGGGCTGAGCGCTACCGGAAAGCTGAGTCAGGAGGTTCCTGCGATCTGCGAGACGTTGCTCATTTACGCCTTCGATGAAGTCAAAGGAGAGATGCCCGGAGACCGGAGATTTCCCGTCGTAAGGTTTCCCTTCGTCGGGCTTCATAATAATCGGGTCATACTTCATCCCGAGGAATCCTGCATGCTGGCCGTTGGCCCATCCGCCATCATAGATGGGATAAGGAAGGGCGACGTTGCCCGGGAGCTTACTCTCGGGATCGTGCCGGGCATGGGCGACCATTGATCCGATACTGGGCCAGTCCTTGCGGGTTCGCGGCCAGTTCTTGTCCGGTTTGGCAGGGGCATGGCCGGTGAGGTTCCAGTAAGCTGCGGAGCGATGCGAGGGAGCATCGTGGTGCATACTCCGGATCAGGGTCATGCGATGAACCTGTTTGGAGAGCAGGGGCAGGTGCTCGCAGACATGGTAGCCCGGGATGGTTGTAGGAATAGAACCGAAGGCACTCTTGATATTACTGCCAGCATCAGGCTTGAGATCAAAGCTGTCGATATGACTCAGGCCACCCCAGGCAAAGACGACGATACAGCTCTTAGCCTTACCGAATCCGCTAGTCTCATGGGGCCCGATGGCATTGGCCGTCTTTGAGAGTGAAAGATAGCCCGGCAGGCCCATGCCCAAGGCCCCAGCGCGAAGAAGGTCCCTGCGAGTCAGGGAGGTGGGCTTCTTGACTCGGCGCTTACTCATTGGTGCGGTGACTTCTGGGCTCTTGTAATTTTACTGGTTGCTGAATTAACAATCAGCTGAAGTGTCGCATACTCCTGCCGATCAGATAAGCGGGAAATCCACTTTCGGATGGTGGCTGGGTAGTCCGACGATGCGACTGGAGGTCTTCTTTCCCCTCGTCAGTTTCCAAGAATCTCGCCACGGTTGGCGAATGAATCTCAGTAAACAGCTTGTTACCGCTCTTTTTATGGCAGGGATACTGGGAATTCCTGTGCAGGCCGAGGAGGAGAAACCTTTTCATGAGATCTGGGAGGAACAGGTGCCGGTGATGGGGCACCTGGCGGTGGCAATGAACGGTACGGTGCTGGTGTTCAAGGAGGAGCGGGATAGGAAACGGGTGGAAGTGAAGCGCAGTGAGGATGGAGGTCTGACGTGGAGCGATCCGATCATAGTGGGTCAGAGAGTTGCGATCGGTGCCGATATGTCCGATGATGGACGTTACAAGGGCGAGCACGTGGGATGGAGCGAGCTCGGGAATGTCACGGTGGACGAAAGCACCGGTGACATCATGGTTTTTGCGATGGGGCTGGCTCCAAGCAACACGCTTTACCGGAGCGTGGATCATGGCAAGACGTGGCGGACCGAGAAAACCCTGATAAAGGCTGACGGTAATGGCTGGCTGGCGACCACTTACTGCTGTGATCCGGGAATTACCCTCAAGCATGGGAAGAAGAAAGGCCGGCTCCTGATGCCGTCCCAAGTCTTTGTAGGATCTGTGAACAAGGACGGGAGCAGGACCTATCTAAATAAGGGGCAAGGGCGCAAGTTCTTCGCAAGGCGTTACAGCAATGCTCTTTACAGTGATGACGGAGGAAGAACGTGGCTTCCCAGTGATCCGTTTCCGCTCCTCGGCAGCTCCGAACCGGGTCTTCTTGAATTGCAGGATGGTCGAATCTATTACAACGCCCGGACCCATTCGCGGCCCGGAAATAAACTGGTAGGGGAGAGCCTCAACGGTGGAGAAAGCTGGGTGGAGGCTCGAGAGGATGATGAACTGTTCGACGGTCCCCCTGATGTCTATGGATGCAAGGGCGCTCTCGCCAAGATTCAGTACAAGGGCCGAGAGGTTCTGCTGTTCAGTGCTCCGGGACGTCGAGATAAGCGAGACGATATTACGATTCGGGCGAGCCTCGACGGAGGAGTGACCTGGCCTGTTAGCCGGCTCCTGAAGGAGGGGCCGGGAAATTACACGTGGCTGGCAGTGGGCCGGAAAGATACGCCCAGCGAGGGCATGATCTATCTGCTTTCCAACAAGGACTGGATGGCGCGCTTCAACAACGCGTGGCTCCTGGAGGGGAGCTCTCAGGGTGGCCGCTAAGAAGAGCGGTTGCCAGCGAGTGCTTCTGTCAGGAAGGAGCTTAGGGCGATGCTATTCGATGAAGCTCATTTGGTCTCCCATACTAGGTAAGGTCGACAATTTAAGGGATTTGAGATGACATAAATAGTGGAGCAAGAATTGAGAGATTGTTGAAAATCGAGCGAAGGGACTGCGGTTGGAGTGTCGGAAGAAGACATTACAGCCATGAAATCAAACGCCTTACTCAACCTCTCACTGGTAGCCTTGCTCGGAACTATTCCAATCGCAGGGGGCCAAACCCCTGAACTGGACCTCGACCGCGTCACAGAATTGCTGGACGCTGGAATTAATGTAGAGCTCCCAGAGATTCCCGGGATTCCGGATATCCCAGATATTCCACCGATCGCTCAGCAGTTTGATTATGGAGATGCGCCAGATCCTAGTTATCCGACCCTTCATGCTAACGATGGTGCGCGCCATTTGGTGGCGCCATCTGCGGACGGATTTCTGTTGACCCTTGGTTCACGGATTGACACTGAGAAGGACGGTCAGCCAACGTTTCTTGCCACTGGGGATGATGCCTTTGGCCCATTTGATGATGAGGATGGAGTCTCGTTTCTCAGTCCCCTGCAGCCCGGTGGAATAGCTGAAATTGAGGTCTGGTCCTCGGGGCCGGGCCGGCTCGATGCTTGGATTGATTTCAATGGCAATGGAAGCTGGATGGATCCGGGTGAGCAGGTTCTCACCGGTGAGCCGTTGGCGGCAAACCTGAATACCCTGAGCATTGCCGTTCCTGCTTCGGCTCCAGGCGGAGTGACCTATGCTCGTTTTCGTCTCAGTTCACAGGGGATGCTTGCTCCTGTGGGAACAGCTCAGGACGGCGAGGTGGAGGATTACCTGATTGAAATTGAGGGAGGGTCCAATCCGGATCCGGATCCGGAAACGGACTGGGGTGATGCCCCCGCCACCTACCCGGTGACTGCGGCTAACAGCGGTGCATTCCATCTCTTGACCAACGACCTTATGCTAGGAACCTCAGTAGACTCGGAACCCGATGGAATCCCGGGTAGCAGCGCCCTTCGTGATGACTTGGATTCCGCTATCGATGACGAGGATGGCATCACCTTTACCTCTGCGATCTTAACAGGTAATAATACCACTCTTCAGGCTGTGGCAAGTATGCCAGGCCGGATTGACGGCTGGGTGGACTTTAACGCGGATGGGGACTGGAACGATGCCGGTGAACAGGTATTTGTTAGCTCTCCAGTTGTTGCCGGGGTGAACAATATGAACTTCCTGGTTCCCGCGGGAGCCTCCACGGGGGGAACCTATGCTCGGTTCCGGATTAGTTCAGGTGGTGGATTGGGGCCAGATGGTGGGTCCTCTGATGGAGAGGTAGAGGATTACCAGATCGGTGTTGAGCCGGGCCAGCCGAGTGGCGAGTTAGACTGGGGCGATGCTCCTGCGCCATATCCAACCCTCGCTGCTGACGGAGGAGCAGTGCATGTCATTGCCAATGGTATATACCTCGGAGCGCTTTGTGATCCGGAAGGTGACGGGCAGCCTGATCCCATGGCGCTGGGCGACGATAATAATGGGATGAGCGATGAAGATGGCGTTGCTTTCACGACCTTGCAGCAAGGGACTGTCTCCGTAGTCTCGGTGATCGCCTCCGCTTCGGGGTATATCAATGCCTTCCTTGATTTCAATGGGGATGGGATCTGGGGTGCCGGCGAGCAGATCGTGCTGAATGCGGTCGCGAATCCCGGAATTAACAGCTATAGTTTCACGGTCCCATCCTCAGCCGCAACAGGGCACACGGTGGCACGGGTAAGAATCAATTCAACCGGCGGACTTGGGCCTTCCGGGTATGCAAGTGACGGAGAGGTTGAGGATCACCTTGTTTATATCAAGGCCAACCAGCCACCTGTCTTCCTGGACTGGGGTGATGCGCCGAAGCCATTCCCCACGCTTCAATCAAATCCGACGACGGTTGGTATCGGAGCCTCCCATCAGATCGATGATCTCTTTCTTGGTCAGGCCATCGACTCCGAGCCTGACGGGCAACCCAGCCTGATAAGCCTCGGCGATGATCTCGACGGTAATGATGATGAAGATGGCATCATCTTCCTGACTCCGATGATCTCCGGGTCGTATGCTCTCGTGCGAGTCCTGCCAACCATGACGGGCATTCTGGATGCTTGGATCGACTTCGACGGAGATGGCAGCTGGGCTCAGCCTAATAATCGCATCTTCAACAGCGAGACTGTGAACCCGGGGCAGGTTCTGGCCTTCAAGGTGCCAAAAGTGAAAAAGCCACTCAAGACGGCAGCCCGCTTCCGCTTAAGTCATGGTGGTTCCTTCTACACGGGACACCAGATTGGTGGCGAAGTGGAGGATTACCAGGTAAAGATTGGTAAGATGTGGAAGTGGAAGATGGTTCCCAATTTACAGGAGAACCGTCTGACTGTGAGTTGGAACACGGTGTTCGGCATGAATTATACCCTTGAGACTAATGCTTCTCCTCAGGCATGGATCCGGGAAAATCTTGGCGAGCACGAAGTTCCTCGCGTTGATGAATTGTTCCCTACGGGGGTAGCTTGGGAGGAGGCTCCTCAGGAATATCCGATGGGAGAATGGAGTGGAGATTCGGAAGGTCAGGATCCGCAGAGTGGCAATACGGCCTTCCCTATGTCGGAATGGCGGTCCTTACCCGACTTGGCGCCTGTGATTGAGAGCAGGCCTGACCTGGCTCCTCAGGTGAATCCAAGCAACTCTGCTCATGTCCCCGTCGACCGTTCGAAAAAGATGGCTCTCTTCAGGGTGATTGCGATGCCGGAATAACCCACCGGCATAAGCCCCCGGCAAATCGCCCTGCGGTAAGAAGCCCGGTCCTGAAGAGGGCCGGGCTTCGTGTGTTTGAGGTAAAGAGCTTACTCAGGAGGAGAAAGGTCGGACGGCCACAAGGAAGAAAGGGCCTTCTTCACGATTTTCTCGGCGCCGACTGCGGGAGGGCCCAGGTGTCTGGTGTAGACTTGGCCGCCCCAGTTGGGGAGCCGGCCGGCCTCATAACCTCCACGAGCGCCGAGGGCGAGGGCTTGATCCACCGCGACGTAACCCTCGTAGCCATTGGTGAAGGCAAAAGTCATGGTGTTCCGAAAAGGAGCATGCTTGTCGATCCAGAGTTCATACTGGCAGAACATCTCATGGGGCATGGTAGTGAGGCACCATTCGCGTCCTAGCATCACGGCGTGAGCGTCAAAGCGACGACCAGGGGGCTGCTTTCCTTGTTTGATGAGGTTCTGGATTCGTCGTAGTTGCTTCATCCGGCCCACGTTGTTCTTTTCAAGGTCCATCATTTCAGCGAGAAGCTCCCGGTCCGGGAGGGGCGCGGAGGGGAGAGTGACTGTGGTGGACTTCACGGAAAGCATACTGGTCGCGATCCGCCTGCTATCCTCAATGGCTTTGAGGCTAGCATCCCCGAGTCGACGGCCAGCCTCCTCCGCCTTCTCATGAGTGGAGCGGAGGGGGAAGCCATTGATGTTTCCACCGCAACCCTGACCGAAGACGGTAATGACATTGCTGCCGAGAACGTCCCGAATCCGTTTTCCCGCGGCTCCCGGGAAATCGGCGCTGGTGAGCTTACTGGTGTGGGGAACGATCACTGGATGAGCGGCATGCTCAAAAAGTACGGCGAGAGGTTTGCTGGTCCGGAGACTGTCCGCCACGAGGACGTTAACCCATGGAACGGTCGGCCCCATGCGGTTGACTCCCATGAAGACATGACCGTTTCCGGCGTTGGTGAGACGTCGGTTAAAGCCTACCTGAACCTTAGAGCGTCCGGCCCGAAGGGAGACTGGTTCGGCTTTTTTTTGAGCTTCCGCTACCACCGCGATGATGGAGTCAAGGGTGCGATCATTCCACCTGGATCCTTCGTCGTTGGATACCGTGGAGCGGCCGCGAGGGCCGAGGGCGGCGGAGGCATGGGTGTGACTGAAGTTGAGAAGTGTATGTTTGACTCCGCACTTCTCCCGGATTTCAGCTCGCAGTTCGTCACAGGTCTCGAAGCTGGCCATGATGAGGTCCAGTCCCACGATGGCGACCGTATTTCCTGATTTGTCCTCGAGATAGAGACAGCGGGCGAAGAGAGGGTCTCGCACGCCGATGCTCTTCCGGAAGTAGTGTTGGATCTCCAGCCCGGGCCTTGGAGTGATTTCCTGCTCTGCGGCCCCAGCTCTGATCCTCGCATCGGAGGGAAGGGACGACAGGGTGATCAGGCAGGTGATAAAAAGAGGCCTGAAATTCATCATGACTCAGCTTGTGAGGCGTTATATTTCCAGCGTGTTGCAGGGTCCACCAGCGGAAAGATGTGGTGGAGATACCGGAATGGCAGAAAGAGGCGGATTGGGCAGGCGCTTTGGGTTGAACATGGAATTCTGGCAGTGCACTCTCACCTTGTGCCTGACCTTGCGAAAGAGATGTTGCGTAAGGCCTTCGGGTTTGAGGAGTTTCTCGACGGTCAGGCGGGGATCGTAGAAAACATTCTAGGTTCGCAGGATGGCCTGGTGGTAATGCCCACCGGAGGAGGGAAGTCTCTCTGTTATCAACTCCCAGCTCTCTGTCTTGAGGGTGTCACAGTGGTGGTGAGTCCGCTCATCGCCCTGATGAAGGATCAGGTGGATGCACTGGTAGACAAGGGGCTGGCGGCGACTCTCATTAATTCAACAGTCTCTCATGTAGAGCAGCGACATCGGATCGATCGCATGGTCAGGGGAGACTATAAGCTGGTTTATGTGGCTCCCGAGAGGTTCCGTGCGGAAAGTTTCGTATCGGCTATGCGTGGAGTAAAAGTGGGACTTCTCGCTATCGACGAGGCGCACTGCCTGAGCCAGTGGGGACATGATTTTCGGCCGGATTATCTTCGGTTGGGAGAAGCGCGGGCGGCCTTGGGAGATCCTCAGTGTGTGGCCTTTACGGCTACGGCCACCCAAGTGGTTCGGGAGGATATAGTGAAGGTGCTCAAATTACGGAATCCCTTTCAGACTGTTACTGGATTTGCGCGGGCCAATCTGAGTTTTAATATCAACCCTGTCGAAACCAAGGCGGCCAAGTTCCGGCGAACCCGCGAGATTCTCAAGGAGCATCGAACAGGAATTGTCTATTGTGCGACACGTAAGCGGGTGGAGGAAGTAGCGGAAACCCTTCATAGCTGGGGTGTGAATTGTATTGGGTATCATGGTGGGATGACGGAACAGGAACGGGAGAAAACGCAGGATCGCTTTATCTGTGGTGAGGTGGATGTTGCAGTTGCCACTAATGCTTTCGGGATGGGGATCGATCGCGCAGATGTTCGCTTCGTTATTCACTTCGAAGTTCCGGGCAGCGTAGAAGCCTACTATCAGGAAGCCGGCCGTGCTGGTCGGGATGGAGAGGCCGCCTATTGTGAGCTTCTCTGGAATTATGCGGATACCCGGACCCAGGAATTTTTTCTCGAGGGGGCAAACCCGGGCTATGGAACAATCTGTCAGGTCTACGAGCACCTTTACCAGGAGGCCGACGAACAGGGGGAGATTCATGCTACCATCGAGGAGATTACCGGGGCAGTGGAGGTAAAGAATGGCATGGCGGTAAGCAGTGCTCTTTCCGTCCTGGCACGCGGTGGCTATGTAGAACGCTTTGATCTGCCGGGGCAGCGAAGGCGAGGAACACGCTTGAAGCGGCCCGAGGTTCAAACTGGTCAGTTGGGAATTGACCGGAATGCGCTTGAAGAGAAGGAGAATCGCGATCGGAAAAAACTGAAGGCGATTGTGGCTCTGTGCTATGGCGCGGTCTGTCGTCAGCAGGCCATTCTTGAATACTTTGGGGAGAGTGAGCCGGGAGAGTGCGGCACCTGTGACGTATGCCGTAGTGATTATGGGACAGATCGGAGAGAGCCGACAGAAAGGGAGGCTCTTCTGGTGCGTAAAGCCCTGAGTGGGGTGGCCCGTATGAGTCGACGAACAGATAAGGGGTGGGAGGGAATCTTCGGGAGAGGCCGTATTGTGCAGATGCTCACCGGTAGTAAGTCACAGGAAATCCTGCGGGTACGGTTGCACGATCTTTCGACCTACGGGATCCTGAAAGAGAAGGGGACCGCCTATCTCAACGAGCTTTTCCACGCGCTGCACTCTGCGGGACTTCTGGTCACCCAAACCGGTGAATTTCCTCTTGTGACCCTGACTGACAAGGGAGAGCAGGTCATGAGGGGAGAGGGCGGGTATAGTCTGGTGTGGCCTGAACAGAGGAGAGGAAAGGGCAAGGCAGGCTCGAAGGCAGGCGGGGAAGATGGAGGGCTTCCTCCCCTCGACACGGGTCTTTACGCTCAGTTGAAGGGGCTTCGTAATGACCTCGCCAAGCAATACAGAGTGCCGCCCTATGGGGTTTTTACAAACAAGACGTTGGAGTCTCTGGCCCGGTCGCGGCCAACTTCGGTTGAGGCTGCAATGACGATAAAAGGTGTAGGAGCTGTAAAAGCTGAAAGATTTCTCGAGCCTTTTCTCGAGCTTATCAGAGAACAATCCTGATCGAACTCGAGCAGAAGAAACGATGGTTTCTTGCCCCGGGGCTTACTCCTCAACGATAACCGCTCTGGGCGGTGGACTTTCGAGAGAGAATCCCTCGAAGGTCCCCGATGGGGTTGCGTTTGAAGCACTCAAATTCTGGATGTTGGCCCCTTCGCTCGAACTATTGACAGCGACAGGCTGGGAAGTCTCCGGGGAGACAGGGAGAGCTCGGGGAACGTTGGAAAATACAGGATTACTGGGTGTCTGGGTTGATAGGCCCCCAATTGCGCCCAAGGGGGGAGAGGGGTTCTGCGCAGAAGACGGGTCTTTCTGACTAAAATCACCGCTCAGTCTCATATACGCAAACAGCGAGCAGGCGATCAGGATTGAGGTTATCGAAAATACGATGAGCGGCTGCCTCTTGATACTGTGCATTCGAGGCTCTTTCGGTTCCTTCTCGGATTGGTTTCGGGATCGCAGGAGTCCCCGGTGGAAATTGCAGGATTCGGGGATGGGCAGCGGACGACTGTCAGCAGCTTCAACCCTTGTAATACGGCGATTTTTGTTCCTTTCCTTCGAAGAAAATCCGGATCGATTCTCGCTGGTATCGAGAGAATCGAGCTGGTCTATGGTGGAGAGACCCAGATGCTCGGAATATTGGGCGAGGAATCCCTCTGCGTATTCAGGACTAGGAAACTTGGAGAATTGACCTTTTTCTAGATGTCGAATCGCAATCTCGGGAATGTGGGTCCGTCGCGAAATGTCCTCAATGGAAGCACCCAATGCCTGTCGAGCAGCGCTGAGTTTTTTTCCGAGATCAGGATCTAGCGACATCTTTGAACCCCATTCGGTAATCCCATTGAAAGGAGGGGGCAAGCCGCGACCCCGGAGGCTATTGCTCGAGGAGCGTAACCGTCTAATTTGTAGCGAATCATTCAGATGCTAGCCGCTGTTTTTTTTGAAGGCGGGGAAATTAATGGTTAGGCCGTCCTAATCTAACCGGCAGATATCGCGGGGTAAAGGGAGCGGGCGAGCATCAGGAGCACGAATACCCGAGATTGCCTGTTTGACGAGGGTAGGGGGGAGAAGCCTAGCATACAGGCATGTCAGATCCATTCGCTCATGTGCTCTTCGTATGCACGGGGAACACATGCCGGAGCCCCATGGCCGAGGGCCTGCTGCGGGCGAAGGGGCAGTCTGATTCTTTGATGGTGAGCTCCGCAGGGATCGCTGCTTATGAGGGTGGCAGTGCCAGCGCAGAGACCCTTGAGATCCTGCAGGAACGGGGAATTGGACTGGATGGCTTCGTGAGTAGGATGGTAGACGAGCAGATTCTGGCAGAATCCAGTCATATCTTTTGCATGACGAAGTATCATTTGGAGTCTCTCGAGGACCGCTATCCCGGAGAAAAAGGAAAATTTCATCTCGTTTGCGACTTTACTGAAATCGATGGGGTCGTGGGGAGGGATGTCCCGGACCCGATAGGTGGTGGCTTCCGAGCCTATGAGGAGGTAGCTTCGTTTCTGGATCGGGCGATGGAGGGAATTCTTGGGTTTCTGCGCTCCGAAAGAGCCCGTTCTGAAGAATAATTTCCCGGATCGGTTTTCTCTATTGCGTTTCCCGGGAAGAGGGCCAAGGAATGTGTGTCCCAAGGAGGGACTGAGTTTAGACCAATGAATAACGCTAGTCTGCGAATTGCGATAGGGGCGGACCATGGGGGAGTAGAGGTCAAAAGTGCCATCGTTGAGGCGCTTGAGCTGACCGGAAACCAAGTGGTCGATTACGGAACTAAAGGTGAAGATTCGGTGGATTACCCGGATTTCGCGAACGTGGTAGCACGAAGCGTTTCCGAGGGGAAAGCCGACTTCGGAGTGCTGGTTTGCAAGTCTGGAATCGGGATGAGTATCGCGGCCAACCGGGTGCAGGGAGTCAGAGCTGCACGCCTATGTTCTGTGGAAGATGCCAAGATCACTCGAGGTCATAATGATTCCAACATCGCTTGTCTCGGAGCCAGGGACCTGACTGGAGATGAGGCAGTGAGTATTGTGAGAGCTTTCCTTGAAACCCCTTTTGAAGGTGGACGCCATGTAGATCGGGTTGCGAAGGCCTCAGGAAGCTACCTCGCGGTCAGCGATCCTGAGGTTTTTGATGTTGTTGAAGCGGAGGGACGTCGTCAGCGGGATCATATTGAATTAATCGCTTCAGAAAATTTTGCCAGCAGGGCGATTCTTGAAGTACAAGGCTCCCTTCTGACAAATAAATACGCGGAGGGCTATCCTGGTCGTCGTTGGTATGGTGGGTGTGAGAATGTGGACCGTGCCGAGCAGCTTGCGATCGATAGGGCGAAAGAGCTTTTTGGAGCAGAACATGTTAACGTGCAGCCACATTCAGGCTCACAGGCTAATGCCGCAGTCTACTTCGCCTTCCTCAAGACCGGAGACAGGATTCTGACCATGGATCTCGCTCACGGCGGGCATTTGACCCACGGGCACAAGGCAAATTTCTCAGGGAAATTCTATGAGGTAACGCACTATGGCGTGAGTGAGGAAGACGAGCGTATCGACTACGACCAGTTGGCCTCAGCTGCCGCTGAGGTAAAGCCTAAACTGATAACCTGTGGAGCAAGCGCCTACTCCCGGGTCGTGGACTACGAGCGGATGGGCCGGATAGCGAAAGAGGTCGGGGCCTATCTTTTTGTTGATATGGCCCATATCGCGGGGCTGGTTGCCTCGGGGGTTCACCCGACACCCATACCGCATGCAGACTTCGTCACTACCACCACCCACAAGTCCTTGAGGGGGCCTCGTGGTGGTTTGATCCTGTGCAGAGAAGAATACGCTAAGAAAATCAATTCGATGGTGTTTCCGGGTGTGCAGGGGGGGCCGCTCATGCATGTCATCGCAGCCAAGGCGGTGTGCTTTGGGGAGGCGCTTCGTCCAGATTTTAAGGTTTATCAGAAGCAAGTCGTTGAAAATGCGAGAGCCTTGGCAGCCAGACTGGGAGATCATGGGTTCAGAATCGTTTCGGGTGGTACTGACAACCATAGTATGCTGGTGGATATGCGCCCGCTTGGTCTTGACGGTACAATGGCGGATGCTGCCCTTGATGCAGCTGGGATTACGGTCAATAAAAATTCCATACCGTTCGATACTGGGTCTCCCATGAAGCCGAGTGGAATTCGTTTGGGAACTCCTGCGGTAACAACGAGGGGGATGAAAGAAACGGATCTCGAGTCTGTGGCGGACTTTATCTTTGATGCGATCCAAAATCGGGAGGACGGCCAAAAGTTAGAAGAGATTCGCGAAAGAGTCTTTGCGTTCAATCAAGATTTCCCCCTACCCGAGTAGCGCCATCCCTCCCTAGCGACTTCCTGAACTTCCTCGTCAGCAGCCATCCGGAGCCTTAGCAGTGTTTATGCGATATGGCGCAGAGCCTCCTTTTTTTTCCCGGTCAAAAAAAGGTGACTAAGTTCATAATGACATTGGAGTTTTGTGAGCGAATTGGGGCTCTATCAATCTAGTCGGGTAGGCAATGAAGAGCGTTAAGGTTAAAAGAGTTTTGAAGCCAGGGAGGCTGATTTAGTCTCGTCGTTCTGCTATTGTGAATTGGGGTATGAGTGAATCCTCTGTTGTTTAATCGGCTTGAAAAAAATTTGAGCCGCGCTATCATTCGGTAGCCCGGGATAAGCCGGGTTTTCAGATTCAGATCATGCCGCACCGGATTCTGGTCCCTGAAGACGCGCCATTTACCAGCGAACAGCGAGAGTGGCTCAGTGGATTTCTTAGTAAGACGTTTGGAACTGCTTCAGATGGGGCAGCCCAGCAGGACGGGCCGGTAGTTCCTGTCACTATTCTTGTTGGGTCGCAGACCGGAAATGCTGAAAGCTGCGCCAAAAGAATGGCGAAGGACCTCAATGGCGGCCGCTTCAAGACCGAGGTGGTGGATATGGGGCAATATGATCCCGGGCGCCTCGCCGAGGAGAAAAACCTTCTTATCATTACCAGCACCTATGGAGATGGGGAGCCCCCTGACAATGCTGCAGATCTTTATGAGTTCATCCTTGGCGACCAGGCTCCGGCAATGAAAGGGGTCCAGTTTTCAGTGCTCGCCCTTGGCGATACCGAGTATCCGGACTTCTGCAAGTGCGGGATCGACTTTGATAACAGGTTGGAATCGCTGGGGGCTGAACGCTTTTATCAGCGAGTAGATTGTGATGTGGATTACGACGAAGCGTTTGCTTCATGGCGGAAAGGGGTTGTTGAGGGCCTTGGAGGTGCGGCTTCCATTGACACAGCAGATTCTGCAGAAAGTAAAAGTATCCCCTTCGGCAAAAAAAACCCGTTCTCCAGCCTGATCCTGAGGAATGACAATCTGAACGGGCCAGATGCACAAAAAGAGACTCATCATGTCGAGCTGTCTTTGGAAGGGGCCGGGATGGACTACGTCGTGGGTGACGCGTTAGGGGTTTTTCCGGTGAATCAGGAGGACCAAGTAGACGAAATATTGGACAGTCTT
>MDSV01229070.1_pt1 | contig 13942 bp, 10 predicted proteins | sample 810851 | NCBI WGS metagenome assembly MDSV01 (sample SAMN05326640, study PRJNA326480) | marine metagenome | isolation source: seawater | place: Atlantic Ocean: North East | collected 2012 | reverse complement strand
TTGTTGCAATTAATGAGGCCAGTGCATTGAGATTGTTTTCCAAAATTAAGCCGGCAATAAAAGGTGCAAGTAATGAATTAAAAAATGAAATTGAGACAATTCTTGATGAAGAGACGGCCCATCTACGGGAATTCACCAAATCTGTTGATGAGACCAACAAATACCCGGATAATTTTGTTTATGAAATGCTTCTTCTGGATGAGGAGAGACATGCGAGCCTTGCAAATGGATTTTTGGAGAGAATAGCTTCTCCAAAAAGAAAAAAATGGCTGCGATTGCGATATAAATTTGGGAATAAATTGAGACATTTTTGGGGTTCTCAGAGAGGAGTCAGAGCTTTTGTTGATAAAGCTATTTGCACAATAGTCGTGTGTTTAATACTACCCTTTCGCAGGGTTCTATTGCTGCCCGCTGCCAGAGAACAAAATTTAATTTGCCATCAAAGTGGTAGGTTTCTCTTATGAAATATATTTTGGGGGTTTCTGGTTATTTTCATGATAGCAGCGTTTGTCTGCTCAAAGATGGTAATTTAATTGAATTCATTAAAGAAGAGTCAATTACCAGGATAAAGGGCACGCGTGGTTTCCCTGTTAGGTCTCTAAAATTTTTAATTAAAGAATATGAGCTAACAGATACCAATGTTAGCTATTTGGCTTTTTATGAAAAGCCTCTGCGAGGTTGGGCCGCAACAATACATCATTCACTTGCGCAGCCAAGAAAGTCATTTGACTTGTTGAGACATCAAATCAAGCAGTTTTGGTCTGGGCCAATCCATTTCGTTAGTGAGCTAAAAAAAATAATCCATATAAGTGAGCACAAGTTGTTGTTCGTGCCACATCATCTAAGTCATGCGTTATCAGCGATTGCATTTGTGAACTCTAAAATTCAAGATCAGCCTTTATTGAATTTTGTTTTCGATGGAGTCGGCGATGGAAATACAACGAGTATTTTCAAATATGAAAACAACGCTGCGGAATTAGTTTTTCAACAGAACTACCCTCACTCACTGGGTTTGTTTTACTCTTCTGTAACTGACTACTGTGGTTTTTTGGTTAATGAGGGCGAATACAAACTGATGGCTTTAGCTGCATTCGGAAAACCAACCTATTACGAATTTTTTCGAGAGCAAGTTTTCAGTATAACCACTCCAACCTTTAGTCTTGATATGTCTTGGTTTGACTTCGACAAAAGTCCTGAAAGGAGTTTTTCTGAAAAATGGATAGAGAGATTTGGATCTCCTATTAAAGAAAAAGACATTAATGACATGGAAAGTGAGAGTTTCCAACGAGCGGCAGATTTGGCGCGATCCAGCCAGTTAATAATTCAAGATATTATAAACTCAACAATCAATTGGGGGATACAGGAAACGGGCATCCAAGACTTGACGATTTCTGGTGGTGTCGCTCAAAATAGTTTAGCGATGTGTTCAGCTGCGTTAGTTCCGGGCTTGAATTCAGTTACTGTACCCCCATCACCCGGCGACTCTGGAGCAGCTATAGGAGCAGCCAACTTCGCGAAAATGCTTGATGACGGTAGGAGTATCTCCTGTAAAGACATATTTTACGGCAAAAGCCACTTAGATGTTGCGAGGCCCGTTTTTCAAGAATTGTTTCTTCTTGAGAGCGCTCCCAAAACTATGACAAAACAACTAGATGCTCTAATTAGTTCTGGAGAAATAATTTGCTGTTATTTTGGTGGCAATGAGATTGGCCCGCGTGCTTTGTGCAACAGGTCTCTGATCTGCGCAGCAAATAACGAAAAATCGGTGGTTGCGCTGAATTCTGTCATCAAAAAAAGAGAGAAATTTCGTCCACTGGCTCCAGTAATGCTTCGCTCGGTTGCAGAACTTTGGTTTGAGGTCAATCAAAAGGCCTTTGACTGTTACAGATGGATGGCACTCACTGCTGTTGCGAAAGAAAATTTACCAATCGAATATGAGCCTATTTTGCATTTCGACCGAACTGCAAGAATACAGATACTTGATGATGATACCCACCCAATTCATGGCTTTCTGGCTAGAAACAGGGGTAAAATTGACATGTTAGTGAACACATCTTTCAATGTTGGGGGAGATCCGATCGTTTTTGACGCATTTGATTGTTACGTAAATATGAAAAGATTAGGTATCCACCGCATGATCACAGATACAGGTTTGTATTCTTGCAAGCCATAGGGAATACTGCCTTTGATACAACATTTTCTGAATATTTTAAGAATTCTTCGCCACGTCAGTTCTGCCACGACGCCATTGAGAGCGTTACTTTTTGCTGTAGTAATAGTAATTCTGTTGGCTGTACTGCTAATAAAAGCAATAAATATTTTCATCCCGTTCACATATTTGGCTTTGTAGCGTGACGAGGCTCGTAGTTGTGTGGATTTCACTTTTTCCAATGACACGATACACCCTATCCTGAGTTTTTTTAAAGACTCAAAGCTCATATTTTTGAGTTAATTTCTCTCATTTTTGTCAGGTTGTTAATGGCAGCCTTTGCTCACGTCGCCAAACGTCTCGGACTTTCAATTGTCAAAGCGCTTAAATTATCTCAACGAAACCGCAAACTCAGCCCAAGATACACGTTGGTTATGGCAGAGAACTTGTCTTTATGCGTTTGATGTAAAGCTCATTTGTTCGAGATATTCTAAATCCTTGTCCATACCATTCGTCTGATTATGGTGAGACCACGCTGTCCAGCGGCAGTTAAACCTCGCTGTAGGTTTGCAAGCCATATTCTTGAGGAGTAGCACCACAAGTCGAGGAGAAAATATCTATTCGCAAGTTTCTGAAATTTTCCGAGTTTCTGAGATGGGCTTCAGAAACCTTAACGAGATCGTCAGTCTGTCAGACTGTTTGATATTCTGTTGTGTGACAACCAACCTATGCACTAAATGACCAGAAAATGCCTCAGCGTATCGCAGATCTTGTGAATCATTACAATACAACGAGCCCTGAGGCTTTTTTGCGTATTTAATGAATTCACTATCAAATGTGCTTATTGAATTTTTTTTACCCGATAACTCATTATCCATAATTAGTTCTTCATCGTGATCTACCAGGTTATTTATATTTCCAAACATTGGCTGACCGCCACCGTTAGAAACTTCTTTAGTATTGTCAGGCAGAAAGTAGAAAGTTAAAAATAAAATCACCGGAAAGACAAACAAACCGTTTTTAGTCGTTCCAGCTTTTGCAACTATAATTGCAAATGGAACTAGGAGTGAAAAACTAAATATGCTTACAAGTGGTGCGGAGAAAGAAGGAGGGAACAGGAACGAAAATATCACCAGCGGAAAGAAAACAAAGTAAACTGTTCCTATCAGGTCACTTGACCTAAAAGCACGCGCTACCAACAGTGCTGAAAACCCAATGCAAAATGGCACTAAGAAATCAAAATTAGCGTAAACAAGCCCAAGTTGATCAAATAGAAGCTTTAAGATTTGAACTTCTGGAACAAGCTCCCACCAAGCGTAAGTGAAAGAGCTTTGTATATTCATAGAGGCATGTTCTGCGCTTTTCTCAAAGCTAATGGTTACTGCAGCATAAATCAAATTGAGCGCACCAATAAATAGAAGTGCAACGCCCTTTTTTTGCTTTGTTAATATAAAATCCACACTTGATTTTATGACAGACTTCCATCTGCGTTGCCGCAAATAACCAAACAGAGCTTGGTCATGCAAAAATATTAAAACAAGCGCTGTGTAGCAAACAGGCATAGCCTTTAAATTGCCCAATGCGAGCAGCATAAGCCAGGCATATGACTCCAATACATCTCGCCTTATGCGAGCCATCATAAAGCACAAAACAGAGGCAAAGGCTAAAAATCCATTTGATCTGATGACCCATGAAAATCCGAATAAATAGATCGAAAACAATAGAGCTAAGATGACCAAAATTGATAAAAGTGGGTAAATAAATCGTTTGCTTAAATAAAATTTTGAGTCGTAGTTTACAGCTGTTTTCGACCCAAAATAAGAAATCACCAACTCAAAAGCACAGAAGATTGTGATAATTCCAAGGAAGTGCTTCACGATTTTTACGACAAAAATGTCCAGATGGGGAATAAAGCTCGTCAAAAAGCTTATGGAAACTCCTTGTAGAAAATAATATTGTGCCCATTCGTTTGGGTACGCAAAAAACAAACGCAATCTCGAATGATAGTCAGCGAACCGCATCTCAAACGGTATTGACGCAAAATAATAGTCATGGCTCTCAAAGACATATTTTGTTGCACTTAAATAACCAGATGACCAAAAATATATTGGAATTAATAAGGTTATAAGAATAAAGGCCCACAGCCCCAGCTTAATCAAATCGCCTTTAATTAATTGGTTATTGATCAATCGCAATACAAATATCGCAGAAAACAAAAAGCCTGTTACAAACGCTAAAATTTGCGTGATAACCGAACCCAAAAGTGCGTTAAAATTAACTAATATTGCTCCAGGAATACTAAGAACTATCAGACCGGCAAAAGCAGCTGGGAAAAACCCTGATATTCCCAATAGTCTTCCTGTGGGCATACAAGCGAGCAGCAGAAAAGCTATTGAAAAATTGAAAAAAATTTGTTCCAATTTGCTAACCTTTGTTTGATGCGGATTGCTTTTTGACCAAGCGGTTACGCCGTCTAATTAGTTTACAGAAAGCCGATGCTTTTCTCTATCCCAATTAATCAATTCAGCGATATTTTGTAGGCTTAGCGTTTGGACTCTTGAAAAATCTTCTTGCCGAATTAAAACATCAGCATAGCATTTTAATTGAGCATGCATCGCTTCACTAAAGCCACTTTTGTAAAACACACCGACATTTTCTACAAAGATAAGATTTGGAGAATTCTGTAAAGCGTTCGCGCTAATGAAAAAGTCCTCCCAAGAACGATAGCAATAAGCTGAGCCGCCCAGGAAAACCACATGGTCAGGATATAAGGCCCATTTGTGTTTGAGCTGCGCAAATAAAAAAGGGTTCATTGCTAATTGTTGGCAGGTTGGGTCTTCTATTGGGAAATAGACTTTTGTAAAATCCTCCGGAACATGCGCAATTCCTGAGTAGTTTTGAAATGTTTTCTGAGGCTGGCTGTTGAAAAAATGATTGATTACATGGAGCATTTTTTCTAGTTGAGGCAAGCTTTCTGCCCCTAGCACTATTCCATGATTTCTCAAGAAAAAAATATCTGTGTTGGGAGATTTGAGCAAAACAGAATGTATTTCTTTCGCAAGTTTTGGGCCAGGATGGACGTACTTGATAACAGAAAATTTTAAATGATCATTTTTAAAGTCGGTAATGATCTGATTGAAATCAGACTTTATTAACTGCGCTAGCGGGGAAACTGCATGTAAATGAAGAACATATTTTTGTGGTAAGACCGCATGCATCAGCGTTTCTATTGACGGTATCCCCCCATAGCCTTTCAACGGACTTGGTATAAAATCATACTGTTTTTGGGTTACTTTTTTTAATGTTGAATTTAGGTCAATTGGCACAAAGTTCGAGTGTTGAGCATGTGCTATCCAACTTCCGGAAGCTTTTATCCACAACACGTCTAAATTTTTATATGAAACATTGCCTCCGGGGCCCTGGACTAAAAGCGAATTTTTTCCAATCTTGTGACAAAATTTGATTAATGAACTTGGAATCATAATTATTCGTCTTGGAGCTTATGCTTCGATGATTGTTTCAAGATCTTGATGAGCTCTCTATAGTGTTTGAATTCAAAATCAGCTTTGTTTTCCCCTTGTCCCCGTAATACTCCTCTATGTATTTTTTGTATAGTTATTGCACCTATTGAATCACGGGCGCCACAAAGGTCATTTTGATTGTTATCGCCAATCATCCAAAAAACACTGCCCTTTGGCTGAGTTTTTTCGATTGCTAGTTCGAATATTGTGGGGTGTGGTTTGTCGAATCCTGCCTCCTCACTTGTTACTATGCAATCAAAGTATCCCTCCAGACCAAAATATACTATTTTCCTAAATTGTATCTGTGCGGTCAAATCTGTAACGTTGATTAACGGGATTCCGAGGCCGCGAGCATCCTGGAGAAAATCCTTAGCATCATCGAACAGGTGCGCATTGTTCAAAAATGACTGCCAATATGCTTGTTCCAAGTCTAGAGCCATCAATACTTGAGAGCCAAGTCCAAGGGTTTCGAGTAAACGTTGCATATAGAGAATTCTACTATGTGAGGACGCAGTGTTTTGAAGGCGAGATTTTATTGTTTTTCTGGCAGTGTGGTAAGCGTCGCGGAACTCGACCCGCGAAACAGGCAGCATAGTTGAGAGCTTTTTCTCTAATTCTTCTAGCCCTGCTTCATGGGCTGCCTCATAGGGGTATAGTGTGTTGTCCATGTCGACCAAGATTGCATCAGGGATCAACTCAAATTTTGAGTTTTTGGATTTCATCATTCGACAAGCCTTTTTGTGAAAATTTGTTTGATGTGAACGAGTGTAATCAGTTGCATCAAACCCAGCAAACCACTTTCCCATTTTGGTGGGGAGTCAATAAAATCTCTCAATGAACTACACAAAATTTTAAATGCTATTTCAATGTCTTGTTCCGAAATTTCACCTTCAACGATCATCTCAATCTTTTGCTCATTGTTGACCACAGTTGTCACTACATTAAGACCGCAGACTCCAATTAATACACGCTGAAGAGACATATCGATGAGACCGCTTTTTGATGTAATTATAAGTTTCAGAGCCAGCTTATTTGGATCAAACTCAGCTGTTTTGTCCGCTGTATAAAGAGCCTCATTAAGAATGTCTTGGTTGACGGGCTGAATAGAAAAAATAAGATCAGCATGTTCAGCTTGAGGGTTAATAAATCGGATTGCGTCAGGCGCTCTTTGCAATATCGTTTCGGTTACTTTTTCGACCGAATGGCCTCGTTGATAAACATCGCGCTTTATTTTTAAGAGTTTTCTTAAACTCTCATTCATATCCAAATATATTTTTAGGCTGTAAAATTCGCGTAAAAGCGGTGAATAAAGAGCATGTAATCCACTAGCAATAATTATTGGGCGGGGTTGTATTAATACTCGTTGAGTCATCCGCCCAACTTTGTGATCATAATGCCTTGTGTGAATATTTCGGCCGTCAGCCAACGATATTACATCCCGCTGAAACCTCTCAAGATCATTCGCGATTGGGTTTAGATGACTCAACACTCGCCAAATCGGTTTTTGTCGCTCCCATAGATGATAGTCATCCCCAGAGATTTTAGAGATTGAGTGCTGCCCAAAAACACCACAAAGGGAATTTACAAGCGTATCTTTACCCGTTCCAGAATCACCGGCTAATCCGATGACCAGAGGCTTTCTGTTCACACGATAAAAGTCTCCTCTGACGAATTTTTTTTCCCAAACTTTCACAATAATTGCGCATCCGGTGGCAATCAAAATGGTGTAATTGACAGTGGAGAATTGATTTAGGCCTTCAGCTAATGTAACCCCAAACCAATCGCGACTGGATGACAGTGTTTCGGTGATAGTCGGATCAAAAAAAGGAAAACAGGCCATTGCGTACGTGATAGAAAATGCAACAAAAAGAAAGGTTCCAGTCCTATCGCTTTCCATTTGATATAGAACAATAAACGGTAAGCACCAAATAAACCAACCCATTGACGAAGGTGTTATCAGCACAAAAAGCAACAACCCAATGCCGATTGCGGATTGAAACAGGTCAAAATTAAGCCTTCCAATCCTCCAGAACGCATACACTGTTAGAGCGTATAATAAGACACTTAGGTAGATTTTTTTACCGCCAGGCATCTCTAGGCTAAGTTTGAAGGCTGAACCCATTTCTGGGTTATTAAAGAGCATTGACATTCCATTTTGAGAAACAAGAAAAAAACTGGCAATAATTAGACCGGTTATTGTGAGCGAAACATAAAATTGTATCGCATGCTGGCGAACTGCTGGGTTGGTATATAAGTAAACCAGAAAAAAGGGCACCGTGAGGACCATGCTTAGTTTCGCCGACGCTGCCAACACAAGAGTGACACCTGCTGTTTTCAACTGCACATTGCGTACTTTCAAGACTGTGAAGAAAAGCAGTAGAGTCGGCACCACGTCGTTCGACCCTAAAAAGTAACATGCGATTATCATAATTGGTGAAAACCAAAAGATGATCAGTAGTGAGTTTAAGTTTTTTTCTGCGAGTCGGCTTAGAACTAGCAACAAGAAAAAATCTGCTAAAAGCAATGTGAGCTTGTAGGCGATTGAGATAGGTGCTCCAAAGATGTGGAAAACTGCTACTATAGGAAGGAATGAAGCCCACATTGCATGACCGTATGGGAATGCGAGTGGGCTGCCTCCTAGGTTGATCCAAGTTGACCAAGGGTCAAACGAGAATTTTTGGATAGAAAGTTCTAAAAACGGGGCGAACCACTCTGAAACCGGCTCTGGATTGAAATAGAATGCAAAGCTCAACTTAAGAGCGAGTCCAGCTAAGAATAATGGGTTTAGGAGCAGGTCTCTTAATTGCATAATGGCGTGTCTTCCCACAGTGATGGGGTTTTGGTGCATACGGCTTCAGGACTAATTCCGCGATTAAGCAACGTTTTAGCCATATTTTGAATCTCTTGCTCGCTCACTCTTCCCTGCAGCTCTGGTGATACGATACAAAGCTTAAAACTCGCTTTTTTTAGCTTATCAGCTTGTTCCTTTGAGAGTGGAAAATTATTGAAACAATCCACCCAAACCCAGTTCACTTTTCCCTGAAGTTTCAGTGCAGTTTCCACACTCTCAAACTCAGAAACTCTTACAGCACTGTTCCCTGCACTTGCATTGGCGTAACGTATGAGAAATGGAAAAGATTGATCTAAGAAAAAAAATCTATCGATACCGTTCTGCTTCAATATGCTGAGCAACTTCTCTTCGAGGCCCTCCTCCTTAACATTCAGAATCAGGGTCCCATGCTTATATGACTGCAACCAGTCGCGGAACGATTCACCATCTACAAAAGGTTCATGTTGTATTATCAGTTCTTTGTTATTGGAACGAATGTCGACTTCCACTCCATACCGAGAGTCAGTTTGTTCCAGCTCAATAATTGAATTTCGTCTATGGTGTATGATTTCCATCTCGGATTTTTTTCCTTAAATGCAAGCTATATTTTAGCGTGCGACGAATGAAATTTGTCTTTGAGTGCCAATCAACATTCCAATTTGATACCCCAAATTGTCTTGGTGGAAATAGCACTTTTACCCGATAGACCATCAACTTTTGGATCCTGGCTTTTACATACACAAATAAATCTAGGGAGAAATCTTTTGGGGGGGATGACCAAGTGAGGTAAAATTCACGAGAGAACATGGTAGGTTGAGCGTTAATGTCCCATAATAATTGTCTCATCAGTAAGGTTTCAAACAAGCTCATCCCGAAAGTGAAAAATTGGTCAGACATTGCCCGTCCCGTTCGGTTGCCTTTTACAAAAATTTGATCACCATGTGACTCAAATAATTCCAAACCCCGTAAGGCATCGCTCGGGTCAGTTTGCATATCGGCATGGGTCCACCCCAATATTTTCCCTTTTGCAACTTTGAGGCCGCTTAAAATTCCGTGCCCGTAACCAATATTTTCGTTGAGCGACACAACCGTAAAATTAGAACATTTAGGGGAAATCTTGCTCAGGGTTTTTCCGGTGTCATCAGTAGATCCGTTGTTAACCAGAATGATTTCAATGTCTGAATTTCTTAAAAGTGGACCGCACTTATCAATAAGCAATGGCAAATTTTTGCCTTCATTGTAACACGGAATTATTAACGAGAACCGCATCTAGACCGCCTCTTTCTGGCGTTAGTGCCAAAAACATACCTATTCATGCCCGTGAAGTTGATCAAAGCTGATAGTCCTGTAGCGACAATAAACGCAATTTCTGTATTTCCAAATGCCGCTAGTAGAAGGGAGTTTACTGATACATTTACTGCTAGCGAACTTACGTACAGAATTATGAATTTAGCTGCACTAGTAATAATTTTGTTATCCGACTGAAAAGTGAAGACCCTGTTGCAAACGTATGAAAAAATTGTCCCAATAATAAAACTACAGGCTTTTGCTAATTCCAATTGTATCGCTGACTGGAATATGAGTAATTGATAGATAGAAAAATCTATAGCAACAGTCGTGATGCCGACCACTAGAAAAAATCGTATTTTTCGTTGCATTTGCTCTTCAGTCAAATCAATTGTGGTGTTACGTGTTCATATTTGGAGGTTAGAGCTTTCAACTCTAACTTCGATATGCGAGTGTCTAAATCTAGCCGATATGGGTGGCCGTGCCATTTATCAAAGCAGCTCTGCCAATATTCAAAAGATCGCAAATCATCTGGTGTTCCCCAACACAAATAGTGGTCAATTTCGAATAATTTACAATTTAGCCCCATATCGATTGCGTCGTTAATTAGTGAGTCGATATAGAACTCATCGTTAATTTTTTCTGATCGACGCTCTAAACGATGGAAGGCCTCATTGAAATTTGATATTTGTTTAAAAGTAAATGTGCCTGTGATTATGGGATCGGTACTAGGGTCATTTAAGGGTGACTTTACGGAAACAGACTGGATGTCGTTGCCACTGCATTTGATCCAACCATACATATTTGGGTTTCTAATTGCGTGAATATGTCCCCTTACTCCCCAGACGATAACATCCACAGCGGTGTCTGCTAAAAGCTTATTTAAAGCTGCCTCGTCATATAGCGCACCATTATCACATGCGGCAATTGTTGTTATGCCATTTAAATCAGCCTTTGCTTCAAAGAGTAATTTTATACCTTTGTAAACAGTGTCCGCTTGACCATTTGTGGCTCCCTCAAGAATTTTGATAATAGATTTTGGAAAATGAGCCTTGATTTCGTTCCTAGTATTGTCGAGGTTTGGCATATCAGATCGAAGAATAAAAAGGTTTTTTTGAGCTGCTGGAAGATCGTTAGTCGCTTGGACGAACATAGGCTTCCCCGATACAGGTATCATCGGCTTAGCCAGACTAAACCCCTCATCTGAGAAGCGCTGTCCAAAGCCTGCCATAGGTATGATATTTATATTTGTCTTTTTCTTTGATTCTATTCGCGGTTTAAGAATCCTTTTGAACATGTCAGACCATTTTTTGTATTCGGCGACATCCTCCGGCGTGCCCCATTGCATAAAATGCTGCAATGGATATATGGCTATGGGCTTCTTTTGCATCAGCAACCATTTGTAAGCAAGACTCACGTAAAATTCACCGGCTACACTCCAACCATTTGATACCGTTGCTTCAAAAGCCTCAATCATTAATTGTGCGGTTTTAAAATAATAAGTACCGCTTGATGCGAATTCTTGCATACGGTTGTTTGTAAACGACTCTTTCTCCTTGATGTCTGTCATCCACCCATCGGCCTCTTTTATGTATGCGTAGTTAGTAGAGCCAAGTGAGTGTGGGTGGAAGTTGTGGTAAGCAGGAACAGCCCCGAAGCAATCGATCTTTTCAATAAAATATTTGAAGTGCGGCCAATTCCAATAACAAGTAAAATCGCAATAGTTAACGACCGTCGGTTTTTTCATATCTAAATATTTCTGAGCCTCAATAATAGCATTTACCGGACCCAATCGATGCGGTTTTATACCAATAATTTTGCCTATCGGACAAAATTGTTTGATTGCTGCTTCCATGTTGAACATTGGCTCATTCAAATGCTCCTCATTGCAAATGAATGTAAAGTCCGTTTCGTCGGGAAACAACTCGATGACATGAGCTATGATTGGCTTTCCATCTATTTCAATCAGAGGCTTTGGTACTTTGTAACCAACTCTTCGGAAACGCTCACCAAAACCTGACATGGGGATTACTATTTGCATCCGCGATCACCATTATTTTTTAACAATATCATAAGCTCAGCGCTCTTAATCTTAATTGCGTCCGGAGACTGATAAAAATCTCATCGGCAATGTTTCTCTCGGCCTGATTGAATTAAATTAATGGTTGCTCAATAAGGCAATAATCATACACCTGGCAAATTATACTTTGAACCGCAGTTTTGAATTACAAGGCTGAGTAAATAGTAAATGCCTCACTAATAAAATCTGAAAAGCCACAGGGAGTAAAAACTCTACCAGAAAAACTTACTTTTCAAATAAAAAGGGTGACAAATAGTGGTACAGTGTTTTGGTGTTGAAACATTTGGGCTATCGTTTTTTAGAGAGTAGTGTGGACTCCTCAACGCGGCAGGACTAGCGTAGCCCTGATGCCGAACTCCCATTTGGAAAACTCAAGTCGACCGCCATGTTGCTCGGCGATAGTAGTGGCGATAGCAAGGCCAATGCCACTCCCCTTTATGAGACCTGTATTGCTTCCTCGCTGAAAGGGCGTGATCAACTGCTTGAGATCTTCGGGCTCGATTCCAACTCCGAAATCATCGATATGAATTTCTGCTTGCATGGAATTAGCCTCGACTGAGACAATCGCTTTACGACCATATTTGAGTGAGTTGTCAATCAGGTTTGAGAGCGCGCGTTGAAGTGCCATTGGTTGAGCTGGAATGACGATCTGGGGCGGTTGTGAACGTCGCACCAGCAGCCCCCTGCCACCATCCCCACTGGAGAGGAGGGTGCGCCCGGTTACTTGGGGTATATTGGTTTCCGCCAATGTGACCTGTTGCCGAGCGTCTTGAAAATCTGCGACCACTGCCTCTACCAAAGACAAAAGCGATATCTGCCGCGGGAGCTCATCATTGATCTCAGATTGTGTATAGCTCAGCACTGAGGTGATCATCCCCGTCATTTGGTCAATATCACTGTTGATTTTCTGGCGTAGGGCTTTGTCCTTTATGGCCTCTGCCCGAAGGCGCAACCGCGTTGCGGGTGTGCCAAGGTCATGGCTGACCCCGGAAAGAAACATCGCACGTTTTGACAGAGACCGCCGCTGGTCTTCAAGATAGCGATTGATGGCATCGATGATGACGCCAAGTTCTTCGGGTCCTTCCCGCTCATATTGTATCAGGCCAGGACGAAGCCTCTGATGTGTCAGCATCTGTGCAAAGGATTGGAAGCTGGCGCTCGAGCTGATCACAAGGGTTATCATAGTCATAAGCGCGACCACCACAAGCAGGGTGGCTGGAAGGCGAAGGTCGAGAGGCATCGCACGGCAACCCCAGAAACTGTTGCCATCAATCCGGACCCATTCCCCTTGCTCGAATTTGGCAAAGACGATGGGTGTTGCGCAGTAATTTGCCAGCAGCCGTGTGAGTTCCCCAAGGCCGCCGTCGGTTCGCCGACTTTCATTCAGGCGTAAAGTTGCGATTGGATATTGCAATTCTGGCGCAACCACCGCGATGTCAATTCGCTCAAACTGTTCATTAGTCATGGCTGAAAAGGCGTTGAGGGATAGTCTTGTAATAAAATCCGATGGGGCAACATCAGGCAGTCTGGTGAACAGTCCCGCGTCAGCAAGTTTTGAGTCTGGCCCAGAAAGTTTGCTCAGGATCATGCCATCTTGGACCGGATCATTATTGCGGATGGTCGTATTTAGCTTTAATCCTGCGATATAGGCCTGGTTGAGATGTCGCTCCCATGCCGACAAAGAATGTATCCACATGGCTGTGGCTAGCATGCCCGTTGCCATGGCGCAGAGTATCCACCACAATGACTTGGCTTTGAGACTTCGAAAGATCGCCATCATATGTCCTGTCGATCAACATCCACTGCGAAAATATAGCCTATGCCCCGTTCAGTCTTGAGGAGTTCCGGCACTTTCGGATTGCGTTCAATTTTGCTCCTAAGCCGTCCCACTAGCACATCTAGTGCCCGACCGCTGGCATCAACATTAATTGGAGTGTCCTGCGTTGTGTCCATGGCGGTGAGGATCTCTTCTCGGTTCAAGGCGATATGCGGATTGGCGAGAAAAACTTTCAGTAATCGTGTTTCCTGTTTGGACAACGCTACCTGCACACCAATGGGAGAATAGACCTCATCGC